>JACLAD010012941.1_pt1 | contig 21547 bp, 25 predicted proteins | sample 8027901 | NCBI WGS metagenome assembly JACLAD01 (sample SAMN15725071, study PRJNA655200) | protist metagenome | isolation source: fluorescence activated cell sorting (FACS) single amplified genomes of... | place: Spain: Blaines Bay Microbial Observatory, Mediterranean Sea | collected 2016-07-05 | reverse complement strand
CTCAAAACCATGTGGCTTCCTCCTCACAATCAATGAGGAGGGCAGGATGCCAAACCACCAACAAACTCCCCGCAAACAATCAAAGGCCCAACTCTGGGCAAAACGCACTGTCCATCTGAAGACTTACCTGCAGGATCTTCCACGCAGATTGCGTTTGGATATTGAAGCTCTAGTTAAAATCTTCCTCACTCGCAGATCACTCCTACTCAAACTTGCCGACAACTACCTGATCAAACTGTGGGAATGCAGCAGAGCCACAGTGCAGAGGCGTCTAGAACGCCTAGAGCAACTGGGGCTCCTCAAACGAATGACTCAGCCACCACGAAAGCAAGCCAATGGAACGTGGAAGCAGGAGCGCAAGCTGGTACTGATTCTGCCGAAAAAGCCCAACTCTTTATTAGTGTCTCATTCTGGTTCACAAGCTAACTCCCAGCAAAATGCTGAGAGATCTTCTTTAACCGTTCCGGTCAAAACATTACCGAATATGAAGTTTGTGGACTACCTAGCGCTTCAAAACAAGGTCAGCAAAGGAGCATTTGCTTTCTGGATGAGAAGATGGGGAGCAAAACCCAGATCAATGGGCCATCTGCTAGACAACATTCACAGCAGAATTGAGCGGAGACCGGACACTCTAGAATCAATTCTTTTTGATGCGGAAGCCCAGAAGTTATCTGGCCCAGCGCTGGTTGGATTTGTGGTCAGTGAGGTAAAGGCTAGGACAGTTTAGAAACAAAGCATGGTGGGGATTCTGAGAGCCCTATAAAGGAGGACTGATCCCAGCTAGGGTATCGTGGCAGTTGAACTGCTCTATTGATTGACCACTGATTTCAGGGAAGTTTTGACCCTGCTGGCACTGTTGTTAAGAGTTACACCTGCTCAAAGCAGGGAGTGCTCAGAGGTGGCTTGACCCCAGCTAGATTCAGATTCGATAGATCCTGTTACTGGATGGCTGGTACTTCCAGCAGTGTTTCCAGAACTGCTAGGGAAACAAAGACCATCCCAATGTAGAGTGTCCAGAGTCCAATGTTGCGGTTGGTGTTGTCTGTTTGAAGGTACTGCATAGCGCCTCTTTGGAATTGGTTGATGGATGCAACGTCATTGTGCTTCTAGGTATATCAGCCAATCAGATAGACTCGGAGGACAGTGGGGGGAGGTAGGGTGTGTCAGTTGGGAGTGGATGGTCGGACAGATGGTGGGCTATACCATCGCAGAAATCAAATCACATGTAGGAGCATGAGGAACGCAAATGACTAAAGCAGAAATATATGAAAAGGCTTGGGTTCTAGCACAAAAAAATGATTTTTCCCTAGTAGATGAAATCTATCATCCAGATTATAAATCTTTTGATTTTAGGACAGGCATCTATGCGAATCTTGAAGATGACAAAGTTATTGTTTCCACATTAGATGAAGAATGTACTTATGGCCCATATGAAATAATTTATGAAAATGATGAGTTTCTGTGTTTTTACAAGTACGTAAAATCTCAAATAGAGGGAGAAAATGAACCATCGTTTGAGACTTTCATGCACGCTATCAATTACAAGGACGGGAAAATTATAAAGCAGAAAACTACAGTACAGGAATTAGATTTTGACCCAAGTGAGTATTTCGATTGGAATTGGGAAGACTACGAGTGATCAGCAAATATAAGGAGAACTAGCTATGGCAAATGCGCTTCAAGGAAAAACTTTGACTACTTTGACTGTCATTTTACCGAATGAAGAAGTTGCAGCGGAGATGATGGAAAATATACATGGCCACCTTGAGTTCATGCAGGAAAAGAGTTATCGAGAAGGCCCGTTGAAACTGATTCAATACTTCATCTCATCTGGCCCTGAATGGAAATAAAGTTCCTCATTTCTAGATGGAAAGATGCCCGAGAAAACAGGGAGAGTAGTGGTGACACTGGTTGAAATCTATGAAACAGATGAAGGGCTAGATCATCACTGGGTTGAATCAAGGGAAACTTACCCAGATTTTGAAGCTTGGATAAGGGAAGTCGGAGGAGAAATTCAACTACACAGCTTCCAGAAAATCATTCAGAGCCTTTGGGACTAAGCTAAGGCTTGCAATGGTAAGATTATGAGTGATTAGGTTGGGGGGTACCAAACCATCTTTTTAGGAATGGTTTTTATCTTCGGCAAAATAATTTTCCATCATCCACTCCAACTGTTCATCACCTGCTTGGCCTTCAAAAGATTTCTTGATGCATCCATTGTCTCGCAACCAATTGAGTTTTAACTCAATATAATTTTCCCATTCTGGTTCGAACTGATGTGGATCATCAAATGCGCCCAGAACAATTCCGGCACCTCCCATATCGTAGGCATCAGCTTTTACATGTACCATCGTGCTACATACTGGGCAAAAGTAATGATGCACAGGTAGACCACTCTCGCCTTTGGTCACGTATTCTCGGGTTTCGCCACTTATCTGAACGTTGGCACTATCATCAAACGCTACGAAAACAGCTACTGTTCCATAGAGTCTTCGGCAGCGCATGCAATTGCATTGAAAGACCATCCAAGGATCTGCTTCTGCTTGAAAACGAACCTTCCCGCAATGGCAACCACCTTGATGCTTGATCATAGAATCTCCGCATTGATGTGTTGTTTGTTTTACCTTGAACTGAATAGTTCCTGTTGGATGCGAGATCTGCCGAGATAAATCCCACCACAAGCATTTGAAGTCAAGAACAGAAGCTAATGAAATAATATATATTATATCAAAAATCCTTCCTTCTTCAGCCAAAACGCAGCTTGATTCCCAATCAAGCAAGCCCAGCCAAACCAGCGATAACAGCGATTCTAGGGACTCTCAGAGGCACTTCAGCAGCAAGATTGAATAACCAGCCAGACTAGATTCCAAGCAGCTTTCTCGATTTTGGAAGAAGCTCTGCCGTGTGCTGAGACTTGAGATGTCGTTTAATGAAATCGCAGGAATTCATACCCCATGAGGTAGAATCCCTGCGATTTCATTGCAGTGGTGATTGGAAAGGGGGGCTCACATTAAAATCTGTAATATGTGCGTATGACGATTCAGCAAATATCTTCAGCAATTGCTGCCAAGAAAGCTCCTCAGAATGGAGTTAGTAATATGTGCGTACTACGATTTGTAATACGTTTGTATGTTTCTTAGGGTAGTTAAACTAATGATATCATTGAATTTTTATTGTTGAAATTGAAAATGATTATGCTAACTTAGTGCTTTTTGCTGAGGGTGATCTATCGAGAAAACAGCAGCGTAGTTTATTGCTTGGTAAATAAACTTTTGGATCGGTCACCTTATATTTCAGCTTCTCCCCCTGAGAAAATTTGGATTGGGTTTTCATTTGGAAGCCCCCCGGCTTTCCTTGAATGCTTTTTTAGAATTCTGGAGGTGAAAATAAAGTGTAAGCATATTGTCGAAATCATATTCAAAAAACTTGATATTCGTTTATGTTCAAAGCGCATATGGAATTTCAAGTTTGATTAGCTGCTTTAGCATTTAGAATCAGTAGTTTAGCTAATAGGTGAATTCATTGACTTGTGATTTGCTACCATTTCATATACGTTTTAATCATATTTTTTATTTAAACGCATATAAAAGGGAGACATGGCAAAAGCTTTCGATAAGACGCAGGTCAAACAGATCCGTAAACTACTTGCTGATCGCAAATCAGGACTGAGGGATCTAGCACTTTTTAATACTGGAATTTCTACGATGCTTCGAACCAGTGATCTGCTGAACCTCAAAGTATCTGATGTGATTGATGAGCAGGAGAAAATGAAGAAGGCTTTTAGTGTGAGAATGAAAAAGACAGGCAGGCCTGTGACGGTTCTGTTGGATGAAGACTCTCAGAAATCTCTGCGTGATTGGATTGAGGAGGCTGGAAAGAATCGATCAGATTTTATCTTCACCGGCCTGACGACCAGAACGAGTAGTACACCAATAACATCCGCACATCACAGACTCCTAGTTAAGGAGTGGTGCAGTGCTGTAGGTATTGGGGTGGAGGGAAGATCGACACACAGTCTGCGCAAGACAAGAGCATCGATTGCTTATAAACAAACTGGCAATCTGGAGGTGGTTCGGCAGGCACTGGGGCATACCAATCTCAGAAATACAGCTACCTATCTAGACATCGACAACGAAGAAATGGTGGCAGTGATGGAGCAAGTGAAAGTTTAATGAGCCTACTTGCCGACTAAGTGCCCTGCACGAAACCTAATTTTTCAGCATAATTTGATGCGTAGTTATTGTGGAAGAGACTCAGTCACGTTAGGAAATCAGATCCTCATTCCTATAACTTTGAACTGCTACCCGCAGTTCTTTTACAAAAGGAGGGAGCACTGAGCTATAATATGCGCTATCTCACTTCATTTATTTGAGTGAATTTCTGCTGGAAAGCAGGAGAGATGGATCCACAGGTGTTCGAGCACCCATGGATCCTTACCCATTTATTCGAGTCACAGGGGTAGTGACTTTGCTTTGAACTAGCCGTTAGAGCATCGTTATTCCTGCCCCAAAAGTCCAGATCTTTCACTCTGAGAGATCTAGATTTCCGTGACTCCTTATCAACATTTTAATGTAGAAAGGAGCTTCTCTATGAGCTTTCCAAATAACAGTACCCAGTCCACTACTGTTGATAGTGGTCGGACAGAACAATCGGCTGATCCGTTCAGTGTTGAGAAATTTGAAGAAATGCTGGATTTCATCAGCGACCAAGATGATCCTGCGAAATGTGATGCCGTGGGCTCTACCCTGAAGGCAGAGCTTGGAAAAACTGGGCGTGATCTTTGGTTGAACTGGATGAGCGAAACCAGTACATCAGGTGATTTGGACGAATTCGACTACCGGAAGAAGTGGGATGATTTCGATGCAGATCAAGCCAATGTTGGCCAGATCATTCGTTTAGCCAGAGAAGGTGGTTGGAGCGGAAATTTCTTTAAAGATAGTGCCTGTGACTTTGAAGCAATCACAGGCTCGGCACCGATACTTGGCAAGGGTATTCTACCAGATGAATTGGAACTATATCTTGATCTCATAGCCCAGCAGTTTGGAGTCAACTACTCTGTAGTGGTAGCTTGCTTCTTGGGTATCTCTGCCTTCTGTCTTGGTGCTAACAAACGAATCCAGATAGAGCATGATCGCACAGATATAGCTATTCTGTGGACAGCGTTGATTGGAAAATCTGGTGATGGCAAAACCGGTATCATGATGGAAACAGGAGGTAGGTTTCTCAATCACCTCCATAGTCAATGGGATGACGAATACCGCAACGCCCCAGAAGACGAAAACGGTGAGAAGCCACCTCTAAAGCGCTTACTGAGTAATTCACTCACGCTGGAAATGCTGACGGAACTCCATACTAAAAATCCTCTAGGAATTGGAATCTACAGTGATGAACTCCTTATGTGCATTGATGGCATGGACCAGTTCAGCAAATCAAGGTCGGCAGTATTGGCGAAGATTCTGACGCTTTATAATGGGGATAGATTTGATAATCCTACGATGATGTCGGACCGGAGAGTTGCTAATCCCTACGTCTGCCTCATGGGTGGGATTCAGCCAAGTTTACTTGATAAGCTGCTCAATGAGCAGCACCAGCAAGCAGGGCTGGCAGCACGATTTCTCCTCGCTTACGTTGAAGAGAATGCTGAAATCACCACAAAGTCTGAACGGGATCGGATTGGTCAACAGAAGCTCGATCTAGGTGGCTCCCGAGTGATCGACCAAATCTTGGAGCGTTTAGTCAATAACAGAGAGACACCTCATATGGTTCACTACGATGATCGTGCTGGTGTACTAATGGGCGAGTTTGAGGATACTCTCCGAAGAAAACGTAAGTATGGTACTGATGCCGAGCACGCTGCCTATCCGAAACTGGTGACCTACTGTCATCGGCTGGCATTGTTGCTCCACTACCTTCGAGACCCTGAGCCCGAAAAGAACAGAATCAACATTGAGACGGTGCGCAAGGTCATTCGATTGATCCAATTTTTTGAGCAGTCGATGAAAAGGGCCTACGGCAAACTGGGACTGAATGCATATGAACTTAAGTGCCAGAAAGTCTATGAGAAGCTGAAGTCTCTTAAGGAGGCACAGGCTCAGAAGATTCGAGATGGAGTCAAGAAATCAGTTGAATCGAAAGAGGTTAGCAAGATCCTCGAACATTTTGTGCGTGAAGGAATTTTCATCAGGTTTAAGAAGGGTAGTAAGACTTTCTACAAAGTCGCTGGCAAGAGTGCCCAACATCGTACTTTGGTCCCTTCTTTAGCCGCTTAACCAGATATTTTCTGGGCTGCAGCCAAGGGACACCTCAGGTACAGCGGTACCTAAGTACCTTGGCGCAGAGCATACAAGGTACCAAGGTACTCTAGTACCTTAGGGGTGACTTGTTGAATAACAATTAATTTCAGTTACTTATATGGTAACAAGGGACTAATTGATGATTTAGGGCCAGATATAAACAGATAGTGAGCAAGAGGGCTGTTAATTTCCATCTATGATTTGATATATGGTAGAATATCTGTCTAGAAAATAAATTTTTGATTACGAAATTTCAAAGAGGTTTTTATGTACAACCCAGATGTTATGACTCATCAACTCAATGACGATCCCACCAAACCAGTTTTCTTGGATGAAGCTCAAGCTGCCGATTATCTTTCACTTTCGCCACAAGCTCTAAGGCTCTGGAGGAAGAAACGGGAGCAAGGCTTAGAGGCTCCGGTGATTCCATTCTGCAAGCTGGGGCGGCTGGTGAGATATAGAAAAGAAGATGTGGTGAATTTCTTAATGGAGCAGATCAATGACTAGTAGAGCCGTCAAGAGACGGAAGTTGAACTACCCACCACCACCTCCAGTTGAGAAGCCGAGAATGCTTGATTGGTGTCCGGATAAGACTACGAAGCTGCTGCGATCTGGAACTTGGTACGAATTCTCTGAGTACCTGCAGGGTAAGGTAGGCTGGGATAACGAGAAGATCTGTCAAATTTGGGCTGAAATTAGGAAGGAAGAGGTAGCGCTATGAGTCGAAAAACCTTTGTGCTGGAACAAGTGCATAGCTGTGATCGCTTCTGCATTGTGAAGCTTACCACATCCAATTGGACGCAGGCGAATTACTACATCTTGCCCCCTGATCCCAAGGAATCACTGATTTCCTCACTCATCATGGATGGCTGTACGTGGCGTCAGTATACGGCCACGTACCTGCCATCCGAGATCGAGTTGGACCAGCCAGCCTTTGTCCACCCAGACATCATTCCAATGAATCTTGATATTCCCTTTGTGGAGTACTCACTACCGAAAGCAGGCTAATCTCAAAGCGCTGTGAGCTTATTCGGCCTAGCTACAGAGGCTGCAGCGTTGAGAAGACTTCACCGAAGCCTTGGCAGCAGTTCAGCGGGGCTGGACAACTCTGTGGCGTCTTCAACTAAAATTTATTACCAAAACTTAAGAGAACTCCTTCCCTTGTTTCTGTTTTTGCAGTGGTCGTATCTTCCTCATCTATAAACTCATTTCTCATTGAGTAAAAATTTAATCCTACACTGAAAGAATCGAATCTATACGCAACAGGTAAAGCAAATATTTTTACGTCAGATTTGATTTCATCCTTTACGGTAATCTCTCCAGAAACATCTTCAATATTAGTTGGATCATGGTCGATGATCTTCAGGATAGATTCAGCAGAGACTTCATTTGAAAAACCATACCTTAGCTGTGGTGTTAGTTCTACTTTTGGATAAATGGTGAACTCATAGCCTATCATTCCAAAGATTCCAGAGATGTTAAGTTTGTGGAATATCTTCATCTCTAAATCATAGAAAATTCCATTCGATGTGAAACTCTGTCTACTTTTGTCAGACTCTCCTTGTAGACTATAATTATGATACCCTGCTCCAACTACAAATCCATTGTGAATGTATTGATATGAGACCGTAAACGCTGAACCATTTGATCCATGGTTCAATTTTCCTGAGTACTCTTTTATGATCTCTTCATTACTGGATAGAGTGTAATATCCATTTAAGCCTCCAAATTCTAATAGGAGATGATGATTTTTAAGTGTTTCTACTGATTTTACTGCTGTTTTTTGAGGTTCCTTCTTTCCTACTGCCTCCTTCTCATTATCTTCAAAGACTCCAAATGTAGCAGTGTCGAGAAATTCTCTGAATGCACTTTTCTCTGCTTCTTCTTTGTCGACATCAGTACTGACTGAATTTTTCTCAGCTAAATTTCTGTTATTCTCATCTTCGGTAGTTGCGTTCTTTTCAACCACATCATTCTTGGCCTCTGTGTTGTGTTCTTGATCCTCCTCAAAGGTTATTGATTCATCGTTACAAATCCTTTTGATTTCCTCTTTGGAGAAACCAAGCTTGATGAACTGAAGTAGTTCTGTCTTAGAGCACTCTGCAAAGACAGAACTAGTAGCAATGAATAAAAATAAGAGAATTGTTGTGAGAGTTTTGATCACGTTTCTACACAATTGAAAACCTCAAGGTTTCCCAAAATTATGTGATTTAGCCGAGTAGGATAATTCTACAATTGATCCAGAATCAAAGGTTGAGATTTCTGAACCTTTCAGTATTCCTAATTTTGGATAATACCAAAACGTGCTTGTGGCATCCCAAGAACTGAATGCTGAAGTTGAGGATTGTTGACTGTATACCTCCTTGATTTTGTAGGTTTCATACTTGGCATTGCCAACGCTGATTGTTTCTGTACCCATCAAAGTCAGTGTGTATTGTCTTGTAGCTACATTTGTAGGACTGGGGCACTCTCCTATTGTGCTTCCACATGCTTGGATGTTGTAGCTCATAAATCCTCCATTGTTCTCAATGGCATACTGATACGGATTTAACTTTCCACCTGATTTCCCAGCATAACCATCTATGGCATAGATGAGATCATCATCTCCCGTCACTGTTAGCGGATAATACTTGTCTCCATCCGTTTCAATGACATCAATATTATTGGTGGTTGTGGTGGTTCCATCTTGTAGATTCATTACTAAAGAAAATGTCCCTGTTATTGTGTCTCGTCCAGTAAATCCAACAATACTAGTTGCAGTTCTTTGATAGGAACCTGTCAAAGATAGCGTTGTTACTACTCCACTATTGTTCACCTTCCCAGATCCCGTATATTCGACAAGGCTGCTACTTGGTTCAGTGAATAATGAAGCTTGGCTGAGTTTGTAAGTGGTTACTGGTGTTGGTGTGTCTTCTTCTGATGGAGCACAAGCAACCAATAATGTTGTTATCAGGATAACTACTGATGTATAGAATATTTTTTTCATATCATTCCTTTCAATGATAGACCTTATAGACTAAAAGTACCCTTTTCCTCTCGATTAATTTTAATGTCAAGACTTCTAACAAGTTAGTCTTACTTTCAGACATCATGGTCATGAAACTCAAACACCTCTGTCTACTACTCCTGTTGCTGCTGTTGCCAGCTTATGCTCTTGCAGAATGTCCAGCTTATGATCGCAAAGCTTGGAAACACTGGGTTGATGAGGACAGGGATTGCCAGAATGCCCGTCATGAAGTTTTGATTGCTGAGTCTAACTCACCTGTTGAATTCAAGACGGACAAGGGCTGTAGGGTGGTCTCAGGAAGCTGGAGTGACCCTTACTCAGGCAAGACCATCACTGATGCCAGTAAGCTCGACATTGATCACATGGTTCCACTGAAGGAGGCTCATGAATCTGGTGGTCATGCTTGGGATGCTTACAGGCGCAGAGACTACGCCAACGATCTAAGCGATCCGAACACACTGATCGCTGTTGATCGTGGGCTTAACCGACAGAAGGGGGCTGGTGATCCAGCAGATTGGCTGCCTCCCAACAAGGCTTATCAAGCAGAGTATGCTCAGGCTTGGGTGGCTGTGAAGTTGAAGTGGGGATTGACCGCTGATGCCAAGGAAATTGAAGTCTTGAGAACCCTTCTTGGTGCAGAGGCTGATTTGCCGATAATGGCGGAAGAGTGCAGCGGGGCGATCAATCCATTTGCTGCCAAGCTACCCGTGGCGCAAGTGGATTGCTCAGCCAAGCGCTACTGCAAGGATATGAGTATCTGTGATGAGGCGAAGGCTTACCTTGTCCAATGCGGAATAAAGAATCTGGATCGTGATGGTGATGGTGTGCCGTGTGAGGCGTTGTGTGATTGAGTTGCCAACAATGGATTAGCTTGGTAGCTCTTAAGCGGAGTATTAGCAGTCATCATTGTTGATCGAACCATCGGGCATGACGGTATTGCAGAACTTGACGCTATTCAATGCTGCTTCATTTAGCTCTTCTAAACTCAGGTTGGTTTCACTCAGAGTGTCGCTGTACAACCTAGCGCCAGACAATTTGGCCCCACGCAGGTTTGCTCTCTGAAATTTTGCCCCAATCAAGTTGGCGCCTTGTAAGTTCGCCCCACTCAAGTTGGTGCTTTCCAAGTTTGTATTCTTCAAGTTGGCGTTCTGCAATTTAGCATCCCGCAAGTTGGCGTTTTGCAAGTTCGCACCCTGTAAGTCGGCACCCCACAAGTAGACGTTCTGTAAGTCGGCACCCCACAAGTCGGCACCCCGCAAGGATGCGTTCTGCAAGATGGCAAATATCAGGTTGGCATTCTGCAAGTTGGCGTTCTGCAAGTTGGCGTTCTGCAATTTAGCACCCCGTAATGTGGTGCTATGCAAGAATGCGTTTTGCAAGTTGGCGTTCTGCAATTTCGCACCCCACAAGTTGGCAAAAGTCAGTTTAGCACCCCGCAAGTTGGCAAAAGTCATGTTGGCACCCCGCAAGGATGCGTTCTGCAAGTTGGCGTTCTGCAAATCACAACTTTTACATGACTTGGTTGCCAATAGTCTCTTTTTTACTGCTTCAACACTCCGTACTGCATCAGTTTCTGGTTGGAGCTTCTGCTCTACTTTTTGATCATTCTTCCAGTAACTCACTTTTGCTTTAGCTCCAGACCTCAGTTCAGTGTCTTGTTGTGAATAGGGATTCTTATCCTTCCAACTGCTCAAAAACCTCTCCCACGACTCAATTTTTAATTTGTTTCCGATAGCCTGTTTCTCAAAAGCTAAGATTCTCTCATAGTCCTCTTGCATCTTCTTTTGCCACTCCTTCCACTGCTGCTGAACTCGCTGTAGTTCCAGTCGAGCTTGCTCCGCTACTTCAGCCTGTTTTTGCAGATCATCTAATTCTACAGATTTAACTGCTGGAGGCACTGCTTGGGTTCTCTGCTTTGGCTGCTGCCTCTTTACTTCAAAGACAAAGTTCCCCTCATCCAGATATGGATCAAGAATTTTCCCGTACTGAGGGGTCTGCCCAGTCTGATATTGTGGAACCTGCTTTTGTAGATACATTCCCAACTCAACTCCAGTCACATACCCATCTTGATCTAAATCGGCTTGGCCATTGATGCCACGAATGAAGAGAGGCCGAAACACACTGATAGCTGGAACGGTCTGGTTGGCACTGCCTGCAGAGAGAAATTGGCGTACTGGCTTTGCGGTTGAGTAGGAGATGTCCTCGGGGACTGCGACTGCTCTTGATTGGAGAACTGAACCAGAGAAGCAGGAGTCAAAGACAAACATGGCGTGCTTGGATTCGATCTGCTTGGCCCATGAGAGGATCTGCTCCATCTTGAGGGACTTGCGGAAGAAGGCTCTTTCGTTGTCGTAGGGATTCGGGGCGTCTACAGGCACTAGATAGCCGAATTTACGACCATTTCGCTCTTGGGTATAGCCATGGCCTGCATAGTAGAAAAGTAGCCGATTTTCTCTGTCATAGCCATGAGCATCAATAAAGTCATTGATCTCATCGATCAGGGTGTCTTCAGTTGGATCCAGCAAGGTATCCACCTGAAAGCCCTGCTCTTCCAAGGCTTCACGAACAGCTTTGACATCCTCTCTGACACTGCTCAAATCACCCCATGAGTTGTCTTGATAATCACTTGCTCCGATCACCAGAGCATAGCTGCCTTTGTAGAGTTCGACCTGTTCACCATCTGGAATCTGGATGGTGACAGGTCTGATAGCTCGGCTCTGGGCGAGTGCAAGTTGAGTTGCTGCTACTAGCAATCCAACTAGCACTAGCAGTCGGATTAGGGAATAGCGCCTTATCATATTCAACTCCAGCAGATTAGTTTTCTAATAAGTTGCTATAATTGTGGGAGTCAATTACTAAGCTTGGAAGCGATAATTGGTGAGAAATATATAGTTTCTAGGAGGGGGTGGCTGAAAAATCGGAGGGCGGAGCAACGGCTTATGAAAAAGGGGGGATTCCTATGTTACAATTCTCCTGAAATGAGTTTCCTAACTGCCCAGCCAGATGGAAAACAGTCAATTTCTCCCCTGTAGACAACTTTTTTAGCCCACTGATCAGAATAGAGTTCTCTTTCGATTGGGTCTGCGAAAAAATATTGATTAACCATAATTTGAAGGAAAACAGGTGCAAGCCCAGTTTTTTCAGCTTCCATAGCAATTTCATACATACTGTCATCATCTTTATCTAGCCGTACCTTGTCATACTTTTTTCCTAAAGCCCAATTGGTTTGATTTTCAATAGAAACAGATTTCAGAGTTCTTTCGAAAAAATATTGATAATGAGGTATCTCATGTTCTTTAACTTCGGCATAGAATTCATCACCACTTCTTCTACCTAAAATTTTATCAAGTAGCCCCATTTTAAATCCTATTACTTATATGAATTTGATTTAAAATATTTTTCTAACAATCATTTTATTCTCGGGATCACTCTACTAAAGGCTTTTCAAGCGAAAAAATTTATGACCCATTGTGGCACACCAAATATTAGAGACCAAGCTCCTACAGGCGCAGTAATTAGTATAACTGGTCCAAGAAAACCTACAGCAAACATCATGAAACTACCAATCTGAAAAGATATCCAAAACCAATACAACTCTCCTACGCAGAGTAGCCCAAGTATAATGATGCCTAGGGTTCCTCCAAGAAACTCAAAAAGTTTACCCATATTCACCTTTATTAGAATTATTCATTCAAATACTTTAGGTGTCACAATTAAAATTGATCGGGATTAATTCCTAGCTTATGGATTTCTTCCCTCATCATTGGGATCCAATCTATTTTTCTACTTTCTACATAATCAAGATTTGAATAGTTCTCATTTTGGAGAATAGCCCACGCTAAATTAATTGGGCAGGGTGTGTAGCTTTGATAAATCTGAAGGCACCTACCAACATTCCCATTTCCACCAGTTATATTGTAGCGAAAATCAATGTAATATTCGCCAAAGCCTTCTCCAACTAATTCGGGTTGTTTCTTTTTACATTCACGACATGCAATAGCAACGGCTCTAGCCGTACCTCCAATTGACCCCTTCCTCTCGATCCATGATTTGATTCCCATTTTTTAACCTCCAAATCAGTGCAACCAACTGTTCAGTCAGAATAATTCAAAGTAACAATGAGAGATTTTAAAGAACAAATAGGTATGATTGGGACAAATTGCAAGACTTTGAATAGAAAATGTAAGGTTTTGTATATTAAGAAAGAGATCCCAAAAATAATAGGCTAAGAACTAATAAGAATGTTTTGCTAATTCCCTAACCGAGCCACTAGCACCGTCTTACCCAGTTCCTACAAGCCGTTGCCAGTGGCTCTCCACAGTGCCTGCATCGCTTCCTTGAATCTCTGCTCCATCTCCAGCAACCACAAAAAAGACCTGTAATAAGGGTTCGCTGTTGCCAATTCCAGCCTCTTTGAAGAAGCAACCAATTGGAACAGCATCTGCAGCAGGGTGTAAAAGCGACACGTGCCATAACACGTGCTGAGACGTGCCAAGACGGCTCATAACACACCTGATAACACGGGTGTCAACACGGCAGGAGGCCACTATGTCTATCTCCCTCACAGCAGCAACTAAACGCCTGCGTATCGGCAAGCGCAAACTCTACCAGATGCTTGAAAGTGAAGGCATCACCCCCATCCTAAAAAGTGGACATAAACTTCTGTCCGAGCATGATTTAAAGCGTGTTGAGGATGCTTTGAAGCAATCCTCTGACACGGCTGAAGACGCCTCTGATACGAGTGCTGAGACGTGCCAACACTCCACTGAGTCGGGTCGTGACACGGCTGAAGACGCCTCTGATACGGGTAAAAATGGCTCTCCAACACTGCTAGCCCGAATGGATAGTGAAATTGAGCACTTAAGAAAACTATTGTCAGAGGAAAAGGAAGAGCGGAAAGCTGAACGCCAAGAAAGAGAGAACTATCAGAAGCTCGTGATGGTTCTTCAGCAGGATAACCAGTCACTTCGTCAGCAGTTATTAGAAGCTCCTCAAAATTCTAACTTTGATATTGCTAGTAGCTCAGAGGATGTGGAAGAACCTGTAGAGATTATTACTCCATCTGCTGCCGCTTCTACAGCGCAGCCGATGGAGTACACCCCGAGAAGTAGCAGCAGTTGGGGTGTTGGACTGGGCCTTGGTGCCGTAGCCGCTGCGATCATCTTCTATGTTCTCACCAGTGATCAGGGAGCCAAGCTATTCCCTAAGATCCAGCAGAAACTGGTTGGGGCATTGCACCTGACGGACACTGGATCCATTGTGCCCTACAGCTTTGATCAAGATGGAACCCTACGCTAAGCATTGAGCCATGCTTGAAAAGGATATTGAGAACTTAATTGCTGCTCACCCAAAAGAGTTCTTCCCTAGAGAAGAATTCAAGCTGGTAGCCCAGCAGCATACTATCAAGAAGCGCAGGCTAGACATCCTATTTGAGGATAAGTATGGGCGTTTCATCATCATAGAAGTGAAGCGAGGCATACTCTCCAGAGAAGCATCTGGGCAAGTCATTGAGTACTATGGGCTGCTGAAGGAGCAATTTCCGGAGAAGAGCATTGAGTTGATCCTTTGTGCCAACACAATCCCCAATGAGAGAAAGACATTTCTTGAGAACGTAGGGATTGAGTGCAAGGAGATACCGGTTAGCCAACTCGTCAACATTGCTGACAAGTACCAATACACCTTCCTTGATGCCAAGAGGCACGAATCAGAGGATTTGGATCTTTCAGTGATCCAATCCACTGATTCGGTTAGTACCAGTGATGAGATCACTACTTGGATCTTTCAAGCAAACCCAAAGGAATACGACATTCTCAATGCTCTTTCAGATGAGAAGCTTGAGAACAAGATACACTGGTATGTTGGACAGCATAAAAAGCGGATCAAGCAGGGGCATGTTGCTCTGATCTGGATGTCAGGCAAAGAGAGTGGAATCTACGCAGTCGCACAGATCATGAGTGACCCGCTTGAAACAGAAGAAGATGAAGCGGAGAAGCCCTATTGGTTATCTACTGAGAAAGACACGACCAGCACTCTGCGAGTGAGGCTCAAGATCGTCAAAACCATGATTAACAATCCTGTTTTCAGGCATGAAGTTTTGATTGCTGAGTCTAACTCACCTGTTGAATTCAAGACGGACAAGGGCTGTAGGGTGGTCTCAGGAAGCTGGAGTGACCCTTACTCAGGCAAGACCATCACTGATGCCAGTAAGCTCGACATTGATCACATGGTTCCACTGAAGGAGGCTCATGAATCTGGTGGTCATGCTTGGGATGCTTACAGGCGCAGAGACTACGCCAACGATCTAAGCGATCCGAACACACTGATCGCTGTTGATCGTGGGCTCAACAGACAGAAAGGGGCTAGCGATCCAGCAGATTGGCTTCCTCCGAATCAGGCTTATCAAGCAGAGTATGCTCAGGCTTGGGTGGCTGTGAAGCTGAAGTGGGGTTTGACTGCAGATGCTGCAGAGATTGCTGCTCTGAGAGGCATTCTAGGTGGTGATGCAGAGATGCCGCTGATGGCGGAAGAGTGCAGTGGGCCGATCAATCCATTTGCTGCCAAGTTGCCCGTGGCGCAAGTGGATTGCTCAGCCAAGAGGTATTGCAAAGACATGTCGATTTGCGATGAAGCGAAGGCGTATCTAATTCAGTGTGGCTACAAAAATCTGGATCGGGACGGTGATGGTGTGCCGTGTGAGGCGTTGTGTGATTAGTCAGGCGTCTATTTAGGTATCGAACAGTCAAATTGCTGGTGAGCTTATTCTAGCTTTGAAGAATGATGTCTTGGACTTGATTGAAGTCGGATGATGATCAGAGGAGCAGAAGAGCAGACTGTCGAGAATGATCTGACAGCCTGCTCTTTTAAGTTGTGATTTATGGAGTGTAAGTGACGACTCCATCAGGATAATCTCCCCAGCATTGAATTTTGTCATCCTTTCGAAGTACGCAAGCATGACCTTCCCCCCCCCCGGTATATTTTTCTGACCATTCTCTTGAAGTACTATCTACAAAGGATTGAGCTTGCTCTATACCTAAGATTTCAACTGGATTTGCACTATATGGAAGTGCTTTATTCTCTTTCCCGAATAGCATTCCTTTATCTGAGTTATATCCTTGGCAAGTCACTTTTCCAGCATCAGTGATTTCACACGAGACGTCCTCTCCATATCCAGTATGTTCAATTTTTAGGATGTTTTCTGGTGCTTCTACAAACGCATATTGGTCTGCATCGACTGGGAATGGTTTATTGACCATTAGGCTCCCAGAAGCGTCAAATCCATTATTTTTACCCCAACAATAAGCATCACCATCAATGGTTGAAGCGCAAAACGTTTTATCGTCATCAATAGAAATTAAACTCTGTACCTTTGTTAAAATCTTGAATGCGTTGTAGGAGTAATTGCCTAAACAAACACTAAATTCTGCTGTAGTTTTACAAATTTCTTCTTCGGCTGTGCTATCAAATGTGCCATTGCCTACTTGTCCATATTCATTTGATCCCCAACAATAAACATCCAAATCATTTGTAAGTGCGCATAGATTGTATTCACTGCTTCTATTGCCGTTGTAGTACGGGACATGCTTAATATTTTTTACATCTACAGGTTTAAACTCAATTCCGTCTCTAACATTTCTATATGTTATTGAACCATCTTCTAGGAGAAACCCTCCCTCGAAAAATTCCTTATCATATGCACTGGCATATAAAACCCTTCCAATCTTCCCAGCAAGACTACCACTTTCTCCCGAAGCACTCTGAGAACTGGAAACAGAGCTTCCAGAACTAGAACTTCCTGAACCAGATCCATCAGATCCACCACCACCAATTTCAGCAGAACAGGCGGAGATGATCATTGCAAAGATACCGAGCAGAGCAGGGACGATAGTGAATTGGCGGATCATGGTAACCTCTTGGAGTAGGTAGTCTTTGGAATCAATTGTTACTGAATTGCAACACGATGATTAGACTATAATCCAATGATTGCTACTTGAGGAGGAGAAGTGGGGGAGATCAAGAAAGATAGTTTTTATAAAGTAAATCCACCGGCAACGTCTTTTCCAGTTCCTACAAGCCGTTCCCAGTGGGTCTCCACATTGCCTTCATGGCTTTTACGGAAATTATACAATGAGACCAGTATTACCACTAAGTTTGATCAATACTTGATTATTATGTATCTATTAGTTAGCAAGTTTTGGAATCCCTTTTCCTTCACTTCTGCAGGAGTTGGCATGGCAATGATGGTTTGGATCACAGTAAAGGTGAAAGATGGCAATCTTGATCAGGTGATTGAATTAGCTGATGAGCCTCATGGTAATGCTTTTACAGCTTCACAAAAAGGTTGTGAACGCTTGGAACGCTCTATTTCACATGAAAATCCTAATCATATCCTGCTAACTGAACTATGGAGTTCTAAAGAAGATTGGGACGTATACTTTGCATCACAGCAAAAATTGAGAGATGAAAACGGTTGGAATGCTCGGTTCCTGCCTTTGCTGGAGGAAGATGGTGTACAAATCACTTTTTCTGAAATGGACAAATCTCTGTAAGTGGAGTCGGCTCACTCAATCCCGCAACACCCCACTGGCTGATTCCTGCTGACTGGGCCAAATACATGCTCATTGATTAAAAGAGTCATGCCCCAAAGTATCTACAAAATAGTAATTCGATTTGTTCCGGCAGTGAACACGCAACCTCCCCTAAAATCATAGAAGACTTAGGTGTTTAAAATGAAAAAAATTAGAACCTATTCATCTCTGTTTATCTTTATAGCACTGCTTCTACCTTTTCAAGCAGGAGCTAAAACAACACTTGTTCTTCACCACTTTGTTCCTGAGACCCATTCACCGCACAAGAACATGCTAGTTCCTTGGGCTAAAGAAGTAGAGCGACTGTCTGAAGGTAAGGTCAAAATTATCATTTCCCCAAAGATGGGATTGGGCGGTAGGCCAAAAGATCTGATCAAGCAAGTCAGTGAAGGAAAAGTGGATCTCGTCTGGACAGTCAATGGCTACAGTGGAGCCACCTTTATCCGCTCTGAGGTTTTTGAGCTTCCATTTGTACATACTAATGATCCTGTGGCTACGAATCTGGCAATGCGTGAAATGTTTGAGAGCGACCTCAAGCAGGATTATGAAGAGCAGGGAGTGGAGGTAATGTTTCTACATGTCACTCAAGGACATGCCCTGCTGACCAAGGGGTATGCCCCCCTTGCCCCGCAGGATCTCATGCGCAGAAAGATTCGTGTTCCTGTGAGAACAATGGAGTGGGCGGTAGAAGAACTAAAAGGGACTGCGATCAAAGTGCCTGTGCCGAGAATTCCTCAAGTCCTTCAGCGCAATATTGCTGACACGCTGATGCTCCCAATGGACGTAGTGAAAGAACTTGGACTTGAAAGACATATCTCACATTTTACTCAAGGGCCAAACAGAGAAAGATTCGCTAACACTGTGTTTCAGGTCTCGATGAATAAAGCACGTTGGGAGAGTTTTGATGAGGATGTTCAGCAAGCTTTTAGAAAAGCTAGTGGGATAGATTTTCTTAAGAAGGTTGGTCAGCAATGGTCGAGTGATGATTTAGATGGAGCCCAACGACTAAGCAAGTTCAAGAGTAAAGATGTCGAACTGACAGAAGCACAATTTCAAAGATTTAAAGAAGTTCTGAAACCTGTTGAAGATCGCTGGCTGAAGCAAGTCAGTTTTCTAGGTATTGACGGAAAGAAGCTCATTAAGAAAGCTCGTCAGACGATTAGAAAACATTCTAACTAGAATATAAGGAATAACATGTGGACTTTTATCAAACCTCTTTAGATTTTTTTGTCTTATTAATGTAATTAAATGGATCTAATTTCTGTAGAGGAGAATTTACAATGGGTGGTGACTGTGATGCAGAAGTCACTACCGAAACAGGCTCAACAGCACCCATGCCTGCACCTACGGCAGTTACTCAGGGGTACACACTATCTTATAGTTCAATCAGTGTTGCCGAGAATGAAGGAACAAGAAGCTATACAATCGCCATTAACACAGAATCAACTGCCTAAATTACAGCAGTCAATATAGATTTGGCCTTCTCACTGCCTAAATAGGTGCTGATATCCGCTACACTGCTATATCCCAGTAGTTACCCCAAAGCTTCCACGTTTTTGAATCTCTGCTCCATTTCCAGCAACCACAAAAAAGACCTGTCACAACGGTTCTCTGGTGTCAGTTTTTGTCTCTCTAAAGAAGCCTCCAATTGGAACAACTGCTGCAGCAAATGTATGGCAAGTGTCCGGTTGTATGTCTGTTCATATGTATGGCAGATGTATGGCGGACATCTGGCAGACAGACAGTTAACAGACACTTCAACAGACAGGATGTCTTATGGAAAATGTCATATCGGTGCAGGATGCAATGGCAGCTTTGAATGTCAACCGAGCTAGCTTCTATGCCCGTTGCAAGAAGTCAGGAATTAAGCCAGTTCGGCAAGGTAGGCGTTCTTTCATTACTCAGGAAGAATTAGAATGTCTGGGATCTGTATGTATGGAATCTGTCTGGCAGACGTCTGGTGCAGACAGACAGCAGACAGACAACAGACAGATAGCAGACAGACAAACAGACACTTCAGACAAGTCATATAGTAGTGATTTGAGGCTAATTGAAGCTCTCAATACAGAAATTACTCACCTGAAGACGATGCTTTCTGAAGAGAGGGATGACCACCGCAAGGAAAAGGCAGAGGTGGTCAAGGAGAGAGAGAATTACCAGAAAATGCTGATGTTTCTTCAGCAAGACAATCAGCATCTCCGCCAGCAGTTATTAGAAACTCCCAAGCCGTCTAAGTTTGATGTCGATTCTGCAGCAGCGGATGTCCAAGATTCCGTTGATATCAGCACTCCAGCGCCTGCCGCTTCAGGAGCGCAGCCGATGGAGTACGCTTCCAAAAGTAGCAGTAGCTGGGGGCTTGGAATTGGCTTGGGTGCAGTTGCTGCGGCAATCATCTTCTACGTGCTGACTAGTGATCAGGGAGCCAAGATATTCCCTAAGATCCAGCAGAAACTTGTTGGGGTGCTGCACTTGAGTGATACTAATTCAATCGTGCCATATCGTTTTGATGAAGATGGGGGATTGCGTTAAAGCTGGAGAGTGTGAGAGGGTAAGCTTGAAAATCTGGGAGTCCCGCACCCTTGATATGGGCCACAGCTACAATTTTATTGACTGTCAGCGCTGTGGAACTTGGTGGCCTTTCTGTTGGGAATATAGTTCGTGATTTGTCAGCAGCAAAATGAAGAAAACTATCTATTCATATAGGAGAGTGATGAGGTTTAGCCCCGAGACTTATCAAAAAGCCGTGGAGAGACAGAAAAAGCTCCGCAAAATGTATGAGGGAATTCCTCGTCTGGAGCCCAAAGTGGGGATCTTGACCGCTGGGCTAAATCCGATATTGATTAAAGAGGTTGAAGGGCTTGAACAAGCCAACAAGGAGAGGAGGTCATGGGAAAAATTGACGCAAGAAATTCTATTTAAGCATAGCGGAATAGGATCGTAATTCTCTCCAGATTTGGGAGGCAGAACCGGAATATGATTTTGTGCGTAAGCTGAGGCACAACGTCTATCAAACATGGAAAGGCTGGATGATGAAAACAAAAAGACTACGCAGGCCCAGTCCCACCGTTACCAGAATTGGTACTGCAGAGCCGATTGTTGATGAATCTGAGCCTGCAGAAAAAGAAGAATCTCAAAAGATCAAAGATCAGGCAGCAGCAATGCAGAGAATAGCTAACCTACTCAACGGCAAGAAGCCATAGCTGTACTACTTGAGTTGAACCATGAGCTACAATGAAACCCTTGAGAGGCAGTACCTCCGCAGCATTCCACAACAGGGTAAGGTTGAATGGATTGGAATTCGTACCAAGCGCATGGCGGAGGTTCACTCCGTCAGTGAAGTCACAGCCAACTCAGACACAGGGCTGGAAGGAGATCACTTTAAGAAATCCTCTACTGGGAAACGTCAAGTCACGCTGATTCAGCAGGAGCATCTGGATGTGGTAGCTCGGATACTGGGCAAGACTGAGATTCCACCGGACTTGCTTAGACGAAACATCGTGGTTTCTGGGATCAACCTGCTGGCCCTGAAGCACCAGCAATTTCAGGTTGGAGAAGTACTGCTGGAAACTACAGGCATTTGTGCTCCCTGCAGCAGAATGGAAGAGAATCTTGGGGCAGGGGGCTACAACAGCATGCGTGGGCATGGTGGTATCACCGCTAAG
>JACLAD010002680.1_pt1 | contig 21627 bp, 15 predicted proteins | sample 8027901 | NCBI WGS metagenome assembly JACLAD01 (sample SAMN15725071, study PRJNA655200) | protist metagenome | isolation source: fluorescence activated cell sorting (FACS) single amplified genomes of... | place: Spain: Blaines Bay Microbial Observatory, Mediterranean Sea | collected 2016-07-05 | reverse complement strand
GCGTAACAGAGAGTCGCAAACTTACCGTTAAACGATAAGTGTATTCGCATAGAAAGCAAGAACGGAGCCACATTGATGTCACGAAAGTTACAACCCGGTCGCCTTGTCGCTGCCACACATAACAAGGGCAAAGTGGTTGAACTGAAAGACCTTTTCGTGCCGCTCGGCTTCGAAGTCGTCTCCGCAGGTGAGCTTGACCTCGACGAACCCGAAGAGACCGAATTCACCTTCGCCGGCAATGCCCTCATTAAAGCGCGCGCCGCCGCTGAAGCCACAGGTGCGCCAGCCCTCTCTGACGATAGCGGCATAGCTGTGACAGCCCTCGGCGGCATGCCCGGCGTCAATACCGCCGACTGGGCCGGCCACCCCCGCGATTTCTACAAAGCCATGGAAAAAGTTGAACGCGAGCTGCAAGCCGTCAAAGCTGAGGACCGCTCTGCAAAGTTCGTCTGCTGCCTCGCCGTCGTCTGGCCTGACGGTCATGAAGAAACCTATCAAGGCGAGGTCCACGGCACGCTGACATGGCCCCCGCGCGGCGAAATGGGCTTTGGCTTCGACCCTGTCTTTGTGCCTATTGGCCGCACAGAAACTTTCGCAGAGCTAAAGCCAGACGAAAAGCACGCCATGAGCCACCGCGCCGACGCGTTTAAAAAGCTGAAAGCTGCGCTCCTCTAATGCAAGCCGTCGGCCCGCAATATGGCTTCGGCCTATATGTCCATTGGCCCTATTGCGCCAAAATCTGCCCCTATTGCGACTTCAACGTCTATGCCGCGAAAGACCGCGATAGTGCCCCGCTTGTCGCCGCGATAAAAGCCGACATACAGCGCCACCGCGCGCAGTTGCCCGATCATCCCGCGCTCGACAGCGTGTTTCTCGGCGGCGGCACACCCTCACTACTCAGCGCCCCTGAACTGGCGGAAATTATCAATACCGCAAGCCAAACATTTCACCTAAAATCTGGCGCAGAGATCACCATCGAAGCGAACCCAAACGACATCCTGCGCAGCGATCTACAGGGCTGGAAAAGCGCAGGCATCAACCGCGTCTCCCTCGGCATCCAATCCTTGAACGACAGCGCCCTAAACTTCCTTGGCCGCGACCATGATCGCGCAAATGCGTTGAAGGCGGTCGATGATGTGCAAGCCCAGTTCGACAATCACTCGCTCGATTTCATCTATGCCCGACCCGGTCAAATCTTGGCCGAATGGCGCGCAGAGCTCAGCGCTGCGCTTGCCCTCGGCGCACCGCATCTTTCCCTTTATGAGCTGACAATCGCCGAACGGACCGCCTTCGGAAAACGCGCGGACCGCGGCGACCTCATCCCAATGGAAGACGACGCGCAAGCCGACATGTACGACCTCACAGAAAGCCTCTGCACAGCAGCGGGCCTGCCAGCATATGAGGTCTCTAACCACGCACGCAGCAAACGCTATGAAGCCGTCCATAACCACATCTATTGGAATAGCGGCGACTGGATCGGCGTCGGCCCCGGCGCACATGGCCGTTTGACCATAGACGGCAAACGATACGCGACTGAGGCCGCGCGGCGTCCGGCTGATTATATCGCCGCGCTAAACGCCGAAACTACAGAGCTTCCTCAAAACGATACCGCGCTAGAATTTCTAGCAATGGGGCTCAGACCAAAACGCGGGCTAGAGTTAAAGCGCTTTGAAGCTCTGTTCGACCAACCAGCATCGCCTAAAGTCATAGAGCAACTTCTCACCAATCAGCTTGCAACGGTGACAGGCGACAGGCTCAGCCTCTCAGCGCAAGGACGGCTGCTTGCTGACCGCATAGCGGCTGAATTATCGCCCTAGCAAATCACACCATCCCTTTGTGAAACTTGCCTTTATTTCAGCACGAACACCCATTACAAACATACATAAAGCTACTGGAGCCGCCCACTTGAGTATATCAGATCGCTATTTGGATCTTCTGGATGAGGCTTACGCTACAACTGAAACGCCAACGCGATATGATGACCTCATGGATCGCGCGCGGGTCTATTTCTTTGGAGAAGGTGACGCCAAAAACCTCGCGGCTGACATCCCAGATGGTGAGCTTTATAATGAAGCCCTCGAGGCTCATCTGCCCCGGCTTAAGCGATTATTTGAGCGCTATGAGAGCAGCTCGATTGCCGCCAATGCCGAGACCTTCCACGCGCGCCTGACAATTTCACAGCGTGACCTGATCGTGACCGGGAACCCAGCCGCGAGCAGCCTAACTGGCCTAACATTTCCCGCTTATGTCGATGACTTACCCTTCGATTATGAGACAATGTCATTCTTAAAAAGCGCGGCTCTCAAAAAGACGACTGAAAAAGCACCAGTGGATCGCGTGATCCTAACGACTGTGGAAACGCAAGACATTCGCTCTTGCTTGGCCTTGGTACAGCGCCCGGCTGACACGAATAAGAGCCTCACAATTTCGATTTCCTATATCGATTGGTCACCTGACCTGATGCAGCGCATCGGCAGCGCTTTTGGCTTAACTGCGGCTGAAATCGGCGTCCTAACTGGCCTCGTTCAGAACAAGAGCCAACGCGATATCGCTGAAAGCTCAGGCCGCTCCACAGACACAATCAAAGCGCATGCCAAGAGCATTCTGCGCAAGTCGGGCTGCGCGCGCATGTCTGACGTGGTCCAGCTTGCGGCGTCTATCGCCTATCTGGTGCGCCTCTACCCCGAACAAGACGTCGCGACGATTACTGAAAAATGGGAAACTCCAACGGCCAATATGCACCGCCTTAAACGCGGCGCACGGCAGATCGCCTATTACACTTATGGTTCAGGAAGCAAGCCCGTTCTCTTCATCCACGGCTTCCTCCAAGGGCCGTTCTTTACGAAGGCATTTTTAGACCTCATTGACGCAGCTGATCTAAAACTCATATGCCCCTCTCGTCCCAGCTTTGGTTACACCTCACCCGCGCCAGATCGTAAATCATATGAGCAATTTGTCGTTGATGATGCGCTCGCACTATTAAACGCGCTTGATATATCAAAATGCACTATGGCTGTGCATCAGCTTAGCTCGTGCCATGCTTACCGTATCGCGCTTGCCGCGCCGACATGTTTCACATCCATGCTGATGATTAGCGCCAGCCCACCCCTCACTGATGACGGCTATATGGTGCATATGGATACCGCCACGCGCGTTGCGGCTGCCGCCGCGCGCTATACGCCAAGTGTCCTGAAACTGATCAACCAAATGGGTATCGCGACCTATCGCAAAGATGGCGGGCCAGAGGCTTTCCTGCGCAAGCGCTATAAAACGTCAGCGCTCGATCTCGCGACACTCGACAAGGCAGAGACGCGCCAGCCCCAAATCGCTGGCGTCTACCACTATATTGAACAAGGCCCAGAAGCCCTTGTTAGAGATGCCAAATCAGCAACGGCTGATTGGAGTGCGCTCCTGCCTCAGCTTGACCTCAAGCAAGAGTGGTATCACGGCGCGGCCTGCACAGCACTGAAACCGAGTATTGTAAAAAACATTGTCGAAACTGAAATCGGTGCGCCCTACACAATCATTGAAGATGCCAGCACTAACCTGCTCCATCAACGCCCAGACAAAATCGTTAATGCGCTTGCACAGCTTATTGCCTAAGCGCGCTTGAACAGATTAAGAACATAATATACAACTTTAAGCATTTTTCGACTTTTGGTTGCATTTTGTTTCGGCTTCGTACCGATTGGCTTGGCCAGCGCTGAGAATCTCACAGGCCCAGTGTCTGCTGAGGTTATTAAAATTGTCGACGCTGACACAATCAAAGTCCGCGCCACCATATGGGTTGATCAAACGGTTGAGGTGTCCGTGCGCCTGCGCGGTATTGATGCCCCTGAACTCTTTCGCCCCAAATGCGACGCAGAGAAACGCCTTGCGCGGGTTGCGAAAGCATCCGTCAGCGCCTCGTCTCCTATCGGAAGCATCGTTCAGCTTTCCAATATTAAACAGGATAAGTATGGCGGCCGCGTGATTGCGTCTGTCTCGACCGATGATGGTGAAACACTCGCCAGCCGCCTCCTCGCCCAAGGGAACGCGATTGCCTATGGCGCACCGAAGCCATGGTGCTCTTAAGCTAGGCAAACCCATCAACCCCGCCTAGAGTCAGATCGGAATCATACTTAAACCGTACCTGCTTCAGAGGGGCTTCATGCTAAAACCTATCCTTATTCCGGCCCTAATCGCCCTCTTTTCAGCGACATCTTACGCTCAAACTGAGGTGAATAATCGGGAAATAGAAAGCGATATAGCCGACATAACGCGCTCAGATTGGCGCACTGTCGAGCCTGAAAACCTCATCCTCATAGACACCAAATATGGGCGCACTGCGATTGAGCTAAACCCCGATTTTGCACCAAACCATACAGCTCATTTCAAATCCCTAATCCGCACAGGTGCTTATAAAGACATACATTTTTACCGTGTGATTGACGGCTTTGTCGCCCAAGGCGGCATTCAAGATGAGGCCATAATCGAGACCTATCCCACGATCGAAAACGAGAATGACCGCCCCATCTCTGACGCTGTCTTCGTCGATCTCGGCAACCCCGATCTTTACGCGCCGATTGTTGGCCATATTGATGGCTTCGCTGTGGGAAGAAGCGAAAGCCTCGGCAAAGAATGGCTCCTCCACTGCCCAGGCACAATCGCCATGGCCCGCGACAATGACCCTGATAGCGGCGGCACGGAGTTTTACATTGTACTTGACGCCCAGCGACACCTTGACCGCAACCTGACTGTCTTCGGGCGCGTCATTGATGGCATGGAGTACATCCAAAAGCTAAAGCGAGGCGACCCTAATGTCGCAAGCGGCGTGATTCAGGCCCCCGACAAAGGTGATGCGATAGATACCATTTCCGTTGCTGCTGATCTAGATGAGGCATCGCGACCAACTTACCGCGTGATGGCCTCAGCCTCTCAAGCCTTCGAAGATGCCAAAACCGCCAAGCGGGTTCGCGACCGTCCTTTCTTCTACAGAAAGCCACCGGAAGTCCTAGACATATGCGGCTTTACGGTTCCGGTTGAGAGGCCTTCACTCGAACGAAGCAAAAGATAATACCAACGCTTCGGTTTGAAAGCATCATTGATAAGGCGATAACACTGTGACACGCGCAGCTTCGCCAGCCTTAACCGAAGCACATTTCAAACCATCAGAATTGTATTCCGAAACGATTTCGCCAGCGGCGCTTATAGCGACCAAACCGCCATCACACCCTAACGCCCCAATCGCGTTGAGAGTGTTGGTAGCGGTCTGACCTAAGTCGCGGCCAAGCTCCCCCGTGTATTCTCCGTTAATGTGCCAGCCCCTTTGGCTGTGAGGAGAGAGATGAGCTAAGCGGCATAAAACACTCTGACGTGCTTCTGATGGAAGCACTAAAAGCATTACTTTGCTGTTTTTATTGTAAAATATCTAAAGCATTTGCTTTTAGTAGGCTTCTTAGGGGATTGTGCTAGAACAAGACATTCCGACGAGAATGGGAGAAATTGCATGAGTGTCGATCCCATTCTGATGGAATTTAGTGACATTGCCCCATTTCAAATGGAAGACGTCGCCATTATCCCTCGGCAACTCCTTATACAAAGCCCGCGAGGCGAAACGAATGTTGAACCTAAAGTTATGGCGCTTCTGGTCACATTAGCGGAGCGAGCGCGTGATGTGTGGACCCGTGGAGAGTTGATTGATCGTATCTGGGGGATTGAGTTTGGCGGCGATGAAAGTCTAACCCGTGCGGTGCATGGCCTTCGCAAAGCGCTAGGTGAGCCTCATGGATTACGCGCTGCGGTCAAAACGCTTCCAAAAGTTGGTTATCGCCTGGACGCAGATATCTTGCCAATGGCTGAGCCATCGCGCCCCTCTCCGGAAGCATCTCATGTCGAGACTGTCACCGAGCAGCGACCGACATTAATGCCTGCGCCAATACAGGATATTCCGCGCTCGCCCATCGCGGACAGTAGCGCCTCACCAAGCTTGCTTAGTCGACGTGGCTTGCTTCTTGCCGGAGGCGTAGCGGCCGTCGCTGCCAGCGCAGTTGGACTAAGATTCCTCTCAGGTGGCGGAGGCCAGCCGCTCCCTCAGATTAGCAATAGCTTGGTTATTTTGCCATTTGGGAATGAAACAAACGATCCGGCCTTAGACTATCTGGCTTCGGGTATATCTGAAGAGATACGTCACGGGTTAAGTCGCAACCAGGCTTTGAGCGTCGTGGCGCGCCGATCCTCTGAAGCCATTAAGCGCCGCGACCTTAGTGCATCAGAAATCGCATTAGAATTTGGGGCCTCTTTGATTTTAGATGGACGACTGACCAAATCCGGGGACAGGGTTCGTTTATCTGCAGAACTCATTGAGACGCAGTCCGGTGTTAGTCGTTGGTCTGAGGTTTATGATGCACCGATAGAGCGGCTTCTATCAATCCAATCTGCTGTTAGCGGGCAAGTCAGTCGAGAAATGTCGAAAGGCTTGAGCGATGAAGCCGTGTTGGCGCTTGGGTTGCCGACAAATCCGGCAGCCTTTGATATTTATTTGCGGGCCAAGGACCAACTGACGAAAATTACAGGCCCAGATGACGCACTGGTCGCTCTGGATGTTCTGGAACAGGCGATCACATTCGATCCAAACTTTGCGCTCGCACATACAACAAAGGCAAGATGGCTGTCTTGGGTGAGCAGTGCAGACTATGATGCAGAAGCATCAGCGCGTTACCTTCAGGAAGCCTTAGCAGCGGCCGAACGCGCACTTGAACTGGAACCGGCGCTTGCCGAAACGCACTCGACGTTGGGATGGGTGCGCTTCTTCTCAGCTCTCGATGTGGCGGGCGCAGCTGAGCCATTTGAGCAATCGATTGCTTTGGCTCCGAATGATGCGGTGATCCTGGCAAGATATGCGCCCTATATTGCGCAAGTTGGCCAAGAGGAGAAAGCCCGGCGTTCGATTCAAAATGCCGTCCTTCTCGATCCGCTCAATCCCGGCATTCACCGAATTGCGGCAATGATCCACTATTATGGTGATCGCCCTGATCAGGCGCTGAATAGTATTTCTGAGTTGCAGAGGTTGCAGCCCAATGCGGTCGTTTCGCAGTACTGGTACGGACGCGCTCAACTCGCGCTCGGACAAACACAAGCAGCGATTGAGGCATGTGATAGTGAGCCAAACCTTGACGCTAAACTGTCCTGCCAAGGCATTGGATATGCACAAGCGGGTGACACAGGGTCCGCTTATTCTATTTTGGATCAATTGAATGCTGAATACGGGGATAAAGCGGCCTACCAGCGTGCTCAAATTCTCGCTGCTTTAGGGAACGATGACGACGCGCTGGAGGCTTTATCTTTGGCTTGGCAAGAACGCGACGCGGGCCTTGTAAGCCTGAAGGTCGACACTGTGTTTAGGCGTTTACGAGACCGCGAGGAGTTTTTGTATTTGCTAAAATCGATTGGCTTCGATAACAATTAAATTGAGAAAAAGGGGAGCAACACATGAAAAAAACTTCAATTATACTTATAGCAGCGACTTTCTTAGCAGCTTGCGGTGCACAGGATGAGCCTGTTGCAGACGAGACGGCATCAGTCGAAGCAGCTGTTGAGGTTGAAGCCGAACCTGAGTGCGATACTGAAACAGATGAAGGCTGTGATCACACTGGCACTGTTAATGTGCCACCGGATCGCAACTAGACCTTATTCTTCTGCAGGCTCAGCGCCAATTACACTTTTAATCCATTCCGCATGGCTGGCGACGCGAGTATAGACACCCGGTTTGCCGTCACTTTTGCAATATGCGCTGCCCCAGCTGATGATGCCGACAAGTTTGGCATCTTCTAGCGTATTCCCTTGTATGACGGGGCCACCGCTGTCCCCAACACATGTTTTGCGCACTTCGTCGCGTGCACAGAACACACGCTCATGCAGGTCATCTGTGGGCCCATAATTCTCTTCTGATCGGCACTCTTCAAGCGATATTATTTGCAGACCGGCTTCTCTGAGGTTCTCAGAGCGGACACCGCTTACGTACTTGGTATGCGCGCCCCACCCGAAAGCGCGAACCAAAGCGCCGTCCTCAAGACCATCACCGCTGTCATCCAGTCGGAGATACGTCACAACGCTTTCGTCTGGTGCCGCAGCGCCACTGCGTGCGCTTTCAGGCGATACGACGATTGGATCAACGCGCTGAATATCCGGCATCGCCATAGCAGCTTCTGTTTCGCTAGATGCTGGTGGCGTGAAACTTAGTCTGCGTACTTCCTGCCCCCTCTCTATGTCCCAAAACCGGATGAAACCATTCGTTCCGTAAGTTATCATCTGACCACCACCGTCCAATGTCTGAACGCCCTCAACGGTGCCGCCGTGAAAAATAGTTTGGAGCGGTTTGCCATCTTCCAAATCCCAAACCTGCACAACGCCGGACTCTGTCGTCGCGAAAAGCAGAAAGCCATCTGCACTTATCGAAACATTTTTTACGCTGACATCGTGCTCAATCGATAAACTTGGCGCGCATATGGCCTCAACAGGCGTACAAGATCGCAAGTCCCAGACTTGTGAGCGGCCTAATGAACTCCAAACAAGCAATTTTTGGCCCGCCTCAAAGAATTCAGCTCTAAACGAAGATCTCCCGTCTGTAGGAAGCCGCGCGAGGACTTCTCCAGTGCTGAGGCTGAAAACGTAGGATGGCGGTGCTGGAGAATAGACTTCGTCTTGGGGGGCTTCATCAAGAGGCTGCTCGGACCCACGACTTGTGACGTAAGCGCGATCATAATCCTCGAATACTGAAAGATACTCCAATGTCTCCGCAGGTGACGACACAGACAAACGCGAAATTTGTTTATCAGACCGGATATCCCAAACGTCCACAAAGCGCCTATCAGGGTCACGGATCAGAATCCGCCGTCCATCTTCCAGCATATGAGGGGTAGTCCAAACCGTCTCCGTGAAGGTTGGAAGGGTTGCTTGAATAAGCCCTGTTTCAACGTCTATAACATAAAGTTTGTTAGGAGAGGTCAGGAATAATTTAGTTCCACCCTTATCAAGCTGATACGGAGATCCGTATAATTCGTACTCATACACCACAGAATTTCTGAGTGTATCAATGACTTGCAGACGGTCTGTAAGATGATCATGCAATATCAATCTGTGCCCATCCTTGGAGAGGCCGGCAATCACGACCTTTTCTTGTATCAAGCGTTCATGCACGATTGGGCTCACCGTATCGGCGCTGAAGAGGTCAATTATGCGTATATTGTCGCTTTTATCTTTAGTGAAAAGTAGAGAGCTATCGGCGATAGGTACGACGGTTTCCAAACCCTCTGATATCTGAATTTTCCCAATTGGTTTGAGCAGCTTCCGGCTAGAGGCTTTGATCACGCCATCGTCCGCTGACCAGCTGATGATGATGTTACCCTCATCCATCAGAAACGAATGTGTGGCCCCTTTATGCTCCATGAAGCGTGGTTGCCCTCCATCCAAAGGCGTTATTAAAACACCTCGCTTCTGGGCCGTGCTTAACAGGCTCTGTGTGCCAGGTATCCGTTCAAGACCACGGGTAAATTCAGCGGAGCCGAGGGTCGTCCATGTCTGTGTATCAACTGCGTGATATTTACCGGTCGCATCAATGACGCTGAGTAGTGCCCCAGCCTCCTGAAATCTGGCGGTTAAGACCGATGGTGCTAAGGGCGCCATATCAGCCAGAGCCTGCTGGGATACGACATTCAACTCAGCTTCAGCCGGATCGAAGCGCACAAGCGCTATATCATTATCTCGTGTCTCTGCTTCCGGCGGATCACGTCGTATTACCTCTTTAACGTGATAAAGGTGACCCATTTCATTTGCGATATCCATAATTCCCAAGCGAATACCGTAGCGGGTGTCAGCTTCCGGTTTTGGAAAACAGTGCGATGCCGTAACCGCCCAATTGGGCGCAATAAGTGTTGCGCCGCAGACATGGCGCAATTGCCACATATGAAGCTTTTTTACGCGGTTCTCTAGGAGGTACTCTTCTGTCGTATATTCTGGATGGAGGTAGATTTGAGCGGCAAACGGCGCAATATATTCAGGTGCAGGTTGCACAGTATAAGTCCGTGCGGATGAGGTACGAGTAAAGCACTGCCAATTACCATCATCTTGCAATTCACAGTCTTTACCGCCGCCCTCATCAATCCGGTGCAACTCTGCGAGTGTTAGTTGCGGCAAAGCTACTTCGACGCGCTCGGATTCAATAGCCTGATCAGCAGGATCTGATGATCGTCCACAGGTAACTAACGCTAAGATAGAAATTCCAACGAGCACCAGCCTATACATTGTTTCATCTCCCCGCGTTGTGAGCAATACAGCGCATTACTTACATATTTGGAAGCGTTTTCGCCCACAAATGAAGTCACTCAAGCTCGACCCATCCTTTAGATCCGCTTTTAGGGATTAAGCCGACATCAAAAATGCGCGTTTTAAGATTCAAGTCATGTATTATTCGAGCCACTTATAGCTTGGAACAAATCGCCCCCTTCAGGACCGGTCGATAGCCAGCGATACTTCAATCTGACGGACTGATCATCTGCTACCTCATTGCTAACCCAAGTGAGAAAACCGCCTCATAGGGGGTAAACCTGCTCTGGTTCCTAGACTTGAGCTTGCTTGGGAAGCCACAGATTTTATTCGATTTAACCCTTAAAGGATCAAAATATAAAAAGCCCTGTAACCTTAGTAAGTTACAGGGCTGATTTGGGTGCGGGAGTAGGATTTGAACCTACGACCTTCAGGTTATGAGCCTGACGAGCTACCGGACTGCTCCATCCCGCGTCAGATTGAAGTAACGCGCTAGCGAAACTCCAGAAACAAAAAAACCGGCACAAGGCCGGCTCTTAAACGTCCACCAAATGGTGGGCCCGAACCAGTCGAGCAATCGAAGGGAAGATATCTGCAATATTACACACATGTTTTAGCTGACCCGGCAGCGACTTACTCTCCCGCGCCTTAAGACGCAGTACCATCAGCGCAAGGGGACTTAACGGCCGAGTTCGGGATGGGATCGGGTGGGGAACCCCCGCCATAACCACCGGGTCGGCAAAAACATGCGTGCAAGAAACCAACAAAGACTTTCTATTGTGTTGTAATTAAATAGTCGGTGTTTCTGATCTCACTTCGTGAAGCGTTCACCGCCACACATAAGTTTCTAGAGATCAAGCCAATCGAGCAATTAGTACCGGTAAGCTCCATGCGTCGCCGCACTTCCACACCCGGCCTATCGACGTCGTAGTCTACGACGGCTCTCAAGGGAAACCTGGTTTTGAGGTGGGTTTCCCGCTTAGATGCATTCAGCGGTTATCCCGTCCATACATAGCTACCCTGCAATGCGGCTGGCGCCACAACAGGTCCACCAGAGGTATGTCCATCCCGGTCCTCTCGTACTAAGGACAGATCCTCTCAAGTTTCCAACACCCACGGCAGATAGGGACCAAACTGTCTCACGACGTTCTGAACCCAGCTCACGTACCACTTTAATCGGCGAACAGCCGAACCCTTGGGACCTGCTTCAGCCCCAGGATGTGATGAGCCGACATCGAGGTGCCAAACGATGCCGTCGATATGGACTCTTGGGCATCATCAGCCTGTTATCCCCGGCGTACCTTTTATCCGTTGAGCGATGGCCCTTCCACTCGGGACCACCGGATCACTATGACCGACTTTCGTCTCTGCTCGATCTGTCGATCTCACAGTCAGGCAGGCTTATGCCATTGCACTCAACGACCGATGTCCGACCGGTCTGAGCCTACCATCGCGCGCCTCCGTTACTCTTTAGGAGGCGACCGCCCCAGTCAAACTGCCCGCCAGGCTGGGTCCCGGCCCCATCCAGGGGCGCGGTTAGACATCGAAAAGAGTAAGGGTGGTATTTCAAGGATGGCTCCACTACGACTGGCGCCATAGCTTCAAAGCCTCCCACCTATCCTACACATACTATTTCCGATGCCACAGCCAAGCTGCAGTAAAGGTGCACGGGGTCTTTCCGTCTGACCGCGGGTACCCCGCATCTTCACGGGGACTTCAATTTCGCTGAGTCTATGCTGGAGACAGTGGGGAAGTCGTTACGCCATTCGTGCAGGTCGGAACTTACCCGACAAGGAATTTCGCTACCTTAGGACCGTTATAGTTACGGCCGCCGTTCACCGGGGCTTCAATTCGGAGCTCTCACTCCTCCTTTTAACCTTCCGGCACCGGGCAGGCGTCAGACCCTATACGTCGCCTTGCGGCTTCGCAGAGCCCTGTGTTTTTGATAAACAGTCGCAACCCCCTGGTCTGTGCCCCTCAGTTCTAGTTGCCTAGAGTGAGGCCTCCTTCTCCCGAAGTTACGGAGGTAATTTGCCGAGTTCCTTCAGCATAGTTCTCTCAAGCGCCTTGGTATTCTCTACCTATCCACCTGTGTCGGTTTAGGGTACGGTCTAAATGGAGGGCTATTTCCTGGGACTTCCAGGCTGCCATCCCAATCCAATAAGGGATGACAACTTTCGAAATCCGTCACACACTCCTTGGCCCACGAATATTAACGTGGTTCCCATCGGCTACGCGTTTCCGCCTCGCCTTAGGGGCCGGCTAACCCTGCGCAGATTAGCTTTACGCAGGAACCCTTGGATTTTCGGCGAGCGGGTCTCTCACCCGCTTTGTCGCTACTCATGTCAACATTCTCACTTCCGATACCTCCAGCACACCTCGCAGTGCACCTTCGCAGGCTTACGGAACGCTCCGCTACCGCTCTTACGAGCCCACAATTTCGGTGAATAGCTTTAGCCCCGTTACATTTTCGGCGCAGGATCGCTTGATGAGTGAGCTGTTACGCTTTCTTTAAAGGATGGCTGCTTCTAAGCCAACCTCCTCATTGTCAAAGCAATCCCACATCCTTTCACACTTAGCTATTACTTGGGGACCTTAATTGGTGGTCAGGGTTGTTTCCCTCTCCACGACGGACGTTAGCACCCGCCGTGTGTCTGCCAGATAGTACTTCCAGGTATTCGGAGTTTGATAAGGTTTGGTAATCCGGTGAGGACCCCTAGCCCATTCAGTGCTCTACCCCCTGGAGTATTCATCTGACGCTCTACCTAAATAGATTTCGCGGAGAACCAGCTATCAGCAAGTTTGATTGGCCTTTCACCCCTAGGCACAGGTCATCCGAGCACTTTTCAACGTGCAACGGTTCGGGCCTCCAGTGCATGTTACTGCACCTTCACCCTGCCCATACCTAGATCACTTGCCTTCGGGTCTAATGCTACATACTCAGTCGCCCTATTCAGACTCGCTTTCGCTACGCCTACACCTATCGGCTTAAGCTTGCATGCAACACTAAGTCGTTGACCCATTATACAAAAGGTACGAGGTCACTCCGAAGAGCTCCCTCAGCTTGTAGGCATCCGGTTTCAGGGTCTGTTTCACTCCCCTCGTCGGGGTGCTTTTCATCTTTCCCTCACGGTACTAGTTCACTATCGGTCGGTAAGGAGTACTTAGGCTTGGAGGGTGGTCCCCCCATGTTCAGACAGAATTTCACGTGTTCCGCCCTACTCTAAAAGGTCGTCATGTTACAAGTACGGGACTATCACCCACTATGGTGCCACTTTCCAGAGGCTTCCTCTTATATCAGACCAGGCCTGGTCCCCGTTCGCTCGCCGCTACTAAGGGAGTCTCAATTGATGTCCTTTCCTCCGGGTACTTAGATGTTTCAATTCCCCGGGTTCGCTTATTAACACCTATGTATTCAGTGTAATATATCTCACTATTGAAATGAAAAACCAGCAACCAGTCGAAACTGATTAATAGTTTTCCATCTCGGAGATGGGTTTCCCCATTCGGAAATCACGGGATCAATGGGTGCTCTCGCCTCCCCCGTGCTTATCGCAGAGTGCCACGTCCTTCATCGCCTCTTACCGCCAAGACATCCCCCGGATGCCCTTTTGACGCTTGATCTCATTGTTGAAACTCATGTGCAGAGGTGAACGCATCAGCGATCACCAAACATGGTTTCAGATCAGACATTGTTGGTTTCTTGCAGATCGACCCTTTATGACAGGCTCACCTCAGCATACTCACAAACTCCGTGCAGAGCTGTTCGCATGGCAACATAAATGCTGCGAGGCGGATCAATCTTCCCTAACGATTACAAACATCCCGAAAGACAAGCTTTCGGAAACTTAGACACTTTCTTCATTCACAACAAACCACCAAAAAATGGTGGAGCCTAGCGGGATCGAACCGCTGACCCCCTGCTTGCAAAGCAGGTGCTCTCCCAGCTGAGCTAAGGCCCCAATAGGTTTGTGTCAGTCCGAAATTATTGAATTAGCAATAATCTCGCCCAAGCAGCCTTGAGCGCGATCCATGTGAGCCGCATCGCGGCGATACGGGATCAATCAATAAGTGGTGGGCCGAGGAAGAGTTGAACTTCCGACCTCACGCTTATCAGGCGTGCGCTCTAACCACCTGAGCTACCGGCCCTGAACCAAAAGGCTCAGTCGCTCGGACTGGCGAATGAAGGAAGAGAAACGAAGACGGCATAACCGGCTGCATAAGTTTCGGTGGGCTGAGACCCACCATATTGTCTAGGCAATTGCGATAGAAGCGAGCTTCAAATCACAATCATCCTTAGAAAGGAGGTGATCCAGCCGCAGGTTCCCCTACGGCTACCTTGTTACGACTTCATCCCAGTCGCTGATCCTACCGTGGCCTGCTGCCTCCGAAGTTAGCACACAGTCTTCGGGTAGAACCAACTCCCATGATGTGACGGGCGGTGTGTACAAGGCCCGGGAACGTATTCACCGTGGCATGCTGATCCACGATTACTAGCGATTCCAACTTCATGCCGGCGAGTTGCAGCCGACAATCCGAACTGAGACAGCTTTTGGGGATTATCCCATTGTCACTGCCATTGTAGCACGTGTGTAGCCCTACGCGTAAGGGCCATGAGGACTTGACGTCATCCCCGCCTTCCTCCGGCTTAGCACCGGCAGTTTCCCTAGAGTGCCCACCCAAACGTGATGGCAACTAAGGATGAGGGTTGCGCTCGTTGCGGGACTTAACCCAACATCTCACGACACGAGCTGACGACAGCCATGCAGCACCTGTGCACTGGCCCCGAAGGGAGAAACCGATCTCTCGGAGTCGTCCAGGCATGTCAAGCGTAGGTAAGGTTCTGCGCGTTGCTTCGAATTAAACCACATGCTCCACCGCTTGTGCGGGCCCCCGTCAATTTCTTTGAGTTTTAACCTTGCGGCCGTACTCCCCAGGCGGAGAGCTTAATGCGTTAGCTGCGTCACCTACAGGCATGCCTGCAGACAACTAGCTCTCATCGTTTACGGTGTGGACTACCAGGGTATCTAATCCTGTTTGCTCCCCACACTTTCGCACCTCAGCGTCAGTATCAGTCCAGTTAGTCGCCTTCGCCACTGGTGTTCCACCGAATATCTACGAATTTCACCTCTACACTCGGTATTCCACTAACCTCTCCTGATCTCTAGATTACCAGTTTCAAATGCAGTTCCAAGGTTGAGCCTTGGGATTTCACATCTGACTTAATAATCCGCCTACGTGCGCTTTACGCCCAGTAATTCCGAACAACGCTAGCCCCCTTCGTATTACCGCGGCTGCTGGCACGAAGTTAGCCGGGGCTTCTTTACTAGGTACTGTCATTATCATCCCTAGCGAAAGAATTTTACAACCCTAAGGCCTTCATCATTCACGCGGCATGGCTGCATCAGGCTTGCGCCCATTGTGCAATATTCCCCACTGCTGCCTCCCGTAGGAGTCTGGGCCGTGTCTCAGTCCCAGTGTGGCTGATCATCCTCTCAGACCAGCTATAGATCGTAGCCTTGGTGAGCCATTACCTCACCAACTAGCTAATCTAACGCGGACCGATCTTTCACCGATAAATCTTTCCCCCGGAGGGCGTATAAGGTATTACCTTTCGTTTCCAAAAGCTATTCCTTAGTGAAAGGCACGTTTCCACGCGTTACTCACCCGTCTGCCACTATATCGTTCGACTTGCATGTGTTAAGCCTGCCGCCAGCGTTCGTTCTGAGCCAGAATCAAACTCTCAGGTTGAGATTTGACTTCTGACGTGTGCCATAATGATCATTGGAATATGATCGACACATTGCATAAAGCAATTTACGTTTTGACGGGAAACCCTGTCACAACATCCGTGGCCGAAACCACATATGTTAGTGAAGGTATTTCCTTGAAACGTAATCGTCATAGTCGTTTTGAACTTCATCCGAAGTTCGCTAGCCGCCTATGCCGCCTACGTTTCTCTTCCTAATTCCTACAATGTCAAACAGCTGGACCGTGGTCCGGGTGGCGTTGAAAGCGTCTCCGCCGTCGCAACCGAGTGGCGGCTTATACAGCCACCGAATTTTGCGTCAACACCCTTTTTTCGACTTTCTGCAGGGCAATTTCAGCAAGCTGAAGAAGCCTTGTTTTTAGTCGAAAAGCAACTCATTTGAAGCCGTTTAACCGGCCCCACATTCGCGAGGCATTTCCGTTGAAGTCGCGGTCTTTAGAGAGCCGCCACATTCGCGTCAACGCTTTATTTCAGCCTTATGCAGAAGATGTCAGCGAACCAACAAACCCTGCGATTTAGCCGAAACGTTACCCCTCGAAGCCGTTTAACCGGCCCCGCATGAGCGAAGCATTTCAGTGAAGTCGCGGTCTTAATCGACCGGGCTTCACTTCGTCAACACCGTTTATCACTCAAACTGCAGAAAGGTTGCAAAAGCAACTAATCTGAAATTTTTCGCAAACAAATCATCTATGGACCGACATAATCGGCCTCACTTTTGATTGAGGCGTTACCGAAGCAAGCCCCCATATAGAGTCTGTTCTTGGGTTTTGGCAAGCTTTAATTTCACGAAGATGTCACTTTTCTCACCGCAGTTTAACCACGACCTCAAAAGCCCCAGTAGATACGGGGGTTAGCCGCTACGGATATAGGCTGTCATGGCTTCGGCCTCTGCCAAAACACTATCAATCTTAAACTTCACTAGATCACCAATCGAGATAATGCCACGCAACTCCCCATCCTGGACCACAGGCAAGTGCCGGATTCGCCGATCGGTCATCCGGCCCAAGCACGTATCGACGTCCTCGTTTGGTGCTGCGGTAATGACGCCCCGTGTCATCGCGTCGGCTACCGTCATCGCGCCCGTCGCTTCGCCATGCCGTGCGAACCGGCGCACAATGTCACGTTCAGACAAGACACCAATCAACGCTCCCTTAGAATCAACGGCAACAACCGCACCGATTCTCTTTTGATCCAGCAAGTTCGCCGCTTCGGATAAAGTCGCCGTATCGGAGACCGTGGTTACGGTCCCGCCCTTATCCTTTAGAATCGTCTCGATCAGCATCTGTCCGTCTCCCTATATATATAGGCTCTATATAACACAGGTTATCTCCTGAAGCGCAAATCGCGGCCGCTTTGTTTCAATCCGGAACAGAATCACACCCGATTCCCTTGTTTTCGTGCCGTTTTCCCAAAATCGACTTCCCCAATGAGGCGAGTTCCGCAGTTTTACACCCCAATTCTGGCACGCTGGTTGCAAACCCCTGTTGCGAAACCAATCAACCCGGAAGGGATTCGGCCCATGAACTGGACACGTAACACTAACAAAGCTCTGAGCATCGCTGCTCTAGGACTCGCAGGCGCTTTCGCACTTGCTGCTCCGGCATCGGCGCAAGCGGCTAGCTCAGTCTCTGAGTTCGAACGCCCTTACGGCTACGGATACGGTCAAGAGAGCACACCTTACTCTGCCAACACACGCGACCGCCTCGGCAACCGCGTCATTATCAATGGCATGATCGAAGGCGGTTCTGGTCTCGGAACTGGTCTCTACACAGGCTGGGGCCAAACTGAAGGTGCCAGCGGAATGATTGGTTCTGGTACAGCGGTTGGTAACCAACTCAATGTTATAACCAACGGTTCGAACAACACGATCATCATCGATTCAACTCAAATCAACAATGGCGACCAGACGGTCGTTCTTAACGGGGAGCTAGACTTCTAATGATTACCCTCAACGCCTTCTCGCTCCTTGCCCGCGCTAAAGCGCCTGCAGCAGCACTTGCCTCTGCCCTTGCATTGACTGGTTGTATCTCACCAGTTGCAGGCCCAGGCGGCAACTACACTTCGCCAATCGGTGGCTCACCGGTCACGGCTAACCCAACACCTTACTCTAAAGGTCTTGTCTGCATGGGCCACTTCGCCCGTCAGTCACAGGTTCGCGCCCCACGCATCGCGGTTGGTCGTATCCTAGACTATACAGGTAAAGCTGACATCGAAGGTGGCCGCCGTGTCACGCAAGGTGGCTCACTTATGGCGATGTCTGCCCTCGCAAAAGCTGGCGCAGTTTTGGTTGAGCGTTTCGACACATCAGTTGCTGAGCTGGACCTTAAGTATAAGAATAACAAGCTGGTTGGTGAAAACGGTAACTTCGCCAAGATCCATGCGGGCTCAATCCCAGGTTCTGACTTCTACCTCGTTGGCGGCATCACAGAGCTAAACTACAACATCCGTTCAGTCGGCGGCGAAGCTTTCGGCGGCGACATTGATGCAACTGATGCCAAGGGTACACTTGGCGGCAAAATGTTCGTGATCAACGTGGGCCTCGACCTACGTCTTGTTAAGACTGACACACTCGAAGTGTTCGACGTCATCTCTTACCAGAAGCAAATCATCGGTCGTGAGCTTTCGCTTGGTATCTTCGACTTCGCTAACGGCAATGTCTTCGACGTTGGTGTCGGTGGCCGCGCACAAGAGCCAATTCAGCTCGCGGTCCGCTCTGTTATCGAACGCGCTTCGCTGGAAATGATGGCCAACCTTTACGGCGCACCAAACGCAGACGTTTGTGCCCTCACTGAAGGCGCGGTCTCTACGAACAGCATCACTGGTGACTACCGCCCAGTTCGTGCCAAAGTCAAAGAGTATAATGGCGGCTCACGTCAGTCTGCCAGCAAATGGCACGAAGGACGCGATAGCGGTCTTCGCGGCTCAACCAAATAAGCCTGATCTGAAATCTACGGACCTCAGAAAGGGGATCTGATATGCTGAAGAATTCTGCAAAACTATTGGGAGCCGCCGCAATCGCGGCGCTCCTCACCGCCCCGGCCTCTGCTTGGGAAGACGGTAACGAGGCTCAGCTCTCTGTTGTTGAAATTGAACAAGTTCAACTCAACGACGTTTGGTCAAACATGGCCGTAGAGATTGAACACTACGCACCAGACGCTGTTTCAACTTCAACAGCAGTTGGTAACGCCGCAGCCGGTCTTGTGAAAAGCGGCGACATCGACCTCGACGTCTATCAGACACTCGAAGGCAATGTCGGTGCCGAGAACAGCATCTCTGGCTACAGCGCTGGAACAGCCATCGCCACAACGACGGCCTACGGTAACTCAACAACCGGCGGCACTTGGATGGGCACTAACTTCTACCGTGCTGAGCAAGAATCAAACGGCGACGTCTCTGCAGCAACGGATGTTGAACTGGCAGGCGCGCACCAAGTTGCTACAGCAACAACGGCAATTGCCAACGTTTCCGTCCCAGCTGACGAATATGGCACAGGCCGCGCCTTCCAAATTCAGGAAAGCAATGGCTCGGTCACTTCAACAACTGATGTCGACATGTGCTGCACAGGCGAGTCGGGCACATTCGTGACCACGGCTGGCGGTAACGCTGTCTCATCAACCGGCCTGACCTCAACCAACTTTAACGGCGCAGTCCAGACAACAGCGGAAGGCGAGCAAATCTCATCTACATCTGACGTCTATATGGGCGACGGCCACCAGGTTCTGGCTGCAACAACAGCCTTCGGTAACTCTGCAACAGTTCACAATGAGTGGGGCTACGCCACGCTAGGTCGTGACGGGTCAGAAGTTTTCCAGTCAAATGGCTCAAACGTTGACAGCCAAAGCTATGTCACACTCGACCACTGGTCAGGCTACGCGTCATCAACCGCTTACGGCGTTGGTAACTCAGCTCTAATCTCAAATGTCGGATCTGATACTGGCCTATACGCTAACCAAGAGAACTATGGCACAGTTTCGACGACCGCCACGCTTACGGGGCAAGCCTATACAGGCGGTACTGGCATCGTGAATGCAACGTCGATTGGTAACGCTGCAACAGCAACGCTCTGCAACACATGTGGCGATGCAGTCCTTCAGGGCCGCACAAATCAGGTCAATTCTGGCGCGGTCTACGCTCAGGGCTATGCCAACGTCCCACACTCTGGTGGTGTCTACGGCTCAGCCACAGCGGTTGGCAACTCAGCGACGTACCAGTCTAACGGACGCTAGTTTCCAAAACCAGCTCAACAAAAAACCCCGCCTCATCGAGGCGGGGTTTTTCTGTATGTGAAACGCTGTTCTATTTCAGAACAAAGGTCACTTTCATAACGACGCGGTATTCAACCACCTCACCATTATCAAGCAAAACCGACTGATCCTTTACCCAAACGCCAGAAACACCTTTCAGTGTTTTGTTGGCGCGTTTGATGCCTTTATCGATGGCATCTTGAAAGCTCTTCTTAGAACCTGAAATAATTTCTGTGACGCGTGCGACAGCCATATCTGCCTCCCTTTGTTAATGCGAAGGCATTCTGCCCTGCTGCAAGGAAGATGGTCACATACCCGTCACAAAGACAAGCACATGCCCCTGAGAGTTGAGTCTTACGCTGCCATCCGTGTTGGTTCGCCCGATCCATTCATCGGCTGGGCGTCCACTGGAATCCAACAAACCACTTCTGTGCCTTTGCCCGGTTCAGACTTAATCCCAACATTCCCGCCATGCAGTTGAACAAAGTGCTTCACCAGCGACAGACCAAGCCCTGCCCCGCGTTGATCACTCGATGTAAAGCTATCAAAACGCGTCGCCTGTTCATCAGCTGGAATGCCGCGTCCGTTATCTTTAACGATCAGCCGCGCCGTATCACCCATTAGATCAGCTGTGATTGTCACTTTGCCGCCAGCATCAGTAAACCGCAGCGCATTCGACACGAGATTAAACAGAACCTGCCGTATTCGCGTCTCGTCGGCCTCAATTGTTCCAAGGTCTTTAGATATATCGGCCACAACCTCAACTTCAGTGTCAGCCGCGTTGGTAACGCCAATTGAAACAGCCTCTTTGACAAGTGCACCAAGATCAACATCACTAATATCAAGGTCCATTCGACCGGCTTCAATCATTGCAAGATCAAGAATATTTGCGATCAGATCATTCAGATGATTCGACGCCTCACAGATGGCATCAACCTTATCTTTCTGGGCGTTATTCAACTCGCCAATCTGCTCCATTTGAAGAAACTCACCATAACCAAGAATCGTCTGCAACGGCGAGCGCAATTGATAGCTGACATTCTTAACGAACTCAGTCTTTAAGCGATCCGCCGTTTCAAACGCCTCGGCCCGCTCACGCAGTGCACCTTCAACAGAGCGCTGCGCTGACACGTCCGCAAACGCAATCAATGTGTTTCCATCCGGCAGCGGCTTGGTGACATAAGTCAAAATCGACCCGTCAGAGCGCTTCATTTCACCATTGGTTTCCTGACGTGCATTGGCGCTTGGGTCTGTAATATGGCCCTTAATCGCATTCCAAGTTGCTTTGTCATGGAACAGCGGAACGCAGAA
>JACLAD010013737.1_pt1 | contig 21630 bp, 16 predicted proteins | sample 8027901 | NCBI WGS metagenome assembly JACLAD01 (sample SAMN15725071, study PRJNA655200) | protist metagenome | isolation source: fluorescence activated cell sorting (FACS) single amplified genomes of... | place: Spain: Blaines Bay Microbial Observatory, Mediterranean Sea | collected 2016-07-05 | reverse complement strand
AAGCAGCGGCGTGTGGTTCCAGTAGGCGGTCTTCACGGGCGTGACGAAGTTGGTGATGCCAGGGCCGTTCTGGGCGATCGCCATGCTCATCTTGCCGGTGGCGCGGGTGTAGCCATCGGCGATCATCCCGCCCGAGGTTTCGTGCGCGCAGTCCCAGAAGGTGATGCCGGCTTCGGGAAACAGGTCCGAGATCGGCATCATGGCCGAGCCGATGATGCCGAAGGCATGCTCGATCCCGTGCATCTGCAGAACCTTGATGAAGGCCTCTTCGGTGGTCATTTTCATGGGAAGGTCTCCTGTTAATTCAGTGAAATCAGAGGGTTTCGTCGCGCAGCTGATACCAGGGGTAGAGCATGCGCTGGCCGAGCCTGCGAAACGGGGTGAGGATGCCGTGGCCGGGCAGCGGCGAGTTGAAGATCGGCAGCCGGGGCACGGGCTGGCCCGCGACGAGCTGCGCCATGCGGCGGCCCGCCTGCGCGGAATACATCACGCCGTTGCCGCCATAGCCCATGGCGTAGAAGATGCCCGTCTCCGGCTCGGCCTCGGTGATGCGCGGCATCATGTCGTGGCTGACATCGACCCAGCCCCACCAGGAATAGTCGAGCGCGATGCCGGTCAGGGCGGGGAACTTGGCGTAGAGGCCCTTCTTCAGAAGCTCCAGGTGCTTGGGGTTCTCCGCGTCGCGCCCGGTGATGGCGCTGCGCGAGCCGATCTGCATCCGCCCGTCGGGCAGATAGCGGTAGTAGTGGCGCAGCGTGCGGGTGTCGGTCAGCGGCGATCCGGTCCGAAAGCCGCAGGCGGCGCGCTCCTCCTCGGTCAGCACCCGCGTGACGACCGAGTTCGACAGGATCGGCATCAGCCGGTGCCGGGTGCGCCGGTCGAGACCGGGGGGCGTGTAGCCCGCCGTGGCGATGGCGACGCGGCGCGCGCGCACCGTGCCGCCGGGTGTGCGCAGATGGTGATAGCCGCCCTCGGTGGTCCAGCCGCCGACCGGGCTGGCGGTGTGGACCTTGGCGCCGAGCTTGCGGGCGAGGCGGACATAGGAATAGGCGAGCTTGGCGGCGTGGATCGAGGTGCCGTCGGGCTCCCACATCGCGCCATGCGCCTCCTGGTCCTTCACGTAGCGCTCGTGCAGCTCCGCGCGGCCCATCACCTTGGCGCCGTAGCCGAAGACCTCGTTGAGCAGCCGCGCCTCGGCTTCGAGCTTGGGCATGACCTTGGCACGGTGGGCGATGTAGAAATGCCCGCCCGGCTGCGGATCGCAGTCGATCTCGTCCGAAGCGATGAGATCGTCGAACAGCTCGAAGGCCTCGACCACCTCGGCATGCATGCCCTTGGCCGTCTCGGTGCCCCAGCGCTTGATCCATTCGGACCGCTTGAGCCGCCCGGCCGAGATCTGCGCCTGCCCGCCATTGCGGGTCGAGCAGCCCCAGGCCACGGCATTGGCCTCGAGCACGACCGCCTCGATGCCGTGATCGCGGGCGAGGTGGATGGCGGTCGACAGGCCGGTATAGCCCGAGCCGATGATCGCCACGTCGACGGTCATGTCGGCGGTGACGGGGCCGTCATCCTCGGGCGCGGGGCCCGCGGTGCCGATCCAGTAGGTCGGCGCGTGGTCGCGGTTGTGCCCCGGCCCGGCATCGGTGAGCGGGTCGTAGCGCGGATCGTAGCTGGCGCGGGGGACGCCGCTGAAAGCTCTCGCTTGGTCGAGCATGTCCATCTCCTTGGGGCCGGGGCGCGGTGGGTCAGACGGCGAAGGGCGGGCGGTTCTTGCGCAGCGCCTGCTTCACCACGAGCTTGCCGTCCCGCACGGTGAAGAGATCCGCGCCCTCGGCCTCGGTGCGCAGGCCGTTCGCGTCGGTGCCCGAAAAGGTCCATTCCGACACGGCGCGGTCGCCCGCGACGAAATGCGAATGATGCGCCCAATGCGCGTCGGGCATCGCCTGCCAGACCGCCTCGAAGGCGCGGGCGATGGCGTCGCGTCCTTCGATCTTCGTGCCATGCGCCTCGGCGCCCGCGACGGTGTAGAAGACGCAGTCATCGGCGAAATGGGTCATCACCGCATCGATGTCGTGCCGGTTGAACGCGTCGAAGGTGGCGGCGAGATCGGCGGGCGTCAGGCGGGTTTCGGTCAGTAGTTCGGACACAGGTCTTGCTCCTTGTTGGCGGGGGTGTGGTCGTGCGCGGCGTCGGCGCGGGGCAGGTGCGGCACGATCAGGGTGGGGATGCGGGCGCGGCGCAGCACGCGCTTGGCGGTGGTGCCGAGAAAGGTCTGGCTCAGCCCGTGATGCTCATGCGCGCCCATGACGATCATGTCGGCGCGGATCGCCCCGGCGCGCGACAGGATCGCCTCGGCCGGGTGGCCCTCGACCAGCTCGGTCGCGGTGACGAGCTGTCGGGCGGCCGGATCGCGGGCCTCCATTTCCGTCCAGAAGGCGGCCTGGCGCTCTTCGAGCACGCGGGCGGCCAGCGCGGCGCGCCGCTCGGTGGCGTCGCGGCGCGAGCCTTCGTTGAGGAGGAACATCTCCAGCGTGACGCGGGCGTCGTCGGAGAGCGGCTCCTGCACGTGCAGCACGTGGATCCGGGCGCCGGTCGCGCGGGCCAGCCCTGCGGCGTGGCACAGCGCGTGGCACGAGGCGTCCGAAAGCGCGGTGGCGAAGAGGATGCGGGTCAGTCGGGGCTGCATGGCGGGCCTCAATATCCGAGCAGGCGGGGGAGCCAGAGCGACAGCTCCGGAAAGAAGGCGATGACGAAGATCGCGATCGTGTTGACGGCGGCGAAGGGCAGGGCCCGGAGCGAGATCGTCTCGAGCGTCGAGCCGGAGATGCCCGAGGCGATGAAGAGGTTCTCGCCCAGGGGCGGCGTCTGGAAGCCGATCCCCAGCGTGCAGATCATCACCACCCCGAAATGGATCGGGTCGATGCCGACCGAGTAGGCGACGGGCAGCATCACCGGCACCAGGATCAGGATCGCGGCGAGCGTCTCCATGAACATGCCGACGAAGAGCAGGAACATCACGATCAGCGCCCAGATCACGTAGATGTTCTGGGTGAGCGAGAGCATCCCGTCGGCGATCATCGCCGGGATCTGGTTTTCGACCAGGAGCCGCCCGAACACGGTCGCGGTGAACAGGATCAGCAGCACGCGGCCGGTGAGCCAGGTGGTGGTTTCCAGTGCCCGGTTGAGCGAGGCGAGGTTCAGCTCGCGGTAGATCACGATGCCGACGAAGAGCGTGTAGAAGATCGCGACGATCGCGGCCTCGGTGGGGGTGAAGAAGCCGGTATAGATGCCGCCCAGGATCACCACCGGGGCCATCAGCGACCAGAAGCCGCGATAGATCTCGCGCCCGATGCCGCCCATCGACCAGCCCTCGGCCGAGCCGGTATAGCCGTGCTTGCGGCACAAAGCCCAGTTCATGACCAGAAGGCTCGAGGCGATCAGGAAGGCCGGGACGAAGCCCGCGATGAAGAGCTTGGAGATCGAGACGGACTGGAAGCTGCCGAACTTCTCGATCGCCTCGGGGGGTGCTGCCATGCCGAGCGCGGCGATGCCGAAGATCACCATCGGGATCGAGGGCGGGATGACGATGCCGAGGCCCCCCGCCGAGGCGGTGACGGCGGCGGAATAGCCCTTGTCGTAGCCGCGGTTGATCATCGCCGGGATCATCAGCATGCCGACGGCGGCGGTGGTCGCGGGCCCCGAGCCCGAGATCGCGCCGAAGAACAGGCAGGCCATGACGGCCGAGGCCGAGAGACCGCCGGTGAAGGGGCCCGCGAGGCTTTCGGCGACGTTGATCAGCCGCCGCGAAATGCCCGCGGCCTCCATCAGCGCGCCCGCCAGGATGAAGGCCGGCAGCGCCATCAGCGGAAAGCTTCCCACCGAGGTGAAGGCGATCTGCACGAGCTTGATCGGGTTGTCGCCGAGATAGAGGAAGGAGAGCAGCGACGAGACGCCAAGGGCCACGGTGATCGGCGCGCCGATCAGCAGCAGCAGGCCGAAGCTGCCGAAGAGAATGAGAGCGATCTGGCTTTCCATGGCGCGATCCTCACGAAGCCGGGTTGGAGGCGTGGGCGAGGTCGGCCGGATCGATCCGGTCGGGATCGTGGACCTCGCGGCCGGAGACCAGCCGGGTCCAGTTGACCTGCAGGATGCGCAGGCTCATCAGCGCAAAGGCGAGCGGCAGGACGAGATAGATCCACTTCATCTGGATCCCCAGCGTCTGCGAGGTCCAGAACTTGTTCATCCGGTTGAAGACGAAATCGACCGCGAGCCAGGTGAAGTAGAGGTTGAAGCCGAGCCAGAAGAGATCCGCGAAGGCTTCGATCCAACGGCGCCACGCGGCGGGCAAGAGGTTGAACTGGAAGGTGACGCGGTTATGCGCGCCCATCTTGGCGGCATGGCTCGCGCCGAAGAAGACGAACCAGACGAACATGTAGATCGACAGTTCCTCGATCCACGAAAACGAATGTCCGAAGACCTCGCGCGAGACGATCTGCACGAAGAGCAGGCCGACGAAACCGGCGAGCAGCACGCGGCAGAGATAGCTCTCCACATTGTTCAGGACGGACCAGAGACGGGCCATGACAGACCTCCTGTGACGGCGGGGCGGCGAAGCGCGGAAATGACGGAATGTTCGGGGGCGCATGCGGGGGGAGGAGATGCGCCCCCGGGGGAGGCCGGTCTTATTCGACCGGATCTCTGCCGAGCGCGGTCAGCGCGGCGTTGAGCTTCTCGACGCCGCCGATGGAGTCGTAGAATTGCGGCCAGACCGCCTCGGTGGCGAGGTCGATGAACTCCTGCTCATCATTGGCGGGATCGGTGATCTGCATGCCGCGGGAGACGAGCTCCTGCTTGATCGTCTCTTCCTGCGCGCGCAGGAACTCCTCGGAGGCCTCGGTCGCGGCCTCGCCCGCCGCCAGCACCGCCTGCTGGTCTTCCTCGGACATGTCCTGAAACACCGCTTCGGAGACGATCAGCGGCTCGATCGAGAAGATGTAGCGCAGGTTGGTGACGTAATCCTGCACCTCGTCGAACTTCATGGCGTAGACGGTGATGTAGGGGTTGTCCTGCCCGTCCACGACCTTCTGCTGGAGCCCGGCGAAGGTCTCGGACCAGGCCATCGGCGTCGGGTTCACGCCCCAGGCCTTGTAGGTGGCGATCATGATCTCGTTGCGCGGCACCCGGATCACGAGGCCATCGAGATCCTCGACCGTCTCGACCGGGCGGGCCGAGTTGGTCAGCACGCGAAAGCCCGAATAGGCCCAGCCGATGATGCGCACGCCCGCATCGCGGATCGTGTTCTCCACCATCTCCTGCCCGATGGGCCCCTGGGTGAGGGTCACCGCGTCCTCGAGGCTGAGGATCACGTAAGGCAGCGTCATGGTGCCGACGGTCGGCGAGAAGGGCGTGAGATTGTTGATCGCGAGGATCGAGAAATCGAGCGTGCCGATGGCGGCATCGTTCACCGTGTCCTGCTCGGAGCCGAGCTGGCCGTTGAGAAACAGCTTGGCGGTGTGTTCGCCGCCGGTGTTCTCCTCGAGCGCGGCGATGAAGGCCTTGCCGAGCGCTTCGTGGGTGCCGCCGGCACCGTCGCCTGCGGCAATCTTGAACTCCTTGGCCTGCGCGCCGGCGGCCAGCAGAACGGATGCGGCAGCGATCGCGGCGGCACGGCTCAGGCGTTGCGTGATGGTCATGTCTTCCTCCCTCGATGGTGCGGCCTTGCTGCCGCGCGCCGCGTCAAGCCTCCTCAAGCCGGCCGCGACGCCGCCGATCTAGCGCCCGATCGCGCCGCATTCTTAGGGCCAGTTTCGGATTTGACATGGTCCAGTTTCGCGACGATCCTCGCGCCCATGCCGATCAGCCGGATCCCCCCCGACGTGTTCTTTCTCGACCGCGCCTCGGGCCGGTCGCTGCAGGCGCAGCTGCGCGAGACCGTGGTCGCGCTGCTGCGCACCGGGCAGGCCGCGCCGGGGGCGCGCCTGCCCTCGTCGCGCAAGCTCGCGGCGCATCTGGGCATCGCCCGAATGACGGTGACGCTGGCCTATCAGGAGCTCGTGGCGCAGGGGGTGGTCGAAGCGCGCGACCGCCGCGGCTATGTGCTCTCCAAGGGCGCCATGCCCGAGCTGCCACGTCCGCTGCGGGCCGAACCACGGCGGGCCGGTGCCCCGGACTGGGACGGTTTTCTCGATCTGGGGCTGTCGCAGAGACGCCGGGTGATCAAGCCGCCGGATTGGCGGCACATGCCTTACCCCTTCGTCTACGGCCAGATGGCCGACCGCGTTCTGATGATGGCCGGCGGCCCCGGCCGCATCATCGCCGACATTCCGATCGACACCCCTCGCGCCGATCGCAGCGAGGCCAAGCTGGCCGATATCCGATCGACGCTCAAATCCATGCTACTGAAGGAACCATCATGAAGCTCGCCACACCGGGCCTCGTCGCCTGCCTTCTCGCCCCCATGGCGCATGCCGAGGAGGTGAGCATAGCGCTCGACTGGACGCTGAACACCAATCATGTCGGGTTGGTCGTCGCGCAGGAGAAGGGATATTTTGCAGACGCCGGGCTGGAGGTCGACATCCTCCCCTATTCGGACAGCTCGTCGACGGTGCTCCTCGCCGCGGGGGCTGTGGATTTCGCCTACATGACCGCGCTGGGGTTCATGAGCGCCAAGGCGGGTGGCGCGGACATCACCGCGCTATGGGTCACGATGCAGCGCGAGGCGGGGCGGCTGGTCTATAACAGCGACAATGAGGAGATTTCCCGTCCGGCCGATCTGGAGGGCAAGACCTATGCCGGCTTCGGCAGCGCCTGGGAAGCCGCGCTGATCTCCACGATGATCGAACAGGACGGCGGAACGCCTGACTACGACACCGTGACGCTGGGCACGGGCGCTTACGAGGCGCTCGCCTCGGGCGCGGTCGACTTCACGCTCGAAGTCGCCACCTGGGAGGGCGTGAACAGCGAGCTGCTCGGACGGGACCAGTCGCATTTCATCTATTCGGATTACGGCGTGCCCGAACCGCAGGGCGGCTATATCGGGACCCGCGATTCCCTGCTGCGGGACGATCCCGAGATGGTCGATGCCTTCATGGAGGCGGCTTCCAAGGGATATGCCTGGGCGGCCGAGAACCCGCAGGCCGCGGCGGAGATCCTCATCGAAGCCGGTGACTTTCCCAATGAAGAGCTGGTCCGCGGTTCGATGCGGGTGATCGACGAGGGCGGCTATCTGACCGATGGCACCACGCCCCCGGGCCGGATCGATGGCGGCCGGCTGGAGACGATGTCCAGGTTCCTTTACGACAGCGGCGTGCTGCGCGGCAGCGATGGCCAGCCCCTCGCCTGGCCCGGCGACGTGTCGGGATGGTTCGACCAACGCTGGATGGAAGACTGACCCTTCGGTCGCCCGGTTCTGAACAAGGCGCCCCGAGGGGCGCCTTCCCTTCGACGGGCGGCGCGGGGGCGGCTTCGACCACGGGGGGTCGCACGCGATTGCGAGGGTCAATTCCGGGTGTCGCCCCTCCGGGCCTCCTCCGGCCCGCCTCCGAGGCGAAACCTGCGTCTATCGCGGCCCCCGGCCATAGAGATCCAGCTCCCGCCTGAGCGTATCCGCGAAGGCGCGCGAGATCTGCGAAGGCGGGCGGTGCGCCGGCGTGACCAGAGCGACCGAAAACGCCACCTCGGGCCTGAAGGGGCGGAACACGACGCCCGCCGCCTCGCCATGCGACAGCCGATAGCTTTCCGCGCTCAGCGGGTCGATCACCGCACAGGCCAGACCGGCTTCGACGAAGGACAGCAGCGGATAGAAATACTGGGTCTCGAAGCGCGGCCTGAAGGGCACCTTTGCCCGCGCGAAGGCCTCTGCCGTCAGCCGGTAGGTGAGATGGCCCGGATACAAGGCGGCGAGCGCGCGATCGCGCAGGTCCCGCGGCTCGATCCATGGCTTCCCGGCGAGGGGATCGGCAGCCGCGAGCGCGCAGACGCAGGCCATCGTGACGACATCCCGGTGCAGCAACTGGTTGTCCTGCGCGTCGTCGTCGCTCCAGTCGGCGAGGCCCAGATCGAATTGCTGCGTGGCGATCAGGTGTCTGACCTGGGCGCTGCTGCGCGTCAGCAGCGCCACCTCCAGCCCCGGACGGCTGCGGGCAAAGCGCGCCATCAGCTGCGGGATCAGGATGACCGAGGGGCCCGGCATCGAGACGACACGCAAGCGCCCCTGCTCCAGATCGCCGATGCGCTTCATGTTCATCTCGACCACGCGCATCCGCTCCATGATCTCGCGGGTCTCGGCAAAGAGATAGTGCGCCTCCGGCACCGGCGTCAGCTGGCCGGCGCGACGGATGAACAGCTTGTAGCCCAGCTCCTGTTCGAGATTGGCGATCATGGCGCTGATCGCGGGCTGCGTGCGGTTCAGGTTGCGCGAGGCCTCGCTGAAGGAGCCGCAGCGCATCACCTCGTGAAAGACGGAAAGTTGCTTGCTGTTCATCGGTCCCCCTGTAGGTCCGGCCAGGATTGCCCATAAAGAAATCTGATGAAAGCCAAGATATTTCAAATTTGCGCTTATGCGCTGCTTTGATTAACGCTTGGGCAAGCAGAACAGCGCGCTGGGAGGAGATCCGGCGGCGATCCTGACAGGGAGCGGCGTCGCGGCGCCGAGGAGACATGGTCGAACACGTGGTTTCGGCCGGGATGTCCTCTGGGCATCGGACCGGCCTGTGCATTTCCGTCACCCGGCGCGGTGGCGGGACATGAGCCGCCGCCATCTGGACGTGGTTCTCTGCTCGGCGCTCATCGTCGCCGCGCTGCTGATCCTGACGATGGAGGGATTGGCGCAGGGCGGGGTCGAGACCCGGCTGGGCTCGATGCTGATGCCGCGGGTGGTGGCGGGCCTCGTCATCCTGTTCTCGTTGATGATCGGCCTGCCCTCGCTGCGGGGCCTCTTGGAGAACCGGCCGCTGCTTCCCGCCGAACTGGTCGAAACAGACGGTCTCGACGGTGTCTTCGTCTACATGGCCCTCCTTGCCGCCTACTGGTGGGCGATGCCGGTCGTCGGCTTTCTGGTGGCGACGCCGGTCCTGATCTTCGCGGTGGCGGTGCTGCTGGGCGGTCGGTCTTGGTGGACGCTGCTGGCCGTGGCGCTGATCACGCCGACCGCGATCCATTATGGCAGCCGGGAACTGATCCGCGTCTATCTTCCCGAATGGTCGCTGTGAGGCCCTGATGTTCAGCAATATCTTCCACGGCTTCGCGACGGTCCTGTCGGTCGGCCCCATGCTGGGGATCGCCCTCGGAGTCTGCGTCGGGCTGGTCTTCGGCGCCATTCCGGGCATCTCGGCGATCATGGCCATCGCCATCATCCTGCCGCTGACCTTCTATGTCGATCCGATCATCGGCATCACCATGCTGCTCGCCGTCTACAAGGCGGGCATCTATGGCGGCTCGATCTCGGCCATCCTGATCAACACCCCCGGCGCGGCGGCATCCTTCCTGACCGCGCTCGACGGCCATGTGCTGGCCAGGTCCGGCAAGGCGGGCAAGGCGCTGTGCATGTCGCTCTACGCCTCGGTCACGGGCGAGGCGCTGGCCACCTTGGTGCTCATCTTCGTCGCCGCGCCGATCTCGCTGATCTCGCTGCAGGCGGGCCCGATCGAAAAGGTCTGGCTGCTGGTCTTCGCCTTCACCGTCGTGGGCTCCATGACCGGAGAATCGGTGCCGCGGGGGCTTTTGTCCTGCTGCCTTGGCATGATGTTCGCCATGGTCGGCATGTCGTCCTTGACCGGAGCGGTGCGGCTGACCTTCGGCCTGCCCGAGCTTCTGAGCGGCTTCACCTTCCTGCCCATGCTGATCGGCGTGCTGGTCATGCCGGAGGTGATCGAGGCCGTGCGGCGGCGCAGAACGCCGCAGCAGGATCTGGTGCTGAAAACCTCGCCCCACCCCGAGGACAGCCGGATCAGCCTGCGCGAATACCGCTCCGTGCTCGGGACGATCATCAAGTCCTCGGGGATCGGCACGGTCATCGGAGCCCTGCCGGGGCTGGGCTCCAGCGCGGCCGCCTTCCTGGCCTATGGCGAAGCCAGGCGCAGCTCCAAGTCACCCGACGAATTCGGCAAGGGCTCGCTGCACGGGATCGCCGCGGCCGAATCCTCTAACAACGCGGTCTGCGGCTCCAGCATGATCCCCATGCTGACCCTCAGCATCCCGGGGGACGACGTGACGGCGCTGTTGATGGGGGCGTTCCTGATCCACGGCATCACGCCGGGCCCGACGATCTTCTACGAGCATACCGAGGTGATCTATTCGATCTTCGCGGGCTTCCTGCTGGTCGACCTGTTCCTGCTCGTGATCGCGCGTTTCGGCTTTCCGCTGTGGATGCGGGTCGCCGCCATCCCGCCCCATTTCATCTTTCCCTGCGTCACCGTCTTCGCGGTGGTCGGGGCCTTCACCGCCAACCAGAGCCTGACCGACGTGATGTTCCTGATGGTCTTCACGCTGCTGGGCTACGGCATGCGGCTGACCGGGCTGAACCCCGCAGCCTTCATCATCGGGTTCATCCTGATGCCGCTGCTCGAACAGAACCTGGATCAGGCCGTGTCGATCGTGGACGGCGATTACCTGCGGATGCTGGGCTCGCCCGTCGCGTGGATCTTCATTGCCCTGTCGGTCCTGTCGGTGGCCTCGGCCATCCGCTCGAACCGGCGGGGCCGCCGGAAACAGGCGGCGCTCGCCGCCGCGCAATAACAAATCAACAGGAGAGACGACCATGAAAAACGCAAGACTGCTGGCCGCTGGATCGACCGCGCTGGCCCTGCTGGCCCTGCCCGCGCTGGCCGAGTACCCGGAGAAGCCGATCAAGGTCATCGTGCCCTGGGGCGCGGGCGGAGATTCCGACCTGACCACCCGCGTCTGGGCCGACGCGATGGAGGACATCCTCGGCGTGCCCGTCGCCGTGATCAACAAGGCGGGCGGCACCGGCGTGGTCGGCACGACCGAGGTGGCAATGGCCCGGCCCGATGGCTACACGCTGCTGAACGCAGGCCTGAGCAACGTCCAGGTGACGCCGAACTTCGCGCAGGTGCCCTATGGTTTCGACAGCTTCACCCCCGTCGTGAAGCTCTCCTCCGTGCCGCTCGGCCTTCTGGTCAAGGCCGACAGCCCCTATGCCGATTTCGAGGATTTCGCCGCAGCGGCGAAGGGCGCGGCCCTGACCCAGGGCTCATGGGGCGCGGCGTCGTCGGGGACGATCCTCGCGACCATCATCGCCGATCAGGCCGAGTACGACGTGAACTACGTCCACGCCAACACGACGGCCGAATCCATGGTGTCGCTGGTCGGCGGGCATATCGACAGCGCGGTCTCCTTTCCGCCGGCCTTCGATCCGCATCTGAAATCGGGCGCGGTCCGCCTGCTCGCGGTGAACACCGCCTCCGACAGCTATGCCGATGTGCCGAGCTTCGCCGATCTGGGCATCGCGGGCGATTTCGAGGGCTGGTCGGGCATCTTCGCGCCGAAGGGCGTGCCGCAGGAGGTGGTCGACAGGCTGGTCGAAGCCTCGACCGAGGCGATGCAGGACCCCGAGGTGATCGAGGCCTTCTCCAATATCGGTGCGACCATCGATTTGCGCAGCGGCGAGGACTGGGTCGCCGACCTGCGCGAGACCTACGGCATCATGGGCGAGGCCGCGGCGAAGGTGTCGAACTGACGCGCGGCGGCGGCCGGGACGATCCCCGGCTGCCGCGCCACGCCCCTCATCACAGGATCTTCGGGACAAGCCATGCCACGGGACGACAGGACCACCGCGATCATCGGCGGGGGGATCATCGGTATATGCTGCGCGCTGTACCTGCAGGAAAAAGGCTTTCGCGTCGAGGTCATCGACCGCGCCGGCGGCGACGACCGGCGGGCCTCGCATGGCAATGCCGGCAACCTGTCGCCCTGGTCCTGCGTGCCGGAATCCGTGCCGGGCCTGTGGAAATCGGTGCCCGGCTGGCTGTTGGACCCGCTCGGGCCGATGGCGATCCGGGCCTCGCATCTGCCGGCAGCCGCGCCATGGCTCTTGCGGTTTCTCGCGGCCGGGCGGCTCGACCGGGTCGAGCGGCAGGCCGACGCGCTCCGCGCGCTCTACGCGCCGGTGATCGACCTCTATGAGGAGCTGCTGCGGCCCATCGACCGGGCGGAGCTGATCCGCCGCTGCATCTACGTGACGCTCTACCGCGACGGGCGCATGGCCGATCCGAACGCCCTCGGATGGCGGCTTCGGCGCGAGCGCGGGGCCGAGCTTCGCCTGATCTCGCAAGAGGAGCTGCGCGAGATCGAGCCGGACCTGTCGCCCGATTACGAGGCCGCGATCGTGATGCAGGGACAGGGACGGACCACGAACCCGCAGCGCCTTCTGACGGTGCTGACCGAGCGCATGCTGGCGCAGGGCGGCAAAATGACCCGCGCGGAGGTCGGCGCGATCCGGCCCGATGCGGAGGGCGTCGCGCTCGAAGGCGGCATGGGCAGCCGGCGCGTCGGGCGGGTGGTCGTGGCGGCGGGCGCCTGGTCGGCGCATCTGCTGAAATCGATGGGCCTGCGCGTACCGCTTGAAACCGAGAGGGGCTATCATCTCACCATCCGCGACCCCGGCGTCACGATCAACAACACGATCATGGAGGCCGGGCGCATGGTCGTCGCCTCCAGCATGCAAGACGGCCTGCGCCTGGCCGGCACGGTCGAGCTTGCCGGGCTGAAGCCGGCGCCCGATTACCGCCGGTCCCGGATGCTCGAGACGCTGGGCCGCGCGATGTTTCCGGGGCTTCGACCGGGCGAGGCGAGCGAATGGATGGGCCACCGCCCCTCCTTGCCGGATTCGCTGCCGGTGATCGGTCATGCCCCCGGCCATCGCAACGTGCTCCTGGCCTTCGGGCACAGCCATCTGGGCCTCTCCGGCGGCGCCCCGACGGGGCGGCTGATCGCCCAGCTCGCGGCGGGCGAGACACCGGCCATAGAGCTGAGCCCCTTCAGGCTCGATCGTTTCTGACAATGAAAGGCGAATTTCATGACCAAACTTCGGGGCGGCAAGAACATCTGCGGTGTATCGATCGGCGTGCTGTCGCTCGACAGCCATTTTCCCAAGCCGCCGGGCCACATCAAGAACCCGTCGAGCCTGCCTTTCACGACCTGCTACGAAATCCTCGACGGCATCACCGTCCCCGAGCTGCTGCATCATCCCAAAGAGGCGATGATCGACCGCCTGCGTGAGGCGGCGCGCCGCCTCGAGCTGCAGGGCGTACGGGCGATCACGGGCTCCTGCGGTTTCCTGGCCCTGTTCCAGCGCCAGATCGCCGAAGCGGTCTCGATCCCGGTGTTTCTCTCGTCGCTGATCCAGCTGCCGATGATCCACCAGATGACCCGCGCCCCGGTCGGCATCCTGACCGCCAGCGCCGCGGCGCTGACGGAGCGCCATCTGGCGGGCGTCGGCGCGGCGGGCGTGCCGGTCGAAATCCAGGGGCTGGAGGCGGCCGAGGAATTCGCGGCGGTGATCCTGCGCAACGAGCGCGACGACATGGACATGGACCGCATCCGGGCCGAGCTGTTCGCGGCGACGCGGGCGTTGCTCGACCGCGCGCCCGACATCCGCGCGCTCGTGCTCGAATGCACGGATTTGCCGCCCCATGCCCACGGCCTGCAGCAGGAGTTCGGATTGCCGATCTTCGACCTGACGACGCTCGCCACCATGATCGACATGGCCGTGCGGCAGCAGCGCTACCCCGGCTTCACGTGATGCGGCCTTGCGGCATCGCCCGCGCTCCACGAGGCCGTGGCCCCCTTCGATCCGGCAAAACGCCCCGCTTATCATTCGACCCCTGAAAGACCATGACAGCATGATAAAACGTTTCATACGCCATACGATCAATCACCGTGTCGTGGAGGCCGCCGGCATCCTGCATTTCGGCGGGCTGATTGCCGATGACCGATCGCTCGACATGAAAGGCCAGACGGAGCAGATCTGCGCCAAGATCGACGCGCTTCTCGCCCAGGTCGGATCGCGCAAGGAAAACCTCGTCACCGCCATGATCTACATCACGGATTTCTCGCAAAAGGACGGCATGAACGAAGCGTGGCTGAGCTGGCTTCCCGCAGAGCAGCTCCCGACCCGGGCGACGATCGGTGTCGCGGATCTCGGCGAAGGCGTATTGATCGAGATCGTCGTGACGGCCGCCCGCTGACCGCAGTCCCGCGCCGACGCGCCATCCGACCGGCATTCCGTCGCGCGGCCGGCCGCGTTCGGCGGGCGTTCGGCCTAGGCGGGCAGCGCAGCTTGCGCCGACCGCAGGCGCCGCACCCGATCCGCGATCCGGGCGATGCCCGGCGCGATCCGGTCGGAGGCGATGGAGGAATAGCCGAGCCGGAAGAACGGGCAAGGCCCTTCGAAATGGTCGAAGAACGGGGCGCCGGGCTCGATCACCACCCCCTCCTCCAGCAGCGCTTCGGCGAGAGCGATCGAACACAGCCCCGGCGGCCCCTCGACCCAGATACTGGAGCCACCGAACCGCGCCGCCCCGGCAACGCTGAGCCCTGTCCCCCGCAGCGCCGCCTGCATCTCGGATCGCCGTCGCGCGAAGGCCCGGCGCAGCTCGCGCATCAGCCGGTCGTAATGCCCCTGCGCCAGAAAATAGGCGGCGGTGCGCTGCAGATGCCCCGGCGGGTGGCGCAGGATCAGCGCCCTGAGCTCGCGCGCCTCGGCGATGAAGCGCGCCGGCCCGACCAGGTAGCCGAGCCGGAGCCCCGGAAACAGCGCCTTGGAAAAGCTGCCGACATAGATGACGCGCCCGTCGCGATCGAGCGATTTCAAAGCCGGGCTCGGCGCCTCCAGAAAGCTCATCTCGAAATCGTAATCATCCTCGATCACCACGAAATCGCGCTCGGCGGCGGCGCGCAGCAGCTGGCGGCGGCGCTTGACCGGCATGGTCGCGCCGGTGGGGGCATGGTGGCTGGGGCTGACAAAGACCGCGCCGGTGCCCTCGGGAATGGCGGCGGGCGGCACCCCATGCTCGTCGACATCGACCGTCGCCACCTCGGCGCCGCACCAGCGCAGCGCCTGCAGCGTGTCGGGATAGCCCGGATTCTCGCCGATCGCCTTCAGCGGCCTTCGGGTCAGCAGTTCGGCCGCGAGCCACAGCGCGTTCTGCGCGCCCACCGTGATCAGGATCTCTTCGGTCTCGGCGCTGATCCCGCGCCGCGGCAGCATGGTGGAGCGGATATAGTTCACCAGCACCGGGTCATCGGCCACGGCCTGATCCCCTGCCAGATCGAAGAAATCGCGCCCGCCGCTGGCCTGACGGGCGCAATCGCGCCAGGCGGCGTGATCGAAGAGCGATGCGTCCATCTGGCCGTAGACGAAGGGGTAAGGCATGTGCCGCCAATCCGGCGGCTTGATCACCCGGCGTCTCTGCGACAGCCCCAGATCGAGAAAACCGTCCCAGTCCGGGGCACCGGCCCGCCGTGGTTCGGCCCGCAGCGGACGTGGCAGCTCGGGCATGGCGCCCTTGGAGAGCACATAGCCGCGGCGGTCGCGCGCTTCGACCACCCCCTGCGCCACGAGCTCCTGATAGGCCAGCGTCACCGTCATTCGGGCGATGCCCAGATGCGCCGCGAGCTTGCGCGACGAGGGCAGGCGCGCCCCCGGCGCGGCCTGCCCGGTGCGCAGCAGCGCGACCACGGTCTCGCGCAGCTGCGCCTGCAGCGACCGGCCCGAGGCGCGGTCGAGAAAGAACACGTCGGGGGGGATCCGGCTGATCGGCATGGGCGCGAGGATCGTCGCGAAACTGGACCATGTCAAATCCGAAACTGGCCCTAAGAATGCGGCGCGATCGGGCGCTAGATCGGCGGCGTCGCGGCCGGCTTGAGGAGGCTTGACGCGGCGCGCGGCAGCAAGGCCGCACCATCGAGGGAGGAAGACATGACCATCACGCAACGCCTGAGCCGTGCCGCCGCGATCGCTGCCGCATCCGTTCTGCTGGCCGCCGGCGCGCAGGCCAAGGAGTTCAAGATTGCCGCAGGCGACGGTGCCGGCGGCACCCACGAAGCGCTCGGCAAGGCCTTCATCGCCGCGCTCGAGGAGAACACCGGCGGCGAACACACCGCCAAGCTGTTTCTCAACGGCCAGCTCGGCTCCGAGCAGGACACGGTGAACGATGCCGCCATCGGCACGCTCGATTTCTCGATCCTCGCGATCAACAATCTCACGCCCTTCTCGCCGACCGTCGGCACCATGACGCTGCCTTACGTGATCCTCAGCCTCGAGGACGCGGTGACCCTCACCCAGGGGCCCATCGGGCAGGAGATGGTGGAGAACACGATCCGCGATGCGGGCGTGCGCATCATCGGCTGGGCCTATTCGGGCTTTCGCGTGCTGACCAACTCGGCCCGCCCGGTCGAGACGGTCGAGGATCTCGATGGCCTCGTGATCCGGGTGCCGCGCAACGAGATCATGATCGCCACCTACAAGGCCTGGGGCGTGAACCCGACGCCGATGGCCTGGTCCGAGACCTTCGCCGGGCTCCAGCAGAAGGTCGTGGACGGGCAGGACAACCCCTACATCACCGTCTACGCCATGAAGTTCGACGAGGTGCAGGATTACGTCACCAACCTGCGCTACATCTTCTCGATCGAGCCGCTGATCGTCTCCGAAGCGGTGTTTCAGGACATGTCCGAGGAAGACCAGCAGGCGGTGCTGGCGGCGGGCGAGGCCGCGACCGAGGCCTCCGAGGAGTTCCTGCGCGCGCAGGAAGAGACGATCAAGCAGGAGCTCGTCTCCCGCGGCATGCAGATCACCGATCCCGCCAATGATGAGCAGGAGTTCATCGACCTCGCCACCGAGGCGGTCTGGCCGCAATTCTACGACTCCATCGGCGGCGTCGAGAAGCTCAACGCCGCGCTGACCGCGCTCGGCAGAGATCCGGTCGAATAAGACCGGCCTCCCCCGGGGGCGCATCTCCTCCCCCCGCATGCGCCCCCGAACATTCCGTCATTTCCGCGCTTCGCCGCCCCGCCGTCACAGGAGGTCTGTCATGGCCCGTCTCTGGTCCGTCCTGAACAATGTGGAGAGCTATCTCTGCCGCGTGCTGCTCGCCGGTTTCGTCGGCCTGCTCTTCGTGCAGATCGTCTCGCGCGAGGTCTTCGGACATTCGTTTTCGTGGATCGAGGAACTGTCGATCTACATGTTCGTCTGGTTCGTCTTCTTCGGCGCGAGCCATGCCGCCAAGATGGGCGCGCATAACCGCGTCACCTTCCAGTTCAACCTCTTGCCCGCCGCGTGGCGCCGTTGGATCGAAGCCTTCGCGGATCTCTTCTGGCTCGGCTTCAACCTCTACTTCACCTGGCTCGCGGTCGATTTCGTCTTCAACCGGATGAACAAGTTCTGGACCTCGCAGACGCTGGGGATCCAGATGAAGTGGATCTATCTCGTCCTGCCGCTCGCCTTTGCGCTGATGAGCCTGCGCATCCTGCAGGTCAACTGGACCCGGCTGGTCTCCGGCCGCGAGGTCCACGATCCCGACCGGATCGATCCGGCCGACCTCGCCCACGCCTCCAACCCGGCTTCGTGAGGATCGCGCCATGGAAAGCCAGATCGCTCTCATTCTCTTCGGCAGCTTCGGCCTGCTGCTGCTGATCGGCGCGCCGATCACCGTGGCCCTTGGCGTCTCGTCGCTGCTCTCCTTCCTCTATCTCGGCGACAACCCGATCAAGCTCGTGCAGATCGCCTTCACCTCGGTGGGAAGCTTTCCGCTGATGGCGCTGCCGGCCTTCATCCTGGCGGGCGCGCTGATGGAGGCCGCGGGCATTTCGCGGCGGCTGATCAACGTCGCCGAAAGCCTCGCGGGCCCCTTCACCGGCGGTCTCTCGGCCTCGGCCGTCATGGCCTGCCTGTTCTTCGGCGCGATCTCGGGCTCGGGGCCCGCGACCACCGCCGCCGTCGGCATGCTGATGATCCCGGCGATGATCAACCGCGGCTACGACAAGGGCTATTCCGCCGCCGTCACCGCCTCGGCGGGGGGCCTCGGCATCGTCATCCCGCCCTCGATCCCGATGGTGATCTTCGGCATCGCCGCGCTCGGCATGGCAGCACCCCCCGAGGCGATCGAGAAGTTCGGCAGCTTCCAGTCCGTCTCGATCTCCAAGCTCTTCATCGCGGGCTTCGTCCCGGCCTTCCTGATCGCCTCGAGCCTTCTGGTCATGAACTGGGCTTTGTGCCGCAAGCACGGCTATACCGGCTCGGCCGAGGGCTGGTCGATGGGCGGCATCGGGCGCGAGATCTATCGCGGCTTCTGGTCGCTGATGGCCCCGGTGGTGATCCTGGGCGGCATCTATACCGGCTTCTTCACCCCCACCGAGGCCGCGATCGTCGCGATCTTCTACACGCTCTTCGTCGGCATCGTGATCTACCGCGAGCTGAACCTCGCCTCGCTCAACCGGGCACTGGAAACCACCACCTGGCTCACCGGCCGCGTGCTGCTGATCCTGTTCACCGCGACCGTGTTCGGGCGGCTCCTGGTCGAAAACCAGATCCCGGCGATGATCGCCGACGGGATGCTCTCGCTCACCCAGAACATCTACGTGATCTGGGCGCTGATCGTGATGTTCCTGCTCTTCGTCGGCATGTTCATGGAGACGCTCGCCGCGATCCTGATCCTGGTGCCGGTGATGCTGCCCGTCGCCTACTCGGTCGGCATCGACCCGATCCATTTCGGGGTGGTGATGATCTGCACGCTGGGGATCGGCTTCCAGACGCCGCCCCTGGGCGAGAACCTCTTCATCGCCTCGGGCATCTCCGGCTCGACGCTCGAGACGATCTCGCTCCGGGCCCTGCCCTTCGCCGCCGTCAACACGATCGCGATCTTCGTCATCGCCTTCTTTCCGGAGCTGTCGCTCTGGCTCCCCCGCCTGCTCGGATATTGAGGCCCGCCATGCAGCCCCGACTGACCCGCATCCTCTTCGCCACCGCGCTTTCGGACGCCTCGTGCCACGCGCTGTGCCACGCCGCAGGGCTGGCCCGCGCGACCGGCGCCCGGATCCACGTGCTGCACGTGCAGGAGCCGCTCTCCGACGACGCCCGCGTCACGCTGGAGATGTTCCTCCTCAACGAAGGCTCGCGCCGCGACGCCACCGAGCGGCGCGCCGCGCTGGCCGCCCGCGTGCTCGAAGAGCGCCAGGCCGCCTTCTGGACGGAAATGGAGGCCCGCGATCCGGCCGCCCGACAGCTCGTCACCGCGACCGAGCTGGTCGAGGGCCACCCGGCCGAGGCGATCCTGTCGCGCGCCGGGGCGATCCGCGCCGACATGATCGTCATGGGCGCGCATGAGCATCACGGGCTGAGCCAGACCTTTCTCGGCACCACCGCCAAGCGCGTGCTGCGCCGCGCCCGCATCCCCACCCTGATCGTGCCGCACCTGCCCCGCGCCGACGCCGCGCACGACCACACCCCCGCCAACAAGGAGCAAGACCTGTGTCCGAACTACTGACCGAAACCCGCCTGACGCCCGCCGATCTCGCCGCCACCTTCGACGCGTTCAACCGGCACGACATCGATGCGGTGATGACCCATTTCGCCGATGACTGCGTCTTCTACACCGTCGCGGGCGCCGAGGCGCATGGCACGAAGATCGAAGGACGCGACGCCATCGCCCGCGCCTTCGAGGCGGTCTGGCAGGCGATGCCCGACGCGCATTGGGCGCATCATTCGCATTTCGTCGCGGGCGACCGCGCCGTGTCGGAATGGACCTTTTCGGGCACCGACGCGAACGGCCTGCGCACCGAGGCCGAGGGCGCGGATCTCTTCACCGTGCGGGACGGCAAGCTCGTGGTGAAGCAGGCGCTGCGCAAGAACCGCCCGCCCTTCGCCGTCTGACCCACCGCGCCCCGGCCCCAAGGAGATGGACATGCTCGACCAAGCGAGAGCTTTCAGCGGCGTCCCCCGCGCCAGCTACGATCCGCGCTACGACCCGCTCACCGATGCCGGGCCGGGGCACAACCGCGACCACGCGCCGACCTACTGGATCGGCACCGCGGGCCCCGCGCCCGAGGATGACGGCCCCGTCACCGCCGACATGACCGTCGACGTGGCGATCATCGGCTCGGGCTATACCGGCCTGTCGACCGCCATCCACCTCGCCCGCGATCACGGCATCGAGGCGGTCGTGCTCGAGGCCAATGCCGTGGCCTGGGGCTGCTCGACCCGCAATGGCGGGCAGGCGCAGATCTCGGCCGGGCGGCTCAAGCGGTCCGAATGGATCAAGCGCTGGGGCACCGAGACGGCCAAGGGCATGCATGCCGAGGTGGTCGAGGCCTTCGAGCTGTTCGACGATCTCATCGCTTCGGACGAGATCGACTGCGATCCGCAGCCGGGCGGGCATTTCTACATCGCCCACCGTGCCAAGGTCATGCCCAAGCTCGAAGCCGAGGCGCGGCTGCTCAACGAGGTCTTCGGCTACGGCGCCAAGGTGATGGGCCGCGCGGAGCTGCACGAGCGCTACGTGAAGGACCAGGAGGCGCATGGCGCGATGTGGGAGCCCGACGGCACCTCGATCCACGCCGCCAAGCTCGCCTATTCCTATGTCCGCCTCGCCCGCAAGCTCGGCGCCAAGGTCCACACCGCCAGCCCGGTCGGCGGCTGGACCACCGAGGGCGGCTATCACCATCTGCGCACACCCGGCGGCACGGTGCGCGCGCGCCGCGTCGCCATCGCCACGGCGGGCTACACGCCCCCCGGTCTCGACCGGCGCACCCGGCACCGGCTGATGCCGATCCTGTCGAACTCGGTCGTCACGCGGGTGCTGACCGAGGAGGAGCGCGCCGCCTGCGGCTTTCGGACCGGATCGCCGCTGACCGACACCCGCACGCTGCGCCACTACTACCGCTATCTGCCCGACGGGCGGATGCAGATCGGCTCGCGCAGCGCCATCACCGGGCGCGACGCGGAGAACCCCAAGCACCTGGAGCTTCTGAAGAAGGGCCTCTACGCCAAGTTCCCCGCCCTGACCGGCATCGCGCTCGACTATTCCTGGTGGGGCTGGGTCGATGTCAGCCACGACATGATGCCGCGCATCACCGAGGCCGAGCCGGAGACGGGCATCTTCTACGCCATGGGCTATGGCGGCAACGGCGTGATGTATTCCGCGCAGGCGGGCCGCCGCATGGCGCAGCTCGTCGCGGGCCAGCCCGTGCCCCGGCTGCCGATCTTCAACTCGCCGCTGCCCGGCCACGGCATCCTCACCCCGTTTCGCAGGCTCGGCCAGCGCATGCTCTACCCCTGGTATCAGCTGCGCGACGAAACCCTCTGATTTCACTGAATTAACAGGAGACCTTCCCATGAAAATGACCACCGAAGAGGCCTTCATCAAGGTTCTGCAGATGCACGGGATCGAGCATGCCTTCGGCATCATCGGCTCGGCCATGATGCCGATCTCGGACCTGTTTCCCGAAGCCGGCATCACCTTCTGGGACTGCGCGCACGAAACCTCGGGCGGGATGATCGCCGATGGCTACACCCGCGCCACCGGCAAGATGAGCATGGCGATCGCCCAGAACGGCCCTGGCATCACCAACTTCGTCACGCCCGTGAAGACCGCCTACTGGAACCACACGCCGCTGCTT
>JACLAD010010780.1_pt1 | contig 21640 bp, 21 predicted proteins | sample 8027901 | NCBI WGS metagenome assembly JACLAD01 (sample SAMN15725071, study PRJNA655200) | protist metagenome | isolation source: fluorescence activated cell sorting (FACS) single amplified genomes of... | place: Spain: Blaines Bay Microbial Observatory, Mediterranean Sea | collected 2016-07-05 | reverse complement strand
TCGCACTAAATGTGATCCTAGAATGGTTTCATTTGAGAGTAAACCATTCACCCAGGTACGATAAACATAAGGCTGTTTAACATCTTGGGCATATTGTTTCATAACATACTTAAATTTTGGATCATTTCCTACCAGGAGAATAGTCCCTCCATGACGTGAGATATCCTTAATAAATTTAAGTGACTTTTTTAAACCAATAAGCGTCTGTTGCGGATCAATAACTAGTCTATTACTAACCTTAATATGTTTAAACTTTTTAATTTCTTTTTCTTTTTTCGATGACATTTTTAAATATAGAAATTAACGAACTTTTCCTTTTAAGGCTTCTAAGGCCTGAACTTTAGAGCGTCCTCCTACGAATCTCTTACTTTTCTTTTGAATTCTCTTTTTCATTGGAATCACGTCAATACTTCCTAGAACGTAAGCGTTCATAGAGGGATGCCAGAATCGTGCTTTATCTCCAATGTGAAAATCATTTTTTAATACATGACTCAAAGTCACTTTTAGCAATTTTTTATTAAAAGTATTTTTCATTTCTAAAAATAATCTATAGGGAAAGATCTTATTAAAGTTAGTTCTTTCCTTGTTTACGTTGTACAACCTCTCCTTTAAATAAAACACCTTTACCTTTATAGGGTTCAGGTCTTCGATATTTTCGGATATCAGCTGCAAATTGTGAAAGGCGGTTTTTGTTGTTACCTTCTAAGACTACTTGTGAATAAGTAGGACAGGTAACTGTAATTTCTTCAGGAATTTCTAGATAAATATCATGGGAAAACCCTAACTTTAAAGTTAAATTAGAGGACTTTTCACCTTCTTGGATCATTTCCTTTAAACGTTCTTTCCCTTTATCACCATACTTATCTACTAATTCAGCCTCAAGTAAAGGTAAAGGTTGGCCGTTTAAGGATTCTCCTAATTCAGCTTTATAACCAACCCCCACTAAATTTAAAGTAAGTGTGAAACCTCTAGACACCCCTTTAATAATATCCGACATTTGTGAACGAGCTAAACCCCAGAACTTCTTGAATTTCTTATTTTCAATCTGCACTGCGATCTTTTGTTTGGACTCATCTACATAATAATAGGAAATACCAGGAATATCAGAAGTCTGCTTAGAACCTAGAGGACCTTCCACATAAACAGCCTTATTATCCGTAGAAATCTTAATACTAACATTTGCAGGTACTTTTACAGGTAATCTTCCAATATAAGACATAATATATTAATTAATAGTACAGATAACTTGACCCCCTACTCTTAATTGAAGAGCTTCATGGTGGGTTAAATATCCTTTATTCGTTGTTAAGATCATTAATGAACGAAAATTATCTCTTTGACAGTAAGTTTCTAATTCTGATAAATTCATAGAGGATTCTTTAGTCCTGTGAATTTTAATTTCATCAAAAGGAGGAACTTTATTAATATAACGAAGAAAGATATACCCTAGTCCTAGAGTTCGACCTTTATTTGTTTTATAATGTGCATCCTCTTCTAGAATTTCACTTTCTGTGTAAGAGGAAATAATACCTTCGTTTTGCAAAATACGTAAAAGTGCTACATTAGACTTTGAATATGAATAATGAATGTAATCAAGTCTTCCCATGTATCCATTACGAATACGAGTAATTAAATCAGATTTTGGAATAGGTTTCATAGTATTATAAGATTATGCGTTAATAGTTGAATCAAGTTTTCCAGTGGTTAAGTTACCAGCTAGATTTAGAAACCCCAGGTAGTTTACCTCCTAAAGCAAGTTCACGCATCTTAATTCTGGATATACCAAAATAACGTGAGACAGCTCTAGGACGACCAGTTAACATACAACGATTTTGAGCACGTGTAGGTGAACTATTTCGCGGTAATTTCTCAAGGGCTTCTTGAGCAACCATTCGCATTTCTGAACTAATTGACTTATCGGCCAAAATTTTCTTTAAAGCTAAACGCTTACGGGAATACTTGGCTATCAATTTTCGTCGTTGAATATCTCTTTCAATTTTTGCTCTCATTAAACAAAGAATGTGACTCCCCGAGCCGGACTCGAACCGGCGACCTGATGGTTAACAGCCATATGCTCTACCAACTGAGCTATCGGAGATAAAAGCTATACCACTATATAGCTTAAATAATATTTCTTCTAAGAGAATATCCTAACCTACTCACTTTTTAATAAGTTTGTTTTTGCTTTATTTCAGATATTCCCATTAAAAGTTTGGCCCAATTCACTCTTGAATTGGTGCATGTTTTGTACCTTCCCTTGTCTACCCCTTGGCATAAAATTTCACCCTAAATCAAGGGTAATTCAAGAGTGAATTGGGCCTCTTTTTATATGTTTCACAGTTAGATATCATCATGATAAACTTAAAACATATTTTACAAATAATACGAGAGAGACGGGAATCGAACCCGCGACCCCTAGCGTGACAGGCTAGTGCTCTAACCGACTGAGCTACTCCCCCAGGGGTGTATCTATGTCACCCAATTCGTGGGTTTACAATATACACCGAGAAGGTATTATAGGCCTTTTTAATAAGACCTAAGTCAATACCGGTTGGATAAATGACTATTAAGCTTTCTTAGCGTCAGCCTCGAAAGTATCTGCCCAATAGTTTCCTTCTACTCTTTCTCCATTTGTCATAGTTACATATAACACATAGAAGAAGAATGCTCCACTAAAGGCTGAAAGGTATGATCCATATGAAGCAACTGCATTCCATCCAGCATATGCATCAGGGAAGTCTGGGATACGACGTGGCATTCCAGCTAGTCCTAAGAAGTGCATTGGGAAGAATGTAATGTTCACTCCAATGAATGTTAACCAGAAGTGGATCTTTCCTAAAATCTCAGGATATTGTAGTCCGAAGATCTTACCCATCCAGAAGTAATACCCTCCAAAGATGGCGAATACCGCTCCCATTGACAGCACGTAATGAAAATGTGCCACCACGTAATAAGTATCATGAAGAGCAATATCAATTCCACAGTTTGAACAAATAATTCCTGTCAATCCACCGATAGTGAATAGGAAAATAAATCCTAATGTCCAAAGCATTGGAGTATATAGTTCGATAGAACCTCCCCAAATTGTGGCTAACCAGCTGAAAATCTTAATTCCTGTAGGAACCGCAATAATCATTGTAGCTGCTGTGAAGTAGGCTCTTGTATCAATATCAAGACCTACTGTGTACATGTGGTGCTTATACACAGGGTGTGTATTTTACTATCCCTGTGTTTTATGGACTCTATCTTCATCTAAATTTAAATATCTTTGTTAATGTTGCGTACTAAGGTAGCAATTCGTTCTTTAGCACGTCGGCTCTGAAGACGCCATTTAAAATTTCCGTCAGTTAACCTAACGTGTATCTTTTTAAAACGTGTGAAAGGAATATTTTTATCTGAATGTAAAGGAAATTTAGCTAGATATTCAATGAGTTTATTTTTACTTTTAATATTCGCAATAAAAACACGAACTATATTAGTCGATTTATAGTCTGATGAGGTTCCACCCAAGAGGTCTCTTAGATAATACATAGTATCATGTGAATCTTTTTGAGAAAAGGTTGCTCGTACAGCTACCTCAAAAAAATCATTTTGGGTATTCTTTCGAATAGTTCCACTAAATGAACCATCAGCATCAATAAACCCACTTAACCACGAGTCATTTAAAGTTGGTATATGTCGTTTATCCTTAAAAGCTATACCGTTTACCGACTCAGAATAAGTATTAAAAGCATTCAAATATTTCTCAAAACGGTCTTGGGTTTTCTTCAAGACAAGATTTCCGTTGAATATCTGGATTAATTTCATATGTCCTTCTTTACTACCTACCCTGTACCTATAGTAAGAACTTCCATTTTTATTTTTATAAGGCCCATTTATTTGGCCATATCCTACGAGTTTCTTTATCTTATACAACACTTGAGGGTTCTGTCGGTTTATAATGAAAATAGGCCTATTCGTATTATCTACTTGCCATGACCCATCTCCTTCAGCAAATCCTGTGAACCATTCATATTGGTGTTTTTCATTCATTTTTTCTAATTTCATTTTATTTATAGGTTTTTATTTAATTTAGATGTTTTGCGTATTAGTCTCTGAGGATACTTATAATAAGTCTTTCCTGCTGATTAACCCTATCTCTTAGATTCTTACTATTACCTGTCATTAGGTAGAGTACTAAGAGCATACCAGGCAGTCCCAGCATATAGCAAAATTTTTCATTGTTATTTACATAACAAGGGACCCATCAATGTAAGCCCATACAACGAATCCTAAAACTCCGATAGATAGCATAGCGTAAACCATTCCTAAATATCCGAAGATAGGCTTCTTTGCAAATGTTGTAACGAAATGACTAATCATTCCGAACCCTGGTAAGATTAGAATATAAACTTCCGTTTGTGTTGCATTTAAATCTTTGTAAGTCTAGTATAATCCGATTGTTTTAGAGTCTCGTAATTTCGGACTCAGTTAATTAAAACTTTGGACTTCATTTTGACTTAAATGTCGCATTTACTCACGTAAATGACCCGACTATATCATATCTTTTAATTAGGCTATTATTTCCTTATGAGATTGAGTGATATTTAACACGTTGCTTTTTGGTATATGTCGATGACAAGCAGTCATCATTTTAATCAATCCAGCCTGTGTTAATCCTTTTGTTCTTCTTGGGTGATAATACTCTTCTTGTTGCAAGATAAGCCATGCTTTTCGTACAACGGTGTATCGTAAGTAAAAGAAGTGGTATTGCGGAGGATATTTATCGAAATATTTAATAATTTGATAAACAGTTTTGAACTTACCCGCTACTGTAGAATAATGGTATAATCCTTTCTGTACTTTCGACTGTACAACATAACCCCCGAATCTGTCTTTGATCTGGGATAATAACCATTTGTTATCTATCGTCATTTCAAAACTAATCCTTGCTTGGTGTCGTCGACGAAAGACTTCCATTCTTACAATGAGATTAAGAAAACTACCTGACCCATCCGCAAGCCCAGCCAACCAGGGAGAATCCCATTGAATAGGTTGGTTTGAAGGTGTTGGAATTCGAATAAACTTTAGTTTTTCATAGAAAATGTGATTAAATTCTTGAATACGTTTAGGGTTTCTTAAGTTACCGTGGATATGTAAGGAAATCTCTCGAAAACCAAGAAGTCCGTCAATCCTTAGTATAGCTCGTTGAATCCCTTTTTGTGTTTTGATTCGAACTTTTCCATATCCTAATAGAGAACGTAAAGCATATGCATTTCTAGCATCTCTCAACCGATACTGTAATTCAACACCTCCATCATCTGTAAATTGTCCTCTTGCATCAATAACTCCTGCCAGATATTGAGCAAATTCTTGGTTTTTATAATAGTGTGGTTCTTTAGTAGGTCGGTGTTGTGTTAATTGGTTAATTCTAAAAGCCATTTATTTTTAAGTTATTTTAAAAGATTTTCACGTATAGTCTGTGAGGATCCCTGGAATAGGTTTCCTGCCGATTGTCTTTTTGAGGAAAGGCTTTTTTACGTTTCTTAGCGTATCTTAGAAAGTATCCCTTCCTAAAGGGTTTCCGGCATATAGTGAAATTTATACACCCCTCCATTTATATTAAAATTGTCAAAGGGTGTCCGAAGAACCAGAATAAGTGCTGGTATAAAATCGGGTCTCCTCCCCCTGCAGGGTCGAAGAAAGTTGTATTAAAGTTACGGTCTGTTAGTAACATTGTAATCGCTCCAGCAAGTACTGGTAGTGATAATAATAGTAATACAGCTGTAATTAATACGGCCCATACGAATAAAGGCAACTCATGCATTGTTAGTCCTGGTGGACGCATGTTAATAATAGTTGTAATGAAGTTAACTGCTCCTAAAATAGAAGATGCTCCTGCTAAGTGTAGACTAAAAATAGCTAAATCAACAGAAGGTCCTGAGTGTGCAGCTACACTAGAAAGTGGTGGATATACAGTCCATCCTGTACCTGCTCCTGACTCTACTAGAGAAGAAGATAATAATAATAATAGAGCTGGTGGTAATAACCAGAAACTAATATTATTTAATCGTGGGAATGCCATATCAGGTGCTCCTAGCATTAGAGGAACGAACCAGTTTCCGAATCCTCCAATCATTGTAGGCATTACGAAGAAGAAAATCATAATGAAGGCATGTCCTGTAACAATCACGTTATATAACTGGTGATTTCCCATTAAAATTTGGTTTCCTGGCTGTGCTAACTCAATACGAATTAGCATAGATAATGTTGTACCCATTACCGCAGAAATTCCCCCGAAAATAAAATATAAAGAACCAATATCTTTATGGTTAGTTGAGAATAACCATCGAGAGGCCCAATCATATGCAGGATATGATTGTGTTGAACTTTGCGACATACAACTCGGGTAGTTGTTTAGCCGATTGTTCTGAATCTTTTGTTCATAAAATAGAGAAATTTTATGTAGGATGATAATTACCGCATGATTGTATGTTAGATAAGAGCGGTGGCAAATTACTCTTCTTATTATTTTTTCTTAATTAAGAGTATGGCTTATATCTTCAACACGGCTACCTGGTCTTTTTATAAAGATTAAAAAGTGAGTAACTTAGAGTACACTCTTAGAGGAGGGTAGCTCAATTGGTAGAGTAACGGTCTCCAAAGCCGTCGGTTCAGGGTTCGAGTCCCTGTCCTCCTGGACCTTTTAAGAGGTTTTCTAGAGAACGCTTTCTCCGTTAACCTTGTATGTCTAAGTCCAGGAACTAAGAAGAAAGTTTCTTTAAAAAAATAAAATGAAACTCTTCATCAGCATAGGAAAGGCTCCCCAGAGGCTGATAAACAAATAAAAGAAAATATCTCTTATTCGTCTCCTAACTCCTCTAATTTGTTTGAAATCCACTCTACGTAATCGTCTAGTGGTACAGCTTCTACACAGATAGGCATGAAACCGTGGTTTACTCCACAAATCTCACTACACTGTCCGAAGAATACACCATCACGCTTAATAAACATAGATGTTTGGTTTAAACGTCCTGGGCATCCATCTAACTTAATTCCTAATGAAGGAATTCCCCAACAGTGTAATACGTCTGCTGCTGTCACAATAACTCGAATATGTGTTTTTGTTGGTAAAACTACTCGATTATCCACATCTAATAATCTTAAAGCTCCTGGCTCTAAATCATCACTTGGGATCATATATGAATCGAAGTTAATTACCTCACCATCTTCTGTAGCATAATCAGAGAACTCATAACTCCAATACCATTGGTGTCCAACAGCCTTTAGAGTTACAGCAGGCTCAATAATTTCATCTACAGAATATAATAGTGCGAATGAAGGAACAGCAATTACTAGTAAAATAAGAGCTGGTGTAACGGTCCATACAATTTCTAATACAGTTCCATGTACAACACGGTCTGCCTTAGGATGAACCTCTTTTCTGAATAATTGTACACAACGCACCATTAAATATGCTACGAAAATACCAATAAAGATAATGATAGCCATTACCTCATGGTGTAAAGTAACAATTCCTTCCATAATAGGTGTTGCTGGGTCTTGAAAACCTAATTGCCATGGTACTGCTGACTCACAGTACGCTAATTCTTTATCAAACCTAATATTCTTAATTAATAATTCAACGATGTTATTATTTAACATAGTTTAAATGAAATCTTAATTAGAATATCTGTCGCCTCGTCGTAAAAATAAGAGGACATAATATCCACAATATGAAACACTCTTATTCCCACTCTAATGATCCAATTTTCCAAGCATAAATGAATCCAATTACTAGCTCAAAAATGAAGTCAAACATACTCCAAAAACCTAAATTAGTTAGGTTACTTAATGAGGTCGCCCATGGAAACAAAAATGTAGCTTCTAAATCAAATAGAATAAATAGAATGGCGACCAAGTAAAAACGAATGTCGAAAGTATTTCTAGCATCGTCAAATGGTTCGAAACCACACTCATAAGGTGAAAGTTTCTCGGGGTCTCCTGCATTAATAGCTAATGCGTAAGATAATCCAAAAATAACAATTGCTAATACGAAAGCAAAGACGATGAAAACAAAAATTGGTGCGTATTCTAGATACAAGACTGCTTGCATGCTTTCTTTTCTACTCTTGGAACTTCTCTCTTTGATTCTTGATTCAAAGGAAGTCCTTGAGGAGAGGTGATACTTAGACCACCTTTAAAATATTCTGAAGAGCTATTAACTTTCCAGAACTATGAATAGTTTATCTTTTCGGAGTTTGAACCCCTTTATCTAGATAACAAAAAGTCCGCTGGACTTTCCACTAAAAAGAATATAAATATTATTAGAATGTGAATAAAATTAGGAAAGCCATCATAAGAGCGAATAGCGCCATCGCCTCTGTTAAAGCGAATCCTAAAATTGTAAGACGGAATAGTCTTTGCTCTAGTGATGGGTTACGTGACACTCCAACTACAAGTGCTCCGAAAACTGTTCCAATACCTGCTCCTGCACCTCCAACAGCAATTGTTGCGGCTCCTGCTCCAATTAATTTTCCAGCTTGTAAAATCATGTTACAATAAATAAGGTCTCTAAAAGAGACCAATTAGGTGGGTGCACTGAGGATCGAACTCAGGACCAACTGGTTAAAAGCCAGGCGCTCTACCGCTGAGCTATGCACCCTAGGATGTCCTTATTAAAGGACTAAACTACTCTATTATAGAGATTTTAATGTTTCTTTAGTTGCAGTTCTATATCCTACACCTTGAATATAAGACTTATTAGATGCTTGAAGATCTACTTGGTTTACTTGGTCTGTGTTAGACTTTACCCAGTTACTTCCTAGCCCAGAAGTCTTTGTAATAAGTTCACGTGAAGATGCGAATGAGTTACTTAGTAGGCTCTCAAATGTTGAGAATGCTGATACTTTTTCCTCTGCTAAAACTGTTTCTAAGTTACCTCCTGAAGATAATTTTTTTAGACGTACGTTGATTGAACGACTAATTGCTGGCAATACATGAGTTGCCGTAATTGCAAAGAATACTCCAAAGAAGGCTAATGTCCATGAAATTTGAGATAGATATGTAAATGTATCTAATTGTGGCATAATTCTGAAATCCTAGAATATAGGATTAGTTACCCCTTACGAGAATTGAACTCGTGTTTTCACCGTGAAAAGGTGGTGTCCTAACCACTAGACGAAAGGGGCTAAAAATCCATATGGACTCTTACTATAAAAATGCGGATAGGGAGAATCGAACTCCCATATTTTGGTTGGAAGCCAAATGGTTTACCATTAACGTATATCCGCTTAAATACCTGTAACTAGAAATTAGTACAAGTAATTATATGATTTATTTTATAAAGCAAAACTCTCTCTTTCATACTTAGGGACAGTGAAGAAGCTATCAGTTAATAACTCTGAACACTTAGCCATAGTAGATGAAGATTTAGTAATATTACAAGTCACATAGAAATTTTCTACATGAGAAGCATTAATATTATCTTCTGTAAGGGTTACGTTCTTCGAACTATTTACATGCAAACTTTCTGCGTCTAAATAAATAGAAGGTGAACCTAATACCTTATTTAATGACTGGGAAGCTGGGACTTTTGATCTCAATTCCACTAAGATATCTTCTTGTGGAACATTTGAAGTCTTTGACTTAACGTCACCAAGGAATTCATTAAGAACATCTACAATGAACCAATCCTCACGTGCATACCCAGGTGGTGTTAGAGCACGACGAGTCTTTTGTGGGCGACCTTCTGTATTAAAGAATAGAGCGTCCTTTTCTGTATAAGTAGCACCAGGTAGGACTACATCTACGTTTGAAAGCTCTTCAGATCCATGATGACCTTGATATACCACAAAAGCGTTAGGACATGCTTCTAAATATGACCCAATGTTATCTACTCCTACACAATATAAGAATGAAGCCCAAGCTAACGATTTTTGACCCTTTTGTGAATCAAAACCTAGGTGAGCTAATCCATTCTGAGATGCGTTTGGTTGTAAATAATTTAAATATGTTGAAGCAGTACCTTTCACAAGATTGATATTTCGATCGATCATTGAAAGAACTTCTTGAGCATTCTTACCTTGACTACCACTTACAGCAGCACTCATTTCTGGTCCTACAATAATTAAAGGATTTTTAGCCTGAGCAAGATCACTAGTAAACCAATGTGTACCATTAGCTAATTCGTGTAATGCCTTCAGACCGTTTCCAGCATCTTCTGCTTGGTAAGTATAAGCACGACGGTTACTTTGGTATGAGATATTCGCTACCTTAAAATTACCTTGTAACATACGCTTACGAATACGAGCATTAATAATAGGTGCCTCTTTACGTAAATCACATCCTACAATAAGAACAAGATCTGATGATTCAATAGCTTTGATAGTTGAGTTGAAAGTAGAACTCTCTAAGAAATCATTAGAAAGTTGTCCTTTACCGAATTCTGTTGAAAGGTTAAAAGATCCTCGCTTATTAAAGAAGTTTTTAAAGGCAACAGCAGTTTCCATATCAACAGCTCCCCCTAGAACACCATACATGTCTTGTGGTTGCACTGTTTTAATTTTCTTTTTAATATAATCGAAGGCTTCTACCCAATCTACAGCAACTAACTTACCCTCTTTACGTACCATTGGTTGTGTTAGACGTTGAGTCTTTAAACCATCGTAAGCAAATCGAGTTTTATCAGAGATCCATTCTTCATTGATAGACTCATTTAGACGTGGGATAATACGTAAAATCTCTGTACCACGTGCATCGATACGAATATTACTTCCTGTAGAATCTAAAGTATCAATACTTTCTGTAGTTCTTAATTCCCAAGGACGTGCTGTGAAAGCATAAGGCTTAGAAGTAAGGGCTCCTACAGGGCATAAATCAATAACGTTACCTGATAATTCAGATTTAAACATCTTTTCTACATAAGTTCCAATCTCAGTATCAATTCCACGTGCTGTGGTTCCTAATACTTCAACTCCTGCAACTTCTGTAGCAAAACGTACACAACGTGTACAATGGATACATCTAGTCATAATTGTTTTAATTAGAGGTCCTAGATTTTTATCCTCCACTCCACGCTTTCGTTCCATAAAACGACTACGATCACTACCATAAATCATAGCTTGATCTTGTAGATCACATTCTCCTCCTTGATCACAAATAGGACAATCTAATGGGTGGTTTAATAAAAGGAATTCTAATACCCCTTCGCGGGCTTTCTTTACTAAAGGTGTGTTAGTGAAGACTTTCATTCCTGGCATTACTGGAATAGCACATGAAGCTTGTGGCTTAGGAGATTTTTCAATTTCAACTAAACACATACGACAATTACCAGCAATTAATAGACGCTCGTGAAAACAGAATCTAGGAATTTCTAGTCCTAATACTTCACAAGCTTGTAAAACTGAGGAACCTGCAGTAACTTCTACATCGATTCCATCAATTGTTAAGTTTACTTTATTTGATGCCATAAACATTAATCAAATAAAATAACTCTAATTTACAGTAGAACCATAAATTAATAACGGTCAGAAAAACTCTTTGAGTTACCAAAGATTTCTTTTAAAACTTGTAGCAGAAGATGATCTTTTAGTTTAATAAATAAACAGCGTGGTCTGCATCACGTGAAACTTGTTGAAAAATATGTTGACGGCGAATTGTAGTACGAATCTGCATTGTTAATACAATAGCACCAATCATCGCTACTAGAAGAATGATACCTGCCATTAAGAAAGTAAGAGCATAATGTGAATATAAAACTTGCCCTAAACTACTTAAGTTAGATACAGCATCTAATCCATTCGTCCACTCAATATAATCACTACCCTGAGATTGTGTTGAAATTAGTGGTACGAAATCATTATCAACAATTAATAGCACTTCTAAAAAGAAAATAACACCAATAAATCCACCTACAGGTAAATATTGATAGATCTCTTCTACAACTTCAGAAATTTTAATATTTAACATCATCACAACGAAAAGGAATAATACAGCGATCGCTCCTACATAAACTACGATAAAAATCATAGCCATGAATTCTGCTTCTAATAGAATTAATAGTCCTGAAGAACTACAGAAAGATAAAATTAGAAAAAGCACAGAATGTACTGGATTACGTGCACTAATAACCATAATGGCTGATAATAATGTTACTCCTCCGAATAGATAAAATAATAAAGATTCTACCATTAAGGGATAATGGAGGTGACCGGACTCGAACCGACAACTTCTTGCGTGCAAAGCAAACTGTCTACCAATTGACATACACCCCCTGAAACCCAACGGGAAATCGTTAAAAAGAGGCCCTATACTATAAAGAAAAAGGCCATCTTTTGTATGTTTTTATCTATAAAGGGGTAGACAAGGGAACATACAAAAGATGCACCAATTCACTCTTGAATTGGGCCATCTTTTAACTATGAAATATCATAATTGGGTTAATTTATGATAATTGAATCTGGCATAATAAATTTTGCACAGAAACATGCATTGGATCTAACCAAATCTCTGGGTATACTCCCATAACTAAAGTCAAGATCACTAGTGGCAAGAATGTAGCAAATTCACGTCTATTCATATCTCCAAACTGACGAATATATTGATTCTTAATATTACCATAAGCTGCACGATTAAATAGCCATAGAGAGTAACACCCTCCTAGAACCATTCCAGTTGCGGCCAAGAAACATACAGTAGTATTTGCTTGGAAAGCTCCTGCTAAAATCAAGAATTCTCCTACGAAACTACTTGTTCCTGGTAATGCAATATTTGCCATTGTAAAGAATAGGAATATCATAATATATAGAGGCATAGTGTGTGCTAATCCTCCATAATACTTAATTAAACGTGTATGATGACGATCATAAATCACTCCAATACAAAGGAATAAAGCTCCAGAAACTAATCCGTGACTTAATTGTTGAAGAATTGCTCCTTCAATTCCTTGACTATTAAGAGTAAATAGACCTACCATAACAAGATTCATATGAGCCACTGATGAATAAGCAATGACACGCTTTAAATCTGTTTGACGAATAGCTGTTAATGAAGTATAGACAATAGCAATACATCCAAAAGTATATACCATTGGTGTAAAGTAATTTGTAGCGTATGGGAATAAAGGCATTGAGAAACGTAAGAACCCATAAGTACCTAACTTCAGAAGAATACCTGCTAGAATCACAGACCCAGCTGTAGGTGCTTCCACGTGAGCCTCTGGTAGCCAAATATGAACAGGAACCATTGGAACCTTTGAAGCAAATGAGGCAAAGAAAGCAAGCCACAAGAATTTTTGTACATCTTCATCAAACTCTGTAGTTAATAAGATTTGATAATCAGTAGTTCCTGCATGGAAATAAATCCATAGGATTGCTAATAGCATCAATACAGACCCTAATAAAGTATATAAAAAGAACATATAAGCAGCTCGTATTTTACGCTCACGAGACCCGTATACACCAATGATAATGAACATTGGGATCAATACTGCCTCGAAAAATACATAAAATAGAACTAGATCTAATAGACAGAATACAGCGATTACAAAAGATTCCAAAAATAGGAAAGCAATCATATATTCTTTGACATTGGTTTTAATAGCTTCCCAACTTGCTAAAATACAAATAGGAATTAACAATGTTGTAAGAATGACGAAGAATAAAGAAATCCCATCAATTCCTAAGTAGAAATTAATATTTGAAAATCCAATCCACTCATAACACTCTACGAATTGAAACTTAGCAGTAAGGTTATCAAAAGTAGCCCATAAATATAATGAAGCCACGAATACCACTAATGAAGTATATAGAGCACTTGTTTTAATGATATTTGTATACCTTCCTGGTACGAATAGTAAGATAACTCCCACAACTAACGGGAGACAGATTAAAGTTGATAAAATAGAATGGTACATGATAAATAAATAAGACTAAAATGATCCTAAGAAGCAATGAACTCCCCAGAACCTTGAATAAATACAGAACTATCTTAGTGAAGGTTTAGAGCTTCATTCAGATAAATACATGTAAGAGTTACGAACACATAAGCCTGAATTACTGCCACACCTGTTTCTAAGAATAATAGTGCAAATACAACTCCCATAGGGATCATATGTAAAATAAACATAATACCTTGAGCCATCATCATAGTCCATGCGAATCCTAATAATACTTTTAATAGAATGTGTCCTGCCATCATGTTAGCGAATAATCGAACCGCTAACGATACAACACGCATAATATTTGAAATTAATTCAATAGGAATTAGAACAGGATATAGTGCAAATGGTGCTCCTCCTGGTAAGAATACAGATAATGTATGGAATCCATGAGTACGTACCATAATAATAGTTACTCCAAAATAAACCATCATTGAAAATAATAGAGTAACAATTAATTGACTTGTAATAGTATAACTATAAGGTACCATTCCAATTAAGTTTACCATTAATAGAAAACTAAATAATGTAAATAAGAATGGGAAATATTTTTGACCACGTGATCCTACGTTGTCATTTAGTAGTCCAGCTACTAATTCATACATTGATTCTAAAACAGATTGCCAACGGTTTGGGATAACTGTACCGTTTCCTGTTAAGAATACTAGACGTGCTAGTAGTACGAAGAATGTAATCGCTAATAAAGTAATTAGAGATGAGTTTGTAAATGAAATATCCACAGCAGCACTGTTAATATTTAATAAAGGTGTTAATTCGAATTGCTCTAAAGGATTTTGAGCTGTAAAAGGTAATTGATTCATAATTAATAAATCGAAACTAATAATCACTTACTGGTCCCCGTGTTTAATATATTTGTCTAAATCTGAGCAAAGCATTTGCATACCTTGATTACTTATTTGTGTCATTCGTTGAGCAGGTTGGTTACATACCCCCACCAGTGACATAAATAGTTCTTCATCGCTAGGTAATTTGCTCCATTTTTTAAGTGTGATCGGAAAAACAATCTGTTTATGTAACATTGCACAAACCAGGTGCATCTTAGACTGATTTTCTGTAAATTTAAGAATATCTTTTAATAGTTGAGAGGAGAAAGACCCTGGACAGTTAATCATTGCCATAGGTCCATGAAAAGCAAATGATATCTTTTCATATGAACCTCCTGATAACTGCTTAATAGCCTTACTATTCTTAATCCTCTCTATGGTTAGCCCTAGTTTACTTACTTTCTGATGAACAACATTCCATTCACTTACAGTATAATCAGAATATTGGACAAAAAGAGTAAAATCTCCCACCATTTGATCCTTTTTTATTTGGGTTTTAAAAAATTGTTTTGATGCCATGGTTTCCTTAAACTTAACGATCAACCTCTCCAAACACAATATCTTGTGTTCCGATAATAGTCACCACATCAGCCACTAAATGACCACGTGACATAAAGTCTAAACCTTGTAAATGTGCAAATCCAGGGGCACGGATATGACAACGATAAGGTCTGCTTGTACCATTAGATACTAAATATACTCCAAATTCACCTTTTGGTGCTTCAATAGCGGCATATGTTTCACCTGCTGGAACAACAACTCCTTCACTAAATAACTTGAAGTGATGAATTAATGATTCCATAGATTGTTTCATAGCTGCACGTGATGGTGGAGTAATTTTAGCATCATCTACCTTTACTGTACCTGTAGGCATTTCATTTAGACACTGTACGATAATACGTAAACTTTGTCTCATTTCTTCTACACGTACAAGGTAACGATCATAACAATCACCATTTGTTCCCACAGGAACATCAAAATCCATACGATCATATACTTCATAAGGTTGAGTCTTTCTTAAATCCCATGGAATACCAGATCCACGTAATAGAACTCCTGAGAATCCCCAGTCCATCGCATCTTTAGCAGAAACAACTCCAATATCAATCAGACGCTGCTTCCAAATACGATTATCTGTTAATAATTCTTCAATTTCGTCTAAACGAGTACCAAACTGCTCAACGAAAGTATAGATATCCTCTAACATACCTAGAGGTAAATCTTGACTAACACCTCCTGGACGGAAATAAGCTGCGTGCATACGAGCTCCTGAGACTCTTTCATAGAATTCCATTAACTTTTCACGTTCTTCGAAACTCCATAACATAGGAGTAATAGCTCCAACATCCATGGCATGACAACCAACAGCAAGTAAATGATTTAAAATACGTGTTAATTCACTGAAAAGAACACGAATATATTGAGCACGTAACGGAATGTCACAGTTTAAAAGAGTTTCTACTGCTAAACAAAATCCATGCTCTTGTGCCATCATAGACACGTAATCTAATCGATCGAAATAAGGTAATGCTTGAACATAAGTCTTATGCTCAATAAGTTTTTCAGTACCACGGTGTAGTAATCCAATATGAGGATCAGCTCTTTCTACTACTTCACCGTTTAATTCTAAAACTAAACGCAATACCCCGTGGGCAGCAGGATGCTGTGGCCCAAAGTTCATTGTAAAATTTTTAAGTTCTTTTTGTAATTGATTCTTTTGTAAAGCCATTTTTTAATAAATTAGGTTTATAAGTTAGCGTTGAAACGATTAGCAAAAGCTTGCTTATGCATCAATGTTTGATTTTTATTAGCTTTTCCTTGACCTTGACGAAGAGCAAGAAGTTCTTTAGCTAAACGCAATCCCATACTTCTATCATTACGTGCACGAGCTCCTTCTATAATCCATTTAGAAGCGATAGCTACTCGACGTTCTGTGTTTAAAATAATAGGAACTTGAACAGATTGACGACCCCTACGCTTCGATTTCACAATCGCAATAGGACCCGATTTTAACAAAATGTCCATAAAGATTTCTTTTGGGTTCAATACTTCTTCCTCATTAAGAAGTTGAGTACGTAACTCCATTAAAGCTTCTTCAAAGATTGATTCGGCGGTACTTTTTTTACCATGTTTCATCATTATCTTAATAAAAAGGTCTTTAAAATGATCATACATCAATTCCTCATTTTTTTGTGCCATATTTTGTAATTAAACTTTTCTTTGAGTATAGATATATTTCGTTCCGTATTTTGATCGTGCTTGTCGACGACGTAATAAAGGATTACAATCGTATTTACCACGGATAATTTTATAACGAACACCAGGTAAATCTTTCACTCGACCACCTCTAATCAAAACTACTGAATGTTGTTGAAGATTATGAGTCTCACCAGGAATATGCGCAATAGCGTGAACTCCTTTACGAAACCCTACTTTGGCCACTGGACGTAACGCAGAATTAGGTTTCTTTGGAGTACGCGTATAAACTTTACGACAAATACCTTTACGCTGAGGGTTTCTATTCAGAATAGCTGACTTAGAGGAACGTCTTCGAGCACGTCGAGGAACTCGGTCTATTTGATTTAATGTAGGCATATTTTTAATTAGGAAGTGACTCCAACCGTAAGCCGGATTTTGTTATAACACACATATATCTTAGATTGTACTTACATACAAAAATATATTCCTTCTATTTAGGGTTTCCCTTAATGATTGAAGTAATCTATCGTTAGATACTAGCCGTAGCTCATATTGCCGTATACTTTCCCTAGGATCTTTCCCGCTGGTTATTACCCAGTATAAACAAAGGACCGGACTTTCCTCAAGGCTTGATGGCCCCGCGTGTGTTCGTTGAAGTCAATTAAATTACTCGCTGTCGGACTTGAACCGACAACCCATGTTGGGATCAGATTTTAAGTCTGACGTGTTTACCAATTTCACCAAGCGAGCTTACGATTGCTAAATTATAGCAACCCATTGTTCATTCTTATAGATTTTTCTTGTATAAACTAGATACAAACATTGCACTAATAGCAAATAGAACCAGTAGACGAATATCGAATACAGCTGAAATTGTAGACCATAAACCTACTAAAGCAATGAAAGCTGTTAATCCTGCTAACATTACAAAAGTATAATGATAAACAAATCCTGTTTGAATACTAGTAAATAAACGTCCATTTTCCCAAACAGTACGTGTAATTCCTAGAGGTCCAATGAATTCGAATAATCCACGATCAATTAACTTATAAGTTGTTTGATATCCAAATGATAGAACATGTTGAGTAATATACTCATTATATACTTTGTCGAAGAACCACTTACGGTTTAAGAATGTATACATACTTCTTCCGAATGAATTAGTCTTCAATTTATATAGCTCTGTTGAATGGTTCTTATATAAGATAAAAGCACTAATAGCACCTAAATTACTCAAAACCACAGGAGTTAATTTAATATAATGAGGAATAAACTCAGCTTCTAACATTGTTAAGTTCTGAGGATGAGTGAATAAAGCATTCCCCCAGAAGTCAGTACCTACTCCAATGATCATATCTCGTGTACAATACCCAATGAAAATACTTCCAATAGATAAAATAAATAGAGGTAAAGCCATTGCAATTGGTGCGTCATGTGCCCCTTCCATTACCTTCTTATATGCATTTGTTTCAGCTAAAAATGTTAGATATAATAAACGCATAGAATAAAAGGCAGTGAAGAAAGCAGCTAAAGTACCTAACCAGTGAGCAAAATGACCACTTAAAGTATACTTAGCATACGCAATCTCAAGGATAACGTCTTTCGAATAGAATCCTGTTAAGAATGGGAATCCCATTAAAGCAATAGAACCGATAAAGAACATGGCGTATGTAAATGGTAATACTCTTACAAGTCCTCCCATACGTCTCATATCCTGCTCATCAGCTACCGCGTGAATAACAGATCCAGCACTTAAGAATAGAAGTGCCTTAAAGAAAGCGTGGTTAGCTAAGTGGAAAACTCCTACATTGTAGGCAGACAATCCACACGCAAATACCATATATCCTAACTGACTACATGTAGAATAAGCAATCACACGTTTTAGGTCATTCTGTAATAAACCAGTAGTTCCGGCGAAGAAAGCTGTCATAGCTCCCATTACAGTAATAACAACTAAAGCTGTAGGTGCATATTCAATTAATGGTGAAGAACGTGCTAATAAGAAAACACCAGCAGTCACCCATTTATGTTCGAACTACTTAAAAGCGACTCACTTTAAGTAGAACCCTCTTAATATTACTATTAAGATCGGACTCTATCTTCAACTTTCATTATCTTCATCTAAATCCACCTCTAACCCTTTTGATTTTCTTTTATATTCTGAAAAGTCTTTAAATACTTCAATAAGATATCTTCCCAAAGAAGAGAATTACCATTCAACGAGGGAATTACAGTTGTGTTTGTTAAAGGTAAGTCTTGTCTATTGAAATCATGGAATAAACTTTCCCATGCCGTAAAAATAGCAATTTTTGAAGTTGACTTTAAAGAATGAGATGATAAATAGTCTAATAAAATTAAACAAGCTTCTTTATCTTCAAGACGAAATTCATTATATAGTTCATGATTGACAACAAGATCAGATTGATTCTTTAAAATAGGGAAAACTTCCTGAAGTGCAAAACAAGATTCGAGACTCATATCCGAAAATGTCAACCCAAATTTAATACTGGACAAATCTGGATTGATGTCATAAGCATAAAGATTAAATTCACCTTTTCCTGCAATATATCCAGCTAACCAGGAAGTTGAAAGAGATATTGAAGGACCTTCGGGTATGTAATCGATCTTTATTTTATTCTTTTTGTTGTAAATCTCTATTAAAGCCGCCAAGTCCTCTCGATTTTCAGTTAGACAAAGATTTCCGTTTAGAAGATGCAACATTTTACCTTGATTTCTTTGAGTAGCAATATATAGCATCGGGTCATCCTTTGTACCAGATCGAAGAGAACCAAATTTAAGATTAGATTGAATTAATTTTAATAATTCTTTATCAGCACGTCTTGTTTGAAAAATAAAAGCAGCACCTTTACGCTTTGTACTTCTAAAAGTGGTACAACATCCTTCATAGTAGCCGATAAACCATTCAAAAAATTGTGGATCACGGTCAAATGACTTTTTTTGACGAAAGGTTAATTGTTGAGAATATTTCTCAAATAAGAAGTGAGTACGAGGTTGAATAAATTTAGATTGAAAGTTTGTTTCACGTATAGTCTCTGAGGATCCTAATGAATTAAAATATTCTTGTTTCATATTGCGATTATAGTTTCCTGCGGATTGTCCATACTTCAATACCGGTTTAAAACTTCCTTCACCATTCAAAGAAGTTGGAAGTAAAGTCAGGTCTGAAATGTTGGAGTTTCCCGCATACAGTGAAAAGTTTACCAATCCTTTCCAAGATTGGGCCACAAGTTTGGTAATGTTTATGGTGGCAGCGTGAATTAACGCTGATACTGGTGTAGGACCTTCCATCGCGTCAGGTAGCCAAGTATGTAGTCCAATTTGAGCAGACTTACCAACGGCACCTACAAATAGAAGAATTCCGATACAAGTTAAAGTATCAACTTCGAAGTTTAAGAATACCATAGTATCCCCTACGAAAGCTGGAGCTGCTGCAAAAACAACAGCATAATCAATAGATTTAAATTTTAAATAGATGGCAAAAATCCCTAAAGCCAATCCAAAGTCTCCCACACGATTAACTAACATAGCTTTAATCGCGGCTTTGTTTGCTTGAATACGAGCAAACCAAAAATTAATTAATAGGTATGAACATAAACCTACACCTTCCCATCCTACAAACATTTGTAAGAAGTTATCAGCGGTTACTAGAATTAACATGAAGAAGGTGAAAAGTGAAAGATAAGACATGAATCGTGGTAAATGAGGGTCATGACCCATATATTCTGTAGAATATAAGTGTACCAGTGATGATACCGATGTCACAACGACAAGCATAACAACAGTTAAACTGTCAAATAGAAATCCCCAATTGAAGCTGAACATTTCCGAATCAATCCAAGTCATTAGATCAAAATGGCACGGTTGTCCTAACAGAGCCACTTCATAAAACGCACAGTAAGATAAGGCGCAGGTCACCATAATAGATCCTGTGGTAATATATTTTGATCCTTCTCTTCCAATATAACGGCCGAATAATCCTGCTGAAACGGCACTAATTAAAGGTAGTAATACAATAAGTAAATACATTTTATTGGATGTTTACTAAGGTATGATATAATTCTGATAGCAATAAATCAGGAGAACGTAAGTTCTAGTTATACCATACTTTGATGTCAATCTTATGAAAATAAGACGAATAAAGGCGAGTAACGGGACTTGAACCCGCGGCATTCAGAATCACAATCTGACACTCTAACCAACTGAGCTACACCCGCCCCATTCGGAATGGCGTGATTTGAACACGCGACCCCAGCACTCCAAATGCCATACGCTACCGCTGCGCCACATTCCGTAAGCCAGAGCCGGACTTGAACCGGCATTACAGGATTTGCAGTCCCATGTATTAACCATTTATACGATCTAGCCTAATAACCTCAATTCACGAGATCATTTAACGTTTAACGAAAGAGCATTTCATAGACAATTTCTTAGCTGCAGACATCAAAGCATTTTGAGCCGCTATCTCTTTGGTAGATCCTACCTCATAAATAACAGTCCCAGGCTTTACTACAGCCACCCATTTATCTACTGAACCTTTACCACGCCCCATACGTACTTCGTTTGGTTTAGCAGTAACAGGAACATCTGGGAAAATACGAATCCAAACTTTACCTGTTCGTTTTAATTTACGTACAATTACACGACGAACAGCCTCAAT
>JACLAD010006352.1_pt1 | contig 21696 bp, 16 predicted proteins | sample 8027901 | NCBI WGS metagenome assembly JACLAD01 (sample SAMN15725071, study PRJNA655200) | protist metagenome | isolation source: fluorescence activated cell sorting (FACS) single amplified genomes of... | place: Spain: Blaines Bay Microbial Observatory, Mediterranean Sea | collected 2016-07-05 | reverse complement strand
GCATATTTTATAATAGAGCCGGATCCATGTATATGAACACACACGTGTACACAGTCCTCAAGCGAGCAAGCCAGTCCTCCCTTCGAAAGCGAGTGTTGAAAAGAAACTGGTAAAGAGTATTAGACTTTTCCGTAGTAAAAAAAAAAATAATAATAATAAAAAAAATCCCTCATTCCCAAAAGAAGACAAAACAAAAACGATCAAAAATGGGTAGACAAGCAATTATCGTTGGTGGTACGGGTATGGCGGCGAACCAAATCGCGCCTCATTTACTGAATGACTTTAAAGGAGATGCAGAATTTGAAAAGGTAGCTGTTCTTGCACTAGGTGTAAATGAAGAAACATTTAAAGGACAGACTGAACGGCCAGTCATCCCTTTGAAAGGCGCCAACTTGAACAATCCAAACAGTATCGCAGAAGCAATGCGTACGTGCGGTATGGATAATGTAACGCATGTGTTTTGGTTTCTTGATGCGAATCGGCCTCCAAAAGCGAAAAAAGTAGTCCTTTTACGTCATGCTCTGAATGCGTCTGTGGCTGCCAAGGACGCAATCTCTGGACTTATGAATGTAATGCCTAGTCAAATCACCAAACCGGTTTATGGATTACTTTCATACGTTGCTGGTAGTGGAACTCAACCACGGAATATCCAGTGGCTGACCAATATGTTTCAAGCTCTTGAAGAAGTAAATGCTCCGGTAGAAAACTTTTGCTTGGGAACTGGTGGCAAACATTATGGTATGCACCAAGGCCCTGCACTGTGGTCTGGTTACACGACTCCTTTCGAAGAAGATCAAAAGCGATGCCCTGGTCCTTTGTCGTACTTTGAAATGGAAGATTTCGTTGCTGACAAAGCGGAACAAGGTGGATTTTCTTACAACGTAATCCGTCCTACGTTTATCGTTGGCAACACAAAAGAAATGACCAACACGTCGCAAAGTTTTGCGCTATTGATCGCAGTATACGCTTGTATCCTCAAGGCGCAAAACAAACCGCTGATTTTCCCCGGAAGTGAAGCGAATTGGTTTGCAAAACAGCAACTCTCGACGTCGAAGAAAATTGCTCAAGTGGCTTGCTGGGCGTCTACAGGATCAGCTGCTGGACTAGGCGATGGTCTGAAAGACCCTGCCCCTGGTGCTACTAAAAACCAAGCGTTCAATGTTGTTTCGTGCGACGAATTCTGCTGGGCCGAAGTGTGGGAAGACCTTGCAGATTACTTTGGTATGGAAGCGGGCGGCGCACCGGAAGGCATGCTCAACGCAGGCGAGGAAGTCTTGTCTGTTTTGGGTGGCGAAAAGACAGCCACCAAGGCTTGGAACCAATTGAAAAAAATCCACGGTTTGCAAGACTTGACCTTTCAGCAAGTCTTTAACGCGGACTTTCTTGACAAGACGTTTTCACCTGGTTGGGACGCCCAGTTTTCCACGGAAAAAATCTCACGACTTGGTTACCCAAAGGCCCAAATTTTCGAAGGTGGCGAGCCCGCAGCAATTATTACTAGGACCATCGATGCTTTAAAGGCAGACAAGATCATTCCTACGAAACCAGAAGAATTTGACCTTCATTCCAAAGCCAAGGTAGAAATGGACCTAGGCCCAGCAGCCATTCCATAAGTTTCTTCAATTGACTATATATTATTAATTTAATCTTTTTTCTCTCCTTTGTCTTTGTCTACAGAATCATTGTCTTCAGAATCATCGTCAACATATTCATCCAAGTCTCCAGAGTCTCTCATTTCTTCAAGGTCGTCCAGGTCACCCACGGGCTCTTCAAATACTGCGCCTTTTCGTTCTGATAGATAATCAGCAACACCTTGAATATTGGCCAATCGGCGGTTTCGACGTTCCATCTCCTTAATTGTCGCCGGAGTCACCGCATAAAGCGACTGGGGACGGTTTTGCACGTAATAAAGCTTCGACCTTCGCACACGCTTCTTACCGCGATGCAGAAACGCTTCTTGCACCACTTTGATTTCACGAATCAGCGGTGAATACTTGGAAAAAATCATTTCGACCGGCGTATTGGAAACAGAGCACAGTAGTCGAAATGTCGAACCTAGCGACGCATTTCGCTTACCGATAACCATACCGCTCACTGTTGTACTTCTATCCGATTTGGTACTTCTAGCATAGGTTACAGAAATTGCGTCGCCCGCTTTAAAGAAAGGGATACGCCGTTCTTTTTCGATTTTAATACATTCCTCAAGTTCAAGTTGTTGGATCATTGCCCCAACACGTTTAAATCTATCTTTCGCCATAGTCCACTGATATGTTTTACCATCTTCAGTAGTCCGTTGTTTCACCGCATCTCCTCGAGTACCCCTTTCAAAAAGATCAAACTTTTCTATTGTGCGCGTTTCACGACGAATTCCTCCTGATTTAGATTGATACCACCTTATGCCTAACTTGCACCTTTTCAATGGTGCCGTCACCACGACTCGATTCATCATCTTGAAAAATTTAAATGGTTTTGTTTTCTTTTTCGTGATCGGGTCGGACGTAGGAAAATAAAGAGCCTCGACGCAGTCGGCGTTACCGCGTTCTCAAATTAGAATCTCAATGTTCAACCCTTTAGGGGAACTGCGTGTGGTGGCTTTTTTTTGGCCCTGCCGAGCGGGCTTTTTCAAAGGACGAACCAACATACAAACACTATTTACAACTTTATGCCGGGGAGCGACCTGGGAATGGACAAAACACTTTCAGGTGTACGTGTACCCCTGTGTTTCCTATAGTGTAGGGCCTTAGGTTAGTAAAAACCGTAAGCAAAAAAGGTGTGTATAAGCAAAAAAAACAAAAAAACACAGGAGGCAAACAGAAAGTAGAAAGAAAAAAGAGATGAAAACATCAACTCAAGTCGGTCCATCTGTAGGAGGGGATGAAGGTGAACGTCGCGGGTCGTCTGTGTCTGTGACTTCGAACGAGTCAACTGTTCGACGTCGTATTATTCGACTTGCGAATTTTGTAAGGGCAAGAACGTATCAACAACAGAAAAATGTTGCAGTGGACGGTAAAGCAGAAAGTGATGTACTCGCTTTGCATGATTCCAAAGTAAGTACAGCTGTAAGGTATGGGTATGCGGCACCGCAATTCTCTATCCTTGCTTTGTATATGTTGCTATCTGTGCATGCAACGCTGTTGTACGAATACCTGGGTGCGCCTTTGGCATATCTTGCGTTCTTCACAGCAGCAACGCGAAGTGTAGATGTATTTACAGACCCGGTTATGAGCTGGATCACAGATAGTGCTAGAACGCGGTGGGGGCGACGCATTCCTTTCATGGTTTCTGGGTGCTTTTTTTACGCGGTTGCAGCGTTCTTACTTTTGGGAGTGGGTGTGATTCTGCCGTCTGATACACCTACTGAGTGCACGGCGCTTACGGTGAATGGTACGACGTCGTTCGACCTCGAAGGGGATGGCAATATCCAAAATACAACTGTAGCGTACTGGTACGCGGCGACCTTTATCTTTTTTTACATTTGCGACACGTGGTGCGCGGTTCCATACAACGCGCTGGCACCAGAGTTGTCTGACAACTCTCAAGAGCGCGAGAACATTTACTTTACGACGAATGTGTTTGGTATGCTGGGAACGATGATTGGTGCGATCTCTCCACCCGCTTTAGAAACTGCGGGTCTTTCAAAGGAGCTGTCCTTCATGATCGTTGGTCTATTTTTTGGAATTTACTTTGTGGTGACAATCCTCAACATTGCGCGAAACATTGGTGAAAGGTCGGAGGGTTATGAAGACACGAAAGGAGTGCCTCTTGTACCATCTACGCTGCGCTCGTTCTCCAATCAAGGATTCCGTATTCTTCTCATCTCATGGTTTATCGACGCTATTGGAGTTTATTCCTTGAGCAGTGTTTTACCATTTTTTGTACAATATTACCTGCAACCTGTAAAGGCTGGTGTTTCGTGGTTGACGAACGAGGTATTTCTAGGCATGGCTTTAATGGCTCTGTTCATTGCGGCACTCGTTGGTATGCCCTTTTGGAAGTGGTTGGCAGGCCGGTATGGTCGCTATTACGCGTGGCTTGCGTACAATCTGTGGAACGGCGCGAGCAACGCACTGTACATTTTTGTCCTCCCTCAAGACTGGGTGATGGGCATCATTGTGACGTTTCTAAACGGACTTGCACTGGGCGGCAAGTTTTTGTCAGACGCCACACTGGCGGATACCATCGAATACGACGAGTTTCTTACCGGAGAGAGACGAGAGGCCCAATTCACTGTATTCTCTTCTTTGGTTCCAAAGCTTGTAAGCATTCCCAGTCAGGCCCTGCCTCTGGCGATTATTTCTGCTCTCGGGTTCATTCCTTCGTTCAAAGGCTGCGATGACGAAGGAGAAGTCGCCACGCTCTTTGCTGACCAACCTGAGGCCGTAACAACTGCAATCAGGTACATTTTTGTCCTCTTCCCTGTCACCGCAAACCTTGTGTCCTTCGGAGTCAAGACCAAGTACCCAATCAAGAGAGCATCGCAGATGGACGAAATTTCCGCGGGGATCTCAATCCACAAGTTAGGGCGCGACTTTGATGACCCTCTCACCGGGAATGTTGTGCCGTCTTCCGTCAAGTTGACGGAACAAGAAAAGTCAGACGGCATCGACTTGGACCACTTTTACTCGAACGAGAAACGAACAATTATGGTCAACCATGGCGACGTCGGGAGCGTTATTGGCGGCATTGTATCCCAAGTTGTCGTCTCATTAATCATCGTCGTCGCTTCAGTCGTTGGGGTTATCCAATCCTTTTTTCTCCTAGAAAGTGAAACCCTTTCTTGGGTTCCATGTCTTTTGCAGATTCTCATCGGACTCAGCGTCTTGTCCCTTGCTTTTCACGGAATGCGACTCAAAAAAGCAATACAACTATCCAAACAAAAGCCTTTCAAGGTTTCTTTTGTACGCAAGTGGATCAAAAGAACCAATGCTGGCGTCGGCAACGACGACGACTTTGACGAAGCTGGTTCTTTCCTAATCAGAGATGCAGATCAGATTATCGAGGACTTACAAAACGGGCCTGAAGGTGAAGCACCAAGTGCAAGAGATGCGAAAGCCGCTTTCAAAAAGACCAAAACAATGAGACGTCCACCAAAATATACAGGAAGTGTTAGAAATATCGTTCCTCCTGACGAGGAAGAGGAGGACAGAATCATTGAAAACATCTTGTCCATACGCAGCCTAGTTTAAATTTATCTACACACCCCTCCAAGAAACAGGGGCTTCATTTGACAATCTTGCGATTTTCTTTCTTTGATCTTCTTCTTCTTCTTCTGCACCTTGCTTCTTTCTTCGTCTTTTGAACTTTTTCTTTTTTTTTACCTTTTTTGGTTTCGCAACGTTTACATCTTTTACATCTTTATCCTTTTTGTTTTCATAACGCGTATGATTAACCCGCAATTTTTTACCAAGCAACACTGCACTATCAAAATTATCCACTGTCAATACAGTTGATCTCCAGTCTTGAAACTTTATGAACGAGAACCCCTTTGGTTTACCATTTTCTTCATCACGTACAAAATCGAAACATTCTATTTCTCCAAATTGAGAAAATACACATAAAATATCCCCTTCATTTAAATCATCAGCAAGATTACCAACATAAACCCAACTCGTGTCACGAAATTCATCATGCCAGCTCATTTTGTTTTCGCCGGCCAAAGTGCACCGACACGGAAAGGGGGATTCAACATAGATGCGACTGCGTCGGGGCTATGTATATGGCCGGGGGGAGTGACCCCCTAAAGAGATGGGAGCGGCCAGCTCCCCGGTCCCATAGTGTGAAGGATACCAAAAGAATAAGCTTGAATAGTCGAACCCTAGTGAAAATCATTTCACTGATTTCAGCAACCTTCGAGAAAGACTTCGGAAAGACTGACTTGTGGCTTTTTCCCTACCGCTCCGTATGAGGTCGCTCCCCGATATGGCATACTGGCGGCTGGTTTGGACTCCGAGTCTTTTTTGAAAACACATGCATGACGCGATCTATCACGAGAGCGATCTTGACAAGTTTGACCAGGTCGCTCCCCGGTTTGACCGACTCGTCGCCGAGTCTACGGAAAACGCCGCCGGGCTTGTCCGTATATCCTCGGTAAATCTAGTCAATCCAGGAGATTCTTCGAAGATTCAAAATCAGAAGATTTGAAGGAAAAAAAAGAAATGAAATACCTAGGCCGGGTGGCCCCCAAGCCTGGCAACACAAGCCCCCACCCTTCAGGGCGGCCGCAACGGCCTGGGCAAGAAAAACCATGCGCGTCGTGTGTGTGTGCGACCCACTATGTAACTATGCTGTCGTCACCTCAAACTTAACACGCCAACGAGCATGGCACACATGAAAACTTTGAAAAGATTAACAACAATTTCGTTTTGAATCTAATTCCTCAACTCGTCCGAAAAATAGAAACACGCAATTTTTTTTATACCCGTGTAACTCTAGAATAAAATAAAGACAAGAAAGAAAAACTAAAATGGAAACATATGCTCAATATGCATTATTACTCTCTTTGGAGAGACTAACGTACGGAGTGGTATGGAAAAAGCCACAAGTCGTTTCCGAAATCAGCAAGGTTGCTGGCATGCAACAAAGAGAACCTGAAATGATTTACACTTGGGTTCGACTATTCAAACTTATTCAAATTTACGTTTTCTCTGTTTGGTATTATTCACACTATGGGACCTCTTTACCATCGTTAGGTTGGATGCAGTTTTTATTAGGCGTGCCGCTACTAGCTTTCGGTCAAATCCTAAATGCTTCGGTGTGGTACCGAATCGGGATCGAAGGCGTGTGCTATGGTTGCAAATTCGGAAGACAAGTTCCATGGTGTGTTGATTTTCCGTACAGTCACTTTAATCATCCTCAGTATCTAGGCGCAATTCTTACGGTCTGGGGTATGTTTATTTTCTCTTGGAACGATTGTTCTGATTGGTGGGCGCTTCCAGCTATTGAAACAGCACTTTACACCGCTAGTATGTATTCTTGGGAAGCCTAGCTAGCCTGCTCGTATTAGTTTTGATTAATATACGTTCGTATAGTGTATTCGATTTTTTCCCGTTTTTCTGTACACATGGTTTTCTAGAAGTTTGAACTTATCTAGTAGTTCACCAAGCGTTGATGTTGTTGAAGACTCTGGGTATGATAAAATAACGTTATTCAAAGCTTCTCTCAACACAAACTGACGAGCGAATGGTTTCTCATTTGCAAATAAAGTCATTCAATTATAGAACGCAATAACCTCGAGCACAAGGGAGTCGTGACTGGAGCCCAGCGCTGCTAACCACGACTAAAGGTGTATTGATTGATGTAGTCCATGCGATTACCCATGGACTCGGTTATCAGTGGATAACAACGAGAGTAGACTCGATTATCAGTAGAATAATGCGAGTTGGCTCGTGTATCAAATGATACTGGAACGAGCGTTGATTTGGGTCGCGCCCAAGAAAAAAAGTTTAGAACCACTATCGTGCTTGTTGAAAACAAATCAAATTTCGGACGACTTTTCTTTCGCTAGCCTGGCTAAAACTTGATCCTTTTCTTCTGACGTTAAGCTTTGTGCCCATTGTCGATTATTTGGGTGTCCCGTGTCAAAACAAGCCAAAGGGTACTTTTCGTGATCCCATTTAATTCGACTCGCGATGCCTCTTTCATATGCATTCGCCGCATCCATCCTTTTCATATGAACACCATATCCCCAACTAATCCATACAAAGCCTATTGCAGATGCTCCAGCAATAACACGTCCCGCTACCACACCGTTGGAAACCATTCTCTCTTTCTTTCTCTCCAGGCTTGTTTTGTTTTTGGAGGCGCTTCTTTTTCATCCGGCGAGTCGGCCCCCCCAGGAGCGGGTAATACCGTCACAGTTTTCACAGTTACCTCTTCCGTGAGGGTGTAATTAGTACTACCGTTGACCCCAGTTTTCACAGTGACCCAAATGTTCGTTTCGTGGGGCTTGCTTGGCCCTGGAGGGCGGGCGGGGCTAACGAACGCGAAAGTCCTAAACCTAATCTAACCCTAGAATGAAAAAACCGTTTCATTCGCAAAACAAGAAAGATTGAAAACAAAGATGAGTTCAACAATGTCTCCAACGATGGAGGAGAAACTTGCTGAATGGAGAGCACGGAGAAAACACTTGAATGCTGGGAGTATTAATAATGAAAAGATGAAAAGGCCACAATCAAGTCATGGAACAACTACAAGAAGATTTGGTACTGCGTCTTCCAAGAATGGTGCGAGAGTGAAACCACGAACGCAAGTGAAAAAGAATCCTTTGCAAGTTTCCAAAGCACTGACGTCGCTACTTCCTGCTGGAACTGATCTTGTAGTTGCATCAAGATCCCGCCCGAAAAGTGCTGGACCGGTTCGACCATGGAAAGCTCTCGTTGAAAGAGATAAAGAGAATGTTTCGTGCGATCCAAACGTGATCAAGAAAAAAGTCGAGTCGGAGTTTGAAAAAGCGAAAGCGGAAGCAATGGCATCTTTTGCATTACGTCGGGAACAGTTTAAACGAAGTGTAGTTTTGGCTTCAGTTCCAGAGGCGCCAGTTCTAGAGGAAAAAGATTCCCACGTGAGCACGCAGACGGAAAGTTTTGGAGTTGCTAGCAGCAGCTCGCAAACGGAAGCATTAGTTACAGTGAACACACACTCGCAAACAACGGTAAGTTTTACACCGCCGCAACAAGAACAAATTGATACGCTGCGGTGTGCTAATGAAATCCTTCGAACGCAATTGGAGGTTGCTCGGCGTAAGATAATGGCTTATGAGCGCGAGCTTGAGTTTTGTAGCACGAAGCAAGCACAAATGCAGACGGCCATGATGAAAGGTCTTGAAGACTCCGTGGCACGTATCCAATTGCTAGAAAGCGAACTACGTGACGCCCGAAAACAAGTTAGTGCGTAAATAAGTAGATGTGTACATTTAAATATTTTGTAGAGCGGGTGAACCAAGGTGGAGCTTGTGGCCGATGTCTAGCAACTGAGAGGGATCGACGTTGTACATGAAACCGCGCAAAGGGCCGGTGGAATCGTTTCCGCTGGGAAGAGTCGGTTCAGTTCTCGTTGACGAGTTGGAAGATCCAACCCGTACGTCACGCAAGGGCAGGCTGAAGGTACTACTATCACACTTGTTGTTTGATAGTCTGCTGTTGAGCGGAGTACCACATTTTGTGGTCGACTCGTGGAAATATTTGGCTACCAGCTCGTGGTCAATAAGTTTTGTGCTTACCTTGTTGTCAAGACCAACATAGGCAGAGATAGACGAAGTGGGGCGCATTTTCTTTTGGCCGACTGCTGCCCAATCCACAGACTTAAAAAAGGGATCTTGCTTGACGTCGCTGGCGCCAAAACGATCGCCTGGATCATGCCGTAGTAAACCACGCAACAGTGCGGACGCCGCTAGGTCGTTGTCGGAGTGGCGAAGAAACGGCGCCATGTCGAGGCCGTTTTCCACGTCCAAGACGCGCTTCTTGATTGCATCGCTGCCCTTTTCATAAAATGCAGGCTTACCAACAACCAATTCGTATAGGATGCACCCTAGTTGCCACCAGTCGTTGCTGAGACTGTGGCCGTTTCCTTTGAACATTTCCGGGCTCATGTAATAGCTGGTACCACACACAGAAAACGTAAACCCGTAGCGACGGCTCTTTGGTGCTTGACCGCGCCGCAACTCTAGCTTTTTGGCGAGTCCGAAATCAACCAACTTGACGTGACCTCGCTCGTCAAGCATGATGTTTTCCAACTTTAAGTCACGATGTACAATACCGTGCTCTTGGATACTTTCCACAGCACTCACCAGCTCTGCAAGTACGAAACGCACTGATTCCATATCAAGGCGCTTCGTCCTGCGAATTAATGACAAAAAGTCCCCTCGTGCAGCCATCTCGGTCCCTAGGTACAGCTTTCCGTATTGCCGGAACGCAAACGCCAACTGCGCCACCCAAGTATTTCCTGCCAACGTTTCCAGCAGCTGCCTTTCGGACATCTGCTTCTCAACACGCTGCACCGCCATGGAACTTCCTTTAAATAAATTGTCCTTGTCCTTTCCAAGCCGCTCCTCTCGCATTTCTTTAAGAGCAAGCAACGTTCCACTTGGTTTGTGCACTGCAAGCGACACTCGCCCAAAATGGCCCTTGCCCAAATAATACATAATTTCGAAATCGTCCAGGGTTGCAGCAGAATCTGCATTATCTATGGCCTTTTGAAGCGTCGTTTTCCAGTACTCGCTTCTTTGAGCACCAACCTTGACTCGTAAGTGTTTCTGCTTCTCCGCGCCATGCTTCTCTTGAATAAGGTATTTCAACTCTAACACGCCCGGTTCTCTTTCGTCGATAACAGCCCCTTGAAGATCAATAATTTTGGTCTGGTACACACTACTCGAGCTAATTGCTTCTTTCTTTGGATCAACCTTGACAGCTCTTTTCAACTTTCTTAGGATTAAGTAGTGTGATCTCACTTCAATGTGGACCTTCTTAGACCTATTTATCACGCCCAATACCTTCCTTTGTTCAGTCACTTCACCCACACTAGCTATGGGAAGAAGATCGATTAATTGTCTTTTCAATATCGTCATTTTTTTTATCTGTACACGTTTCGATTTTGAACCTTTCTCAAGTTTTGATTCAAACCTTCCCAAGAAGTTTGGAACCTCCGAATTGCGAAATTCCAATTTTTTGCGACTTTGCCTGTTCCGGGAATAAGGAAGAAACTTGGGCTTAATAGTTTCACCTAACCAACTCTTACTCGGAGGTAGTTTGCCGAATTTTTGCACGCTCTTGAATAAAGGGTGTGCGAGACAAGATGTCTAGTAGCGTGACTGACCCCCATTCCCCAACTGCGATTAGCAAGTGCTTGGCTGCCAAGCTGCCGGGGCGAGCAGAGTCCAGCGTGGACAGACATGAGGCGTCATCCTGAGAGCACCATCCTGAGATTTTTTTCTTCGTACCATACTACTATACTTCGGACCTTCGATGTTCTTCGGCTAGAGTCGACAAGATTTTTTTCCGTTGGATTGTCGACTCTAGAATTTAACCGACGCCGTTGCGCCGAGAAACGCTGTCACGTGGGTCAACGCCGATCCCCACGTTCCGAGCGCGTCCGTTACGAAAGAGTACAAAGAAGGTGTGTGCAATGTGCATTGTATCCTGAGTCCGACCACAGAGACCCTGTCAACAGAGCAATTGATCAATGTGCGGCTACGAGGATTTCTCGTTTGTCTTTGCTACGTCTGTTTTTTTGCCGGGAAAATTGAAACGAGCCGACTTTCGGAGTCGTCCCCCTTCCACGTCATGACCATCTACAGATCTCTCCAACAGAGACACCAGAAAGAGGAAAGACCCACGCCCAGGGAAGTAAAGAGGAAGAAGCTTCCGAATACTTCCCTTTCAAAACAAACAACCCGTAAAAAAAAACGCCAAATAGACCTGTGCAACTTTCAAGTTTCCCACGCCCTGGACACTTGTTCTTTCCGCTTGCGCTTTTTGCGTCTGGTTTTTCGAGAAAAAAAAAACAGATGATTTTGTATTACCAAACCAAGTGCATTTGATACTTTAGTACCAGTAAATAAGGTATGAATAAACCACCCCAAAACAGCCGAAAAAGATTTTTTTTCCAGAACGGAAGCTCAAAAACAAACGAAAGAGAAGAGTCCCAAAGAGGAACCAGCCTTGTGTTTGAAACAAAAAAAAATAAAATATAGAAAGAAACAAGCAGAGAAAGAAATAATTGGAAGGGTAGGAAGATCCAAAAGAAAGTGAGCCAGTGAAGCAATTTATAGTCGGAAAGAAGAAGAAAAAAGATACAAATCGTAAAAACCGTTTTTAACTTTTGAAAAATGACAATGAACGAGGAAACTGAAAAGAAAAAAAGTAAATCTGCACTGCCGCCGTTTTTACAAAAACTAAAAACTATCGCTTCGAGGGTTGATTCTAATATCGCAGACTGGGCAGAAGATGGTAAGTCCTATGTTGTCAAAGATAACGATCAATTCGAAATTGTACTGAAACAACACTTCAAAGGCAGTCTTCAAACGTTCATTCGACAGCTTCACTTTTACGGTTTTCGAAAGCTGGATGTTCAAAACGGTGGGTGGTCGTTTACACACAAGAATTTCCGCAAAGACGCTCCTCACCTGTTGCTAGAGATCAAACGCAGAACGAGGTCCGACGTTGTCGGGTCTGCTCAAGCTGCCCAGCAAGAAGTGCAAAACTTGCGTTCGCAAGTAGCAACACTCACTGGTACAGTGGAAAGCCTTCGTACCCAACTAGATTCCGTCCTTGGGTTATTACACGATGCAGGTGTTTCCGTAGGCACTAGCAGCACCCCTAGTAGCAGTACGGCCCAGAAATTGCAGCGCAAACGCCCTCGGGTAGAGCAAAATGTCGACGTACAAGACGTGCAGCAAAATATCGACGAAGTGTTTGCTGCACTTGCGGCACAAGTTGAACCGCTCCCATTGGACACAACCTCTATGGCAGATACAGAGATACCAGAACTGTTTGACTTGCCTGACCTCAAGGAACCCACCACTTTTGAAACTCTAGATGGACAGCTTGGCGCTGATATGATCAAAAATTACCCAGAGAATCTCGCTGTAGAATTAGAGGCCGACGCACAGACACTCAGCGGAGCCAACAAAATCGCGCAAAAGGTTGCAAACCACCCTGAAAAGAGCAACGTTTCAGATGCAAAACTCGTCGCCGACGAAACCAAACTGGACCCCGCCTCAGTTCAAAAGGTTCTCACCTTTTTGTACAAGGTTGCAAGCAAAGCTGGTGGGTCTCAAAACCAAAAGCCTATGGTTACCCGCGAGCTCTTGTCTGACCCTCACATACAGACTGCCATCAACAACTTCAAAAAGTTTGGTGAATTGAGCCTTGCCACACAGGAAGTAGGCGCAAACTAAGTGCCCCCTTGTATGCCCATATTTTTAAAAAGCTTCAAGTGTTTATTATCGTTTATTGATTTATTTTCCTAATTCCTAATGGCGGGAACAGGCGGGAACGTAGACAAATCAAGAGGTGGTCTTGTCACACGTGGTGTTGGTGCTAGAATATAATGACGGGACCAGGCGGTAACGTAGACAAATCAAGAGGTGGTCTTGTCACACGTGGTGTTGGTGCTAGACTAGGAGAAGAGGATGGTGCTAGACTAGGAGAAGAGGATGGAGCAAATGTTGGACTCACTTGGTTTTGTCCGTTTTGTCCGCTTTTAGACGGGGAAAATGGCCCAATATCTCCACCTACACCAAAGATTGTCAGCATTAAAAGACCTGTCGCGACCGCAACTAGAACGTAGGGAAGAAACCAAAATATCTTGGTTACCATTTCACCCCACGTTGCCACATCTTCATCTTGGAAATTTTGGGCTTTCTCAACATCAGATTTGTTATTTTTCGTAGCACCCATCTTTTCTCACTTCTTGCGAGAAAACAATTTGCTTTTTGTTTTTTTTTTGGTTCCTGTCAAACTGGTCTTGTTTGGCTTGGCTTTTTTTACTGTGTCAACGAAAGAGCACCAATTCACCGTCCGTTCCGGGACAGAAACGGCTTGTGCGGGTCTTTGAGTCTTTATTGCTCGGCTCCTGCTTGCACGTGTGCAGATCATGTCACGTATGTATACTTATCTATAGATGTAGGTACCAGGTAGACAAGATGGATACTATGGTGCCAGTGGAATCACGAATCCGGAAAAACTGGCCAGAAAGGACAAAACTTTTGCGAAACCACGCTTCAACATTCCTCTCGAGAGCGCTTCAACTCGGGCAGATTATTTCCAAGAATAAAGTTTCCAAATTCGAAAGAACACAATCAGAATAGCTCACCTTTTCCCCAGCAGCGAGTTTCCCCTAGCAGCAATGCTGAAGAGGCCATCCATTGACGCAAATCGACCAAGATGTGGAACAACCTAAACTAATGATACGTAGTATCTTTTGCTGCATCAAAATATTGGATCAATCGTTTGATATCGTCAGCAAGATGTTTTGGCTCCTGGTAGAATGGAATCGTAAAGACTCTTCCGTCAAGCTTTGTATGTTCCGCATTGTGATCAATATAAAATAAAATATCATCCGCGATTGGGGATACCATTCTGGCCAAGCATGAATTGGGCAATTCATGCATGGTGTCAACAAATACTTGTATGGCTTGGTGAGGATCTGGTACTTCTTGGGAGCAAGTGACTCTGTTGTCTTGAAAAAGCTGCTTGATGACAACTTGGGGACTAAACTTATCATTTCCGTCGAGAGGTCCAGCCCATGCATAGCTTTGCCTTAACTGGTAATTGATGGATTTGTGATTGTGAAATTGTTGGTATTGGTCGGTGTGGTCTGGTTGTCTTTGCGGCGCTCTCGATTCCACTTTTCGCCGGGGAATTGCAAGTTTAGGTAGTTGTTCTTTTGTAAAAATATTTTTCAGCAAATGAAACAGTGCTTTATCCACATTATATATCCATGTTTCATCGTCCACACTTGGTTGTATCATAGTGTAAATCTTTTGTTCAATAGTCGTTTTATTTCTCTTATCAAGTACATGAAATTGTAATTCCACTTTCCGATTCACTGGTTGCATCAGTGCGTTTTCCAAATTCTGCATCGATTCCAAATTTTCCTTCTTCGCTACTGAATTATTCAACACAAGATCAGGATGTACACGAAGATAAAATGGTCTCAAGATCGGTCTCCATTTCTTCAACAACACAGACATCCTTGCTTGTCTTCCTTTATCAGAACAAGATGAATGGTGTCTCCTCCTCTGCCTGCCCGGCGGGGCCGAGGAGGCGCGACGCAGTCAATCCTCTAACCGGGAGGGAGGGGTTGGTTACCTACCACGTTGCTGCGATATCATCCCCTCCCGGAGGCCCTCCAGGAGGGGCTGACTGCGTCGGGGCGAGGAGGGACGGGGCTGTAGTAGAACGATAACGATGATGGTGGTGGTGGTGAAAGTGCTTGGTGCACTGTTTATGGGTATGCTTGGTATGGAAGTGTATAATTTAATAAAGAATATGACGCCAAGTTATTGTGGAATGGATGAGACGCTGTGTTTGAAGCCGTTGTTTGGAGTGAACGAAAGGATGGATTTGTACATGTTTACAGGGAAAGATTTGGACAAGACGCAGTGTAAGAAACTGGAGTGTGTATATGATCGACTTGTACAGGTTACTAACGTAACGAATGTGGAGATAAATAAGGATCAGCAGGCATGGATGATGGATGTAAATATGGGAAAAGATGTTGATGATTTATGGGGGTATTTTGTTCTAGTTCGCCATGGGGAGAGTCCAAACCCAAACAAGCACAAGTTGGTCGATAATAAATACATTGACTTGTTATACACTAGGGCTAAACTGACGCATTATCTGAAACCTTCGCAAAAGAATTATACCAACCTTGTAGCGGATGCATCAGACGAAGAAGTGCAGCAAGGTTCGGTTCAACTTAGTGTGTTGGACATTCGAGTGAATGTACATCTTGGAGGGTTGTTGGGTTGGGCAGGGTTTGCGTTCCTGACGACTGGCTTTATGGAACCAAGTATAATGCTGGCATTAGCTCGTGGAACAATTGGGGGCGGTGCGGGTTTCCTGCTGCGTTTGAAGCAGCAGCAGCAGGAGGAGGAGCGAGCTAGAAAGCTTTTGCTTTTTCAGCAGGCGTCGAGGAAGCCAGTGTGCCACTTGCGTCAACACGTAAATCTCAAGATGCTGGTTGATGAGAATGAGTACTCAGCGCGACACAAGGCCCCGATTTTGTACCATAAGATGCATAAAGATATTCGCCGACCGCCAAAACTGGTGCGGTATAGTGTTGTCGATTTGGGCCAGCAAAATTTGCGATACCAGCCTAAATTTTACACGGACGAAGAATACAAACGGCACCCTTATTATATCGATGCGAGCAAGGCGTCCGATAAGATCCGCATTTCCTGGAACCCCGTCTCGCGTGTGCACTACTCGTTTACACAAACCATGGAGGAAGTTTTTCAGGTGTACACGAAGTTTGGTATTTCCCAAGATGACCTCGACGAGATTCGCGCTCACCTTTTTCGGAGACCGCTACATGTGATTATTACAATGCAGATCGTGGGGATGATTCAAGTTTTCTTGTCCACCATGGCGTTCAAAAACGACGTCGCTTTTTTCAAGGGTATCAACGACTACACTGGTTTGTCATCCAGGTCGTTGGTAACGGACGTCCTTCACAGCGTCGTGATTTTCCTTTATGTCCTGGATTATGAGCACGCGTCGCGTATTATCCTTATGCAGCTTTTCATCGAGGTCGTGATTGGCCTTTGGAAGGTCAAGCGCAGGCTCAAGTTGCATCTCTTTTTCCGCTACGGTCTCCCCTGGGTTGGAGCAGCCAGCGAGTCGGGCCAACCCCAAGCTCTCAGTCGTGGCGAAGCCGCAACAGAAGCTATCGATGCGCGCGCTATGCGATATCTTAAAATCGTCTTGTATCCGTTGTCCGCTGCTTGGGGCGTGTACTGCTTGTACAACTATCGGTACTCCTCATGGTGGTCTTGGTTCATTTCTTCACTCGCTGATTTCGCCTACACGTTTGGGTTTATCAACATGATGCCACAGATATTTGTCAATTACAAGATGAAAAGTGTCGCCCACATGCCGTGGCGCGTTTTGGTCTACAAGGCCTTTAACACTTTTATTGACGACTTTTTTGCATTTTTCCTCATGGCGGACTACATGTCAGATAAGCATCGATGGATGACCTTGCGCGACGATTTCGTTTTTTTCATTTTCCTCTATCAGCTATGGTGTTATCCTATTGACAAAACTCGACAAGATGAGTACGGCTTTGTCTATTCCTCGGAATCCAAAGACGTTGCAGAAACAAAAAAAAACCAATAATACAGTTACTGTTTAGAGAGGCTGTTTTCTCCACGAAAGGTTTGCGCGTATTTGTAATGTTTTACTAATTGTTCCATAGTACATGATGCTAGACCGAAAGGTTCCTCTCTTCCTGCTTCTCGATAAAGATGTGCAATCTTACCAAGCAAATCGTCTTTTTTTTGCCGTTCTTTCAAAGCTTCAGCAGCTTGGACAGACAAATTCTGCGTGTTCAATTTCTCCCGACGTTGTGCCGCTTCAGCAGCTGCAGCAGACTTATCGCGTGCATTTTCACCTCCTCCCAATCTTGCTCCTTGTTGTCCCTGCAAATTACCATCGTGTCGTTGCGTCCTTCGTGTTTGCTACTTGTAACAATTGTTAGTCATCTATCATACTTCATAAAATCTCAAATTCACGTTTAACCATAACTTACCTCTTCCTCAGGATCACAAACCGACGCGCTACAACAGCAAGCGCCCATTCTTGTTCAACGGTAGTTTGCAATTTGCACAAATTTGTTCCCCACACCAACACCAACGTCTCCAGCTCTCCTCTCTCTCTCTCTCTCTTTAAGCTTTGTATAAGATGTCCAGCCCGCCCGACAGGGCAAAAGAGCCCCGATGCAGTCGTCCCCCCGGGTTGGGGGTAACTACCACGTTGTTTTGTTATCATCCCCTTCGGGGGGCCGACTGCGTCGGGGCTGTTCTTTCTCGGGGCTGTTCTGCCTACCGCGCAGGCTGACCCTCTCTCTCTCTGTCTTTCTTCAAGTAAACGTAGAACTTTTTAAGGATCTCTGGACAGCGCATCCGACAAGACAAAAGAAAGAGCCTCGACATAGTCGGCCGCCCAGGAGGGGTTACCTTACCACACGTGTCAACTGAACATTGCGTTATCATCCCCTCCCGGGGAGCCGACTGCGTGTTGGCCGCTGCCAGACAAACCATTGGTTTCAGAACGAAAAGAAAAGAGTTGAAAACGAACGTAGAGGTGGTTTGTTTCCATTCTTTGGCCAAACAAGTACAAGTTTTGAGGGTCGATTTTCAAGGCTTACCCCCGTTTAGGGAAGGGGTGGCCATTCACAAAGAGTGTGTGAGTTAATAGTTTTTGGATTTGAAAAAAGTAGTGATTTAATTAACTAGCAAGGCGGCGCGATTGATCGATAAGCCAGGAAGACAAAGGAAGGAAGGATGAATATTGTTAATGATGGTGTCATTCAACATGAAAATGAAAACAAGGTCGAAACACTTGGATTTGAAGGACCAGAAAAGGTTCTGGAAATCGATTTTGTTGATTTCGAAGGACGTGTACCAGTAGCTGGGGGAATGCGTACACTGTCCCGAGAGGTATGGGACAAGGTGCTAGACCTTGCACGGTGCCAAATTTTAAGCAAAATGTCGAATGATTATTTTGATGCTTATGTTTTATCTGAAAGTAGCCTCTTCGTGTATCCGCACAAGGTGTTTATTAAAACGTGTGGGACTACGACGCTGCTTCGGTGCTTGCCGCTTTTGTTGGATGAAGCTAATTTGGTAGGTATGCAACAGGAATGGATCGGTTATACGCGTAAAAACTACACGTTCCCCGATGTACAGGAGTTTCCGCACTCTTCTTTCGCACAAGAAATAGACTACACTCGTAAATGTAGTGGTCCAAACGGTGAGCCCTTGAAAGGTGGCGCTTACGTGCTGGGCGATCTTCAGAGTGACCACTGGTATGTGTACGTGGCCGATAATGTTGAGCGCGCCAATCTCAACACAGAACGAAACATGAACATCATGATGTATGATATAGATCCAACGGTTGCCAAGCTGTTTTTCCGTGATTCCTCGCTGTCTTTAGACGCTGATGCGAAACGTGTAACAAAGGAGACTGGTATTTGTGGTTTGTGTCCAAATGCTGTAATTGATGACCGCATGTTTGAACCATGCGGCTATTCCATGAATGCGCTTGAGGGACCAGCCTTTTACACGATTCACGTGACTCCAGAAGAGGCATTTAGTTATGCTTCTTTTGAGACAAACCTTGAAAGTGACGATTTCACCGTATTGGTTGAACAAGTACTTGATGTATTCCGTCCGAAAAGGTTTGCCATCACTTTATTTGCGGATGAGTGTGCGTTGGGATCCATCAAGACTTGTCCAACGCAGTGGCGATCTTCTCGCTACACTCTTGCAAACCGTAGCGCGACTATGTTTCGTGATGAATATGGTTGCCGTTTGAGTATCTTTACCACCACTACCACCGCGAAGAATCTAGAATCATCATCAAACGGGTCTACTACGTCTACATCTAGCTAATTTTTTTTGTCTTGTCAACCTGTTCCCATGTACCGGACGTCACAATGTCCACGGTGCCACGCCGTCTACAGATCTGTAAATTGTCAAATTTCCACAACAAAAAAAACGCCAAAAAAGAAATCCTTAGAGTAAGAAGTAGATTCCCTACCAGGTGTGTACATGTACTAGTGAGAATCCGTAAAAGATAAAAGAAAAGAAAAGAAAGGAAAAGAAAAAGGTGGAAAAAGAAAAGAAGATGTCTATTAAGGAGGCGTCATGGCTGAGTTGGGCGGTTTTAGGTGTTTATTGCTCAGCTGTGTTTACAAATAATTTGGCAGGATTTGCATTTGCAAGCATTGCAAATGATGCGGAAGACTTGTATGATATTTCTGATAATGAACTGAATGCGATTACACTTTCCACCATGATATTTCCGTTCGTTGCATATATACCTGCAATGTGGCTCTCGGATTCGAAACCTTTTGAATATTCGTTTTATGTTGGAATGCTTGTGAACTTTGTTGTAAGGTGGGTGCGTGTATTTTTTGCAATAGAAGGAAGAAGTGGGTATTATGTTTTATTAATTACTTCAATCTGTTCTGCATTGGCAGTTCCTTTCTTGACGGTGCTGGCGGGTGTTGTTGGTGTACGCTACTTTCCTGTGCACCAGTGGGGAATTTGTACAAGTTTAGGCATGATTTCTCAAATCATAGGGCTTGGTGCGGGTTTGGTGCTTTCGCCCATGTACTCGGGCAACATTCGGGGTATGCTGCTCATGCATGCATGGACATTTACAGTTATTTTCTGCATGAGCCTTTTCGTGCTCGATTTGATTGGTTGCATGACAAACCGTCAAGTGAAAGGAGTACCGACTTCGTCGATGTATAGACTATTAACGGCCTTCCATGGAGGCGTAGTTTCCAGCGAGTCCGAGACGAACGCTGACGACGCTGAGCAGGATCAAGAGGAACCGTTCCTGAATCAACAAGATGAGGTACCTTCAATCAAGTACAGGGCAGCTCTACGGTTGCTATTCTGCAACTTTGCTTTTGTAAGAATCGTGTTGGCTATTGGCCTGATTTGTGGCGTCGTCAACGCTTGGATGGCTCTTGTAGAAGAGGCAGCCCCAAAGTCGATGCAAAACGGAATCGCTTCTCAACTGTTTTGTGGTATTTTTTTTGGATTCGGGACAATAGGATCAGTTATGACGGGAATTTTAATGGATAAGTGGAGGGATTATGCGTTTATCGCTCGTAGTGCAATTGGTCTGAGCACGATCCCCGTGCTTGTTTCCATGCTTGCATGGCACTTCGACGTCGCCCCTTTGGTTTTCGTGGGTGTCGCATTTGTTGGCCTTTTCGGGTTCGGTACCTTGCCTCTCAGTATAGAATATGGCATCGAGGTCACATTTGACCCAAGGTGTCCTAGTATGGCTGCCACGGTCAGCGGCATTGTGCAAGCGTCAACCAATATTTTTGGCATGCTTATAACTATTGCGACCACCCCTGGGAATATACCAGGGTCCGATAGTAAATCAATACCCTTAGCATGGATGACCATATTAATATTAGGTGGCATTCTACTTTGTTCAGCTCCTCCAACTTACAAGCGCTTGGATCACGAAAGGGCCGTGTCTAACGACTAGTTAACGAGGGCTTGGAAAATGTGATCCTCCGGAGTTTTTGATTACTATTCAACAACAAAACGCAAGAAACCATTATATCCATCCCGCCTACAAAGTTAATCGACGCATGCAACTCCACTGGTGCATCTTTGTCAAGAATCAGATCAAAAACTATCGAGATGGCCATCACGTAAGTTGTCGTCACCATTTTTAAAACGATAACGACTTGAGAAACCCTAGTGTTTCTTTTTCTCAATTCAACTAGATGTGCATTTATTTCATCGCTGGACGTTGTTCTTGATAAAACAGACATTTTTTGCTGCACTATCCTTTGAAATAGACAAGCAAAAGTTGTAAATGCCGCAAACCAGGCAAGAGTACCAACAAGGGCCATCGACCCCGGTATGTTGAGCAAACATATGCTCTTGTTGTCGATAAAGAATGTTTTATGTACATTGACAACACTTGCCCAAGTAAATAGTGCAATATATGCAACTGCTTTAACCACGTGAAGCAAACGTACACTACTTTTCAAAGCTTCCAACCGGGTAATAAAAAGCGACATTGTTGCCCAAGTTGACGACACATATGTGATAAGAGTAAACTTTGAGAGGATTCTACACGCCCGTTCAGATCCATGAAAATAAGCAAAAGACGAATAACTCAATCCCAGCGATATAGATATTAAAGAAAATTGGACAATCTGAAATTTCACAAACGTCTTTTGAACACCACAACTTTTTATTCGACTCCATCCATTCATTACCAAATTCCACAAAAACAGTAAAAACAATAACGAATTCACCACCCACATGAAAACAATACCATTTTCAAAAAATTCGATCCACATCTTGTTTGGCAGGAGGTATACACTCACCCCCAGGGACACCGAATTGTGCACAGTTTCGTTTTCTCCCACGTTCAAGTCGTCGGGAAAAAAAAGTTCCGTTGAGGTTAAAAAAAAAGCCTAAAAAAG
>JACLAD010004313.1_pt1 | contig 21725 bp, 11 predicted proteins | sample 8027901 | NCBI WGS metagenome assembly JACLAD01 (sample SAMN15725071, study PRJNA655200) | protist metagenome | isolation source: fluorescence activated cell sorting (FACS) single amplified genomes of... | place: Spain: Blaines Bay Microbial Observatory, Mediterranean Sea | collected 2016-07-05 | reverse complement strand
AATCAGCTGAATTTAAAAGGTTGGGATACTTATCCTTAGATAGTAATGAAAAATCTCAATATCAAGCCAGAGAATTGAAAACAGTCTATATTGATTATACTGGACAATATGTACGTTTTGTCATACATCGAAACTATGTGAATAAACAAAACTTATTCAATCAAGTAGGTATCGTTGCTGTGAGCTTCCTTGGTGTTAGTGGACATGCTGGTAAAGGTGAAGGTCCAAGTGAAAGTCTTGTTGCTGGAGGCAATAATCCTCTCAACGACTTGTCGGTTGATATGAATTTAGATCCTCAAACAGCTGCTAAATTAAGACTATTGTCAGAAACAAAAGCACGTGCCATCGCAACAGAAGATTATTTGACTGCGAAGCAGATCAAAGCTGTAGAAGGAGAGTTGAAAGCACTTGGAAGCAGACTCGCCCAATTAGATATGGCCAAGAGGCAAGCTGTAGGAGCTGAAGATTATGATCGCGCAAAGGAAATAAAAGACGAATCTGATGAACTAAGAGGTAAGTTCACTCCATCATCAACCATTCATCACGATTTAAGCAAAATAGAATTTATGCTTTACTTACTGTTTTATTCCCATTAACACTATCATTATTCTAACCTATATATACATCAAAGGGGACATTGAAAGAAAAGTGCTCGAGATGCAGATACCTGGAGTCACTGACTCTTATCAAGGTCATAGAGTTTCCCACCAACATGCATTGCCAGGAAATGTTGATCATGTGGCTCAGGCCTCTCCTGAACGATCCCTACAACAACAAATGCCAAGATTTGCTCCATCCAAAGATGGTACCGCTGAGTCTGGTGACAATCCATTTCAGAGTTCAGATGGAACGAATCCATTTGAATCAGTGAATTATTCTGGTGATGTAAAGGCGGCAGGTGCTATGCATATTGATGATGTCCCCGTTGGAACTGGTGGAGCGAAAGCGACTGAAACAGGTAAAAGGCGTAATGAAAGTGATCCCGTACAATATGAAGATCGCGGAATTGCTAGTGCTCCTGAAGAATACCTTCCTAATGGTGATAGACCCATTCGACCCAAATCTTCCACTGATTATGATGATGTGGACCCTCAAAAGGATATACCTGATAGATTCAAGGAAGATGAGACTTTTGAACAAGGTAAACATCCTTTGGAAGGTATAGAGAACTTTGAAGAGTTGCCTGTACCTGATGAATTGCGTGGCAAATCTAGAGATGTATCTGATCAAAATGGTGTGACGGCACTGGTGGGAGATTACTTGGCAAGATGTCTATTTAGTAAAAATTGGCAATTAAGAGAAGCTGCCATCACTAAAGTGACAATGCTGTTGAAGAGTGATTACGAAGATACACCTGGTATCACACAGAGTGTACAAGCTTTAGCAACTATTGTTAGAATTGGGGTGGAAGATAAAATTCAACAAGTACTTACAGGTTCAGTAACTATGTTGAATGACATCTTGGCCGCCACAAGAAGAGCCAAAATGGGTAGAAGCGTAATTGCACCTATATTGGATCCTGTTACTGCCAATCTTGTGGAGAAACTATCAGATGGAAATCCACGAGTTAGAGAAGGTGCAAGAAGAGGTACTGAGATCTTGGCATCTTCTGCTAATATTGGACCAGCAGTAGTCGGAGCTCATGCATTAAGAGCTCTTAATGCTAAACAAAAGGCTGCTTGGAGACCAATTTTAGCAAGGCTTCAGTTGCTGACAGATTTGATCAGTCAATATGGAATAGGTAATAGTTCTGGAATCATGGCCCCTAATGTGATGACTTTTGCTCAAAATAATACTTGTTTCACACATAGCAATGGAGAAGTTCGAGATGCAGCAAAGGATCTAACAGTGGCTGTTCAAAAATTAAGTGGTACACAAGCAATTGAAGGATATTTGAAAGCTTTACGACCAAAGCAATTGGAAGAATATGAAACCGCTTTTGGTGGTGACAAGATAAATATTGGATCAGCTGCAGCAGCAGCACCCGTAGTACAACCGAAGAGACAAGCGAATAATAAAGGAGGAGGTGATGGTGGAATAGACGGTGGTGCGCCATCTAATGAACATAAGTATTCGCCGCATAAATCTCCTGAAAGAAAGAATCATGACAAAGGTGATGATGATGAAGCACCTGATTATACAACATGTATGTTTTGTGGAGTCAATGATCCATCTTGGAATGAAGATGCTTTGGATCTTCACTATTGGAAAGACTGTCCACTGCTTGCACCATGTCTTGCGTGTGCACAAGTAGTAGAAGTAGCAGGAATGGCTGACCATTTACTAGAGGAATGTGAGCATAAAGGTCAATACAAATCATGCAATATCACTGGTCTTGCGGTAAGTCACACATTTACTTCCAACCTTTCTGTTCTCTTATTTATGCTCCCATGTATGTTTGATGATGTATGACCCACGTCCATGACTAATATCGAGTCTCTCCTCTGACCTCTCTTATTTCTTATTTTATTTCCAGGTGAGAATTGATTCTTATGATGAATGGAAGAAGTCCCCTCAGTGTGTACCTTGTCCACCTGAATCCATGTATTGTCCACTGTGTCTCAAGACCGTTGCAGATACAGACGACGCGTGGAAACAGCATCTGTTCTACGAGTGTGATAAGAACACTAGGTCGCATCGCAAGTAAATACATCACCAATGAGTAATGTGTTAGGTGAACATAGAGAGTGTTTGTTGAAATTGAAAATTGTCATTAATAGATTTAATAGATGTAAATTAATAGATGTAAGATACAAAGAGAGTTCCACCACCACATGGGAGATATAGATAAACCCAAAGAGACCACTTCGAAGCACAATATTGTGCATCATCTTTTACCCTGATACAATACATTTACAAAAAGTGTCAATACTCACATGATTTAGGAATTATTTAACGTGACAAAATCAGCTGAATGGCATCAAGAACCTTCCAGGACGGCACTGTATTCACGCTCCTCTTCAATTCACTCACGACATTCTTTCTCAACTCATTATCATTCTCTAAAAGTGCCTTGTAGTCAATCGTTTTCGGCTGTTCTGGCACAATACCCCCAATCGTTTTCGGCCGTTCTGACACAATACCCCTAACTGCACTCTCGATCACTCGCACCAAAAAATTTATGGTAATGAGTAGATAATTATTGCTTTTTGGTATCGGATAATATATTCCATCTTTGATAAAACTTTCAAAACAATCTGTCAGGATATGGGAAACCATGCTTTCATTATTTGTTGATTCTGGTGGAGTATAACCACAAACTGAACGTATATCCTTTATCGAATCGTGTTGTCGATACAAAGCTTGTATATATGTTTGTGTCGAATGTTCGATAAACTTACTGCATAGGCATCTCAAATTAGCATCTGTTACAAAAGCTGCCTTATTAATGAGTACTGATTTTGAAGAGTCTGTCTTGTTGTCATCGTTCAAAAAATGATAATTCAATAATGCAATACGGAGTTCGCACTTTACATCGTATTCACATTGAGAGGACACACAACCACAATACCATGTGCGCGATTTCACCTTGAATAGAACATGCTCATCAACAAAATCTTCGATCGTTGTACACCTTTTCATGATACCTGTACTTTTAAGATCAATTTTCGGAGGGATCTCCTTTTTACAGGTACACAACGGCTTGTCAATGTTCTGAAAATCAGAAGAATACAGAGAAGCTGCTGCTGCTGCCGCCGCTGATGATGATGATGATGATGATGATGATGATGATGATCGAAAAGCAGTCATTTTTTCTCGATTGATGTCAATAACTGACTGCATGGGTAGCTTCATAGAGTATTCCTCTTGATACAAGCGCATAGAATCGATCCAGTGATGCACTTCCAAATTCGGGTCCTCGATAATATCAATGAAATTGATGTTAATGACAATACAATGATCAAATTCATTGGTTTCTAAAGAACGCAATGTTCCACGTATAATCGTCATATTTCCACTTTCGAAAGTTCTAAATCGACTTGATTCATCCACGCCATTGGTCATCTCAAAGTATTTCACACAACGGATCACAGATGTACCATCATCAATGGTTATCCACATACTCTTCTTCATATGTTGCATATCCACAATCATACCGCAGATCTCCACTTTGTTAATGGGACGATTCCACAAGTAGTACTCGAAGTGATCATCCACTGATACGCATTGCACATCGTGGGAAACGGTCGTGCACAGCATCTTACGACTACTGAAGAATTGAGCATCTAATCCCCAGTCTAAAAGACTCAAGGACATCACGGGATCTATTGTTTAAATAGGTGGTATATATTAATTCAAAAGTTTCTTACATGAGTACTCCATGCAGACATTTCGTCTCTAAAACGCTAAGAAGAAGCGGAGACGGAGGTGTCGTGAGTCTGGAAGTGATTTTATGAGGTCGTCGATCTCTATTAACGATTAGGTACGAACCTAACCCTCGCTGCACTTTTGGATCGTCCTGAAGACCTTCCTTAGCGTCCGATCCCAATTTTATGTCTGAGTTGCACGTATATCTACCTCAGGGCGACTTGGGCCTTGAACTGGAGCCTGTGAGTCGCCGCAATGGCAAATCTCGTGGCATTCGTGTCCGTGGTTGGAAATCGACCATATTCCAGCTCAAATGTCTATCTCCTGGCAGTACCATCACCAGAATCGACGACATTGCTTGTGATACATTGCCGTTTATGAAAGCAATCGATTTATTGCGTTCTTCAGAATGTCGTAAGATCACTTATCTAAATTCCAGTCTATCAGCAACAGCAGCTGAAGGAAGGAATAGTAGTATAAACAATAAGCATAGTGAGAATCGATGTGATGCGTTGGTAGTGGATAAAGAAAATTGGAGCTATCGGCATCCTCAGGAAATAATAGATAAGAATAGACTGGTTGATCGTAGTTATACTGTACTTCGTCCTAGGAATGATTTTCATTCCAATGTTCAACGTGTTGCATATACTTCCCCTAGATTCAAATCTGAGTCCACTTATGATAATAATAATAATAATAATAATAATAATAATAATAATAATAATACCAATAATAATAATCAGATGGAGGATGACTTTGCTACACGATTTTGTCGATCTAATGAAGGTGAAAGGCATTCTTCATTAGCACTCACACAGATCCCACTCACTTTTATTACAGAAGCGAATAATCATACACCCAATCGGCAATTACAAACAAGTGGTTTCTTGAATGTGCAAATAGACAGTGAGCAAAAAGGAGAGAAAGTAGTCAACATGGATGAGATCATAATAGATGATAAAGTTGAAGAAACAGAAAACATTGAATATTCTGATCAGATGATGAGAGAAACTTTAGGTTCGACATATCAGCGACAAAATAGGGTGGTAGTAAATGATGATGTTGAAATCAAATTCAATTATAATCAAAATGATCATGTAGATTCCAATGAGGAGTCGCTGGTAGACAACATTTCATCCAATGTAGATCATGCTGTTGTTGTAGACAAAGAAATACGAGATCAAAACCTTGCTGTTATTCATGATGTTATCAACGATAAAGGCGAAAACGGAGAACTTGATAAATTGAGGTCCGAGTTGCAGGTATTGAAGACTGTGAATCGCAAACAGGATGGAAATTTGATGTTGTATAAATTTCAAATGAGGAAACAGAAGACTTTACACAACGCCAATATTTCTATAGAAGATAAGACAATATTATTGGCACACTTGATGAGATTTTATCCAACCCTTCATGCTATAAGTGGAAGAGTGGAAAGAGTACTATGTGACAAAGGAGAACAGGTTGATCATAGCACTCAATGTGATCTACAACAAACAACAGTGAACAACCGAGTAGAAGAAGGAAGGAAAAATAATGAGTTGATCAAAAAGGTATATTTTCAAGAGACCTTTATAGAAAAATTAAAACTACAACTTCACGCATCTGTTGATGCTCAAATTCGATTCCATGAAATGGAGGCTGAGAAAGAAGTTGAAATGTCCATGGCTCATAATTCCATAAATAAAATCACTGAGAATGCAAAGAAGAACAAAAGTGATTCAGGGAAGAAGAAAAACAAGATAGAAAGTCGTCGTATATCACCAACCAAGACATTATCGACTCGTGTATATGCCTCAACAAGGCGTTCTCCAAAGTCTTTGATCAAAATGCTTGGAGCGTCGACATCGACATCATCAGGTGTGGTCAACACTGTTGTTCCTGTATCACCAAATCAAAAGCAAATAACACCATTGAGTAAACGTTCACCCAAAATGAAACGCTATGTTTTTCAAAGTGCCCGTGAAGAGGAGACAAAAATCAATGCCAGTAAGTCAATAGTAGAATGCAATAGCACAGATTCGACAGAGCCAGTAGAAGGAGAACCTATCATAGCAACTCCCACAAAAGGACAATGGGAAGGTGGTGCTAGTCTTGGATCGGCTTGGTTGCATTGGAAACAAGCGAAGGACACTCCTACTAGTGTTGGCAAGTCTCCTATATCATTCAAGTCACATTTAGAAAAGTTGAGAGAAGACAATCAACTACTAAATAAGGATATAATGAATTTCAAAGAAACACTGTTGAAATATCGTAAGGAATGCTTGAACTATGAATGTACTTAAAAGATGTTGAATTGTGAGTGATTAATATAATGTATTTACAGAGTCATGCCTTGTACACACGAACTACTTCTCTACTATGCTCCAAGTTTAATAGTCTGTGTCTAGTACTACTGCACAGACTGATTGAAGGCTGGGTCTTTCTTTCATTCTTTCTACAATTTATCAATCTTTTCATTTCTACCTTAGGATTTTCTACCTAGTAATGCTGCAAAATCCATGATGGATGACAAATCCTTTCTTTTCTGGTCATCAGTGACCTTTTCATCATCATCATCATCATCATCATCATCATCATCATCATCCACACCTACTACATTGCTGATCGAAGGAACTTGCAGCTTTTGTAATCGACTCTCAATATCCATGGACCATTCGTCATAGGAGGTAATATTTGATGCACATGTAATGGGAGATACGACATCTGATGATGATTGCAGTTGCTGCTGAGTACCAAATGAGGCATTGCTATCAGTCACAATGTTCGGCAAAGGTGTACGACCTCTTTGCTGGCTCTTGCTTTGGCACAAATCATCCTCAGTGCTAGTCCCAAAGAATTTAGATCGAATGAGACTACTACTATTACTCTGGACAGTACTGGAGTCACTCACACTGATGGTCGTCAAAGATTCCAAGTCCCACGCATCAGCCTTTTCATGGACATACCTCTTGATTTCTTTGCTCAATTTTCTTTCCAATTTGATAGAGCTAATCACTTGACCTGAAGCAAAGCTGAATTGGTGACATGTTGCCTCATTACTAGCTGCCAAATTCATTGCCACTTGTTCTTCAATATTCATCTCTAAATCGTTCTCAGTGCCATAATTGAGAAAGAACTGGTCAACAGCACATTTCATACCTTCAAAAGAATCAATTTCTTCGTTTAGAAATAAATGGCATAGGCTTGATGCAGATTGATCATTACTGATATTACTCTCTGCTACATCAGGAACAGGCTCAATCGTGACTGCCAAAAGCACATCAGCATGCTTCAGTACACCAAGCAAACCTCTAATCTTTGTCTTTGATATTGTACTAAATTCAGTAGTGTATTTTCTTGCTGCTTCGCTTTCCATCACATGAATAATCGTTTCAATAATTGTTCGATGACTTCTACTCTTTCGAGGTCCAAAATCTTCATCTTTCATGTGCATAATAAGAAAGATACAAAGCAAAACAAAGTCTTGTGCTACCTTAGGACGAATAATATCACAACCACTCTTTCTCAGTGCTAATGACAACGTTTTTGGTACTGTATTTAGCTGACTTGAAGAACTACTACCAGCACCTGCATCACTAGTATTACTATTCATCGTAGAAGAATTCGTAGACAATGGAATTGTCAATTGAGACCGTCCTGAACTTGAATGTACTGAATACTCGCTTGTACTAGAGCTTTCATGCGGTTGAGATTGATTCAAACTACTCCTAGCTACAGATGAATAAGAGGCGATGGTAGTGGGAAGAGTACTAATAGTAGGGTTGGGTGTTCGCTTTGTTGTGGTTGGAAGCACTCTACTCACATTATTAATATCATCACATCTATTCATACTCATATTCACTTTATTTGCTAAATGAATATGCAAATTTCTCAACAAGACCCTCTTTTCAACTGCGGAAGCATTCGCAACGAGTCTCTTATGATCTAATTCTTCTCTCAACGTGTCAATAATCGCATACAGATAAGCATCCTCATCTATCATCAATTTCTTCGGTAATGTGTAAATCATATCTCCAGTAGCATTGAATTGCAGATTGAAAGCGATTTGCGACAAAATGTTCAAACTTTGAAATAATTGGTGTTCAGTAAACTCATAACTGATACGACCATTGACTAAGTTATTCAAGAGCGATGACAACTCGATTTGAGTCAAACAATTACCTTTATCGAAACGAGACTTCACAACAGTCCACAAATATGAGATACATTTCACGTCCATACTTATCCAAATAGACTTTTAGTTGAGGCAAAGCAGCGATAAGAGCGAAATCGACTAGAACATTTCAAATGGTTGTGGTAGCCTCCGGGGTGATGAAGCCGACCCGGTAAATCCACTTTCATTGCACTTTTCCTTTTAGGTTGCACTTCAATTTCTACACGAGATCTTTTCTATTTGATTCTATAACTAGTTCATACGTCAATATGCTCGGTTTCTCACTGTTTGCCTTCAGCACACTTGGCGCCATGACTCGTCGCGGTGTGAATAATGTGACAAAGCGTAGTCTTCATGTTGAGAACAAAATTGCCGAATTGGGCTACAAGATGCCGCCAGAACCTTCTCTTCCCAGAGGAAATTACATGACCTATACGCAAAGTGGTCCCTATCTGTATTTGGCGGGTCATTTGCCTCAACCTGTGGATGGAGACTTAATGATAGGACGTCTTGGTGAAAACATGGATATTGAAACAGGACAAAAGGCTGCGCATTTGTGTGGAATGCAAATATTAGCATCTATCAAAGAAGCATTGGGGGATTTGGATCGAGTCAAGAAAGTGGTAAAGATCGTTGGATTCGTTAATAGTACTAATGATTTCACAGATCAACCTAAAGTACTCAATGGATGTAGTGATTTGATGGGAGAAGTGTTTGGTATAGATGTAGGTAGACATGCGAGAAGTGCGATTGGTACAAATGTCTTGCCATTAGGCGTTCCTGTTGAAATTGAAGCTATAATTGAAATTAAAGACCCTTTCTAAATGAATTTTTGAATATTAATGATGAATTAAATATCTCCGGACAAACCCTCCTCAATCTGAGGTACAGCACTACTAGCATTCATAACTCTATTAAAACCTTGTTCAAAGTCCGAGAAGCGTACCGGCAGCACATCTTTAGTGACAACATTGTTGACCAATGATGATGATGCTTGATGTGCGATGTCTTCAATACTATTCTTCTTGTAACACAAATGTCGAGATGAAAACACTTTTCGTAATGGATTCATTGCAGCTTCTTTCACCAGCATTTTCAAATCACTATTACTGAAATCAGCGCACATTTTTGCAATAAGCACTAACTCCTTTTCGGATAGATCATACTCGATCCAATTCAGATAGTGCTCTATCAATTTTTGTCTATCTTCGATTGTCTCCAATGGATCTACTACCAATCTTACATCGAAGCGACGAATGATGGCTTCGTCAATATCTTCAATTCGATTTGTAGCTCCAATGACGACTACTTGAGTTCTCTCTTCATCATGATTGCTTTTGCTCTTTTTCTTTACGTGACTATCATCGATGTCATCTCTCTGTTGATTCAATTGCAATAGCAGTTCTGTCAAAATGCGCCGTGATTGAGACTCCGAATCACTAGTACCTCCTCGACTATTTGCAATTGAGTCTAGTTCATCGAAGAATATGATGGTATTTCTTCGTGAATTTCTAGCTCGAGCGAAAATCTCTTTCAATTTCTTCTCTGTATCTCCAAGGAACTTTGAGTACAAATCAGAAGGTGGTACATTAATCAAGTCAGCATTACATTCATTTGCACAAGCATTCACGAGTAATGTCTTCCCACATCCTGGTGGTCCATAAAGAAGCACATTCCCCGTGCTTCTCACACCTTGATAGTATTTACGCTTCAAGTCTGTTGGTAATGTCAATGGAAGAACGACGTGTTCAAAGAGCTGTTCCTTGCAAGAATCACTAGCTACAATGTCACTAAATAGCACAGTATGACATAATGAGGGTGTTGTCGCCATTGCTGGAGGAAGAGTAGTTGATACTATGAGTGATTGATCATCATTTTTACTACTACTTGATATAGATGAAGACAACTGGATTAGAGAATTGGTCAAGGAGCTCAGAGATAATGTCATGGCCTGATCGAAGTCAGGAATGTCCTTCATGCAGGAAATGACGCCACGAGAACTCAAGAAGGCTTCCTTGCTATCTTCACATGGAGAAGCAGAATTGATGTCTTGGTTGTCTCCGCGAGAATTGAGAGCACTGACACCTACGGCAAGAAGATTCAGAACTTTATGAATCAGGGCAGGACCGCTGACAGACATTATTGCTAAATAATGAACAAACAAACGTAGGAGGAGGTAGACAGATTTGAATCCCACCAGCTCTACCCGCCGCGGGGGGGCAACCCCCCCCCACGGGGTCCCAGCAGGAGGAGTCCTTGACGGCCCTCATTTGAGGGCCCGTTGGGGACTGCCAGGGATCCCCGTTCGTGTACCCCTCAATCGGACTTCTTTATCCTAGCTCTCGACATCAGGTAAGTATATTTGCTTGGTATGCACGTGTATTTCTGATTACAATAGTGTTGTGAACCTATAAATTTGGTTTTCATCTTATTGAAGCTCATTTTAGTGATATATGACGCATTAATAGGCGGCAAGATTCACTTGGACCCGTGGATTTGACCTGTTTGCTTCAGTTTCGAGAATACGTCGCTATATGGTTCCGAACACTATCAAAAGTTGGTGTTTTCCACTCACAACGCATAGATCGCCTTCTGATCACTGTGGTTCTCCCTATGGAATAATTCTATATCGCGTTCTAACTTGTCTCTTCGCTCTCTATCTCAGTATTTTCTATAGTAAATATGGCAACCACGGGAATGACTTCCCCAGTGCCGGAAACCTGCCGCGCGGTCGTCCTTACGGAGTTCAAAGACTTTAAGGAGCAAGACTTCACCCCGAAGGAGGTCCCGATGCCCACTTGCGGCGACGACATGGTTTTGGTCAAGACTGCGGTGGCCTCCATTAACCCAGTCGACTACAAGATTATCAATGGAAACATCACTTCATGGCCAACCCCTGTACCCCTGACCCCAGGATATGATGTATCAGGCGTGGTTGCCCAGGTGTGAGCAAACGTGGAGGGTTTTGCCGTCGGTGACGAGGTGTTCGCGTGTAATTGGGGTTCCAATAAAGATTCCCACTTAAATAATCACGCTGATGAGGGTCTCCCAGTTGCTGGCGCTCTCTCTGAATATGTTGCTCTTCCTGCTTTCAAGTGGTCCAAGAAGCCAGCAGCCGTTAGCCATGAGGCGGCGGCTGGCGTTGCTCTTGTTGGTCTGACCGCGCACCAGGCCGTTCAGCGCCTTCTCGGAAATGACTATGCGGGAAAACGCATACTCATTCTCGGTGGTGCGGGCGCCGTGGGGTATGTGGCTTGCCAGCTTGCCAAACGGGGCGGTGCCACTGTCTACACAACCGCTAGTCCACGTACGACTGAGTTTGTCCAAGCGACAGGAGTTGACAAGATTGTGAACTACCGCGAGGTTGACTGGAGTGAGGAGGAGGAACTCAAGCAGGTCGATGCTGTTTTTGATACCACGGGCGAGAACGACAGCTTTCCTAAAGCCAAGAAGATCATTGAAGGAGGATGGCTCGTTCGTATCGATCGCGAACTTTGAAGTTGGGTTTGATCCATCGGCACATCTTCCTCTGAAATTTGCAAGTGCCATGCTGCTTAGGAACGATGCGTCGGATCAAGACATGCTTGCATCTATGATTGCGGCAAAGACGTTGTCTGTTCCAGTGAACAAAAGTTTTGAATTTACGGGGGATTCAATTATGACAGCATTCAAGACACAAGACGAAGGCAAGTCCATGGGGAAAAATATAATCGTTTTCTGATTCTTGTTTGTCAATGAATGGGACGAAGGCAAGTCCATGCATGTCAATGAATTGATTGAATGTATGAAAAAAAATCCAAAAAATCAAAAAAAAACCAACAGATACAGTATCGATATTACAGGTATTAGAGGTATAATCCAACGAGCTTCTCAGACTTATTAGACAGAGTGAGCGTGAAAAGAATCTTTGATTCTCAATAAAATGTAATTCATAAGTCTTTTCATTTCACAACAATATTTTAATTTTACACTTTTTCAGATTCGTTTGTTCGCAACGATAATGTTTGGTATGGAATTGCGATTGGAATGCATGTTAAAAGTCAATGTGAGCTGTCTTAGTTGTAATGTTTCCTTAATGTTGTCTACAGTCGATCACAAAATACAGCAATATGTACAGCTATCTTCGTCTTTTACGGACATTATTATCCCATGCTTGAGTATCCATCTACTTTCACTTTACTTCAATTCAATCTCTTCGTCAACTCAGCCACAAGAGCGTTCAATGGCACGGCTTTCATTGATTCATACGATTTTATTGGTCTGATCAAGTAATAGAGACCACCCGCCAAAACCAGTACACCAGCGAGGCCTAAAGCAAAATCATTGAACTCGTTGTCCTTTTTCATTCTCCTCTAATAAAAAAACCCGCTTTCCAAGTGGTGCACCACGCCACAAAAGCAAACAGCTCGAATTACCGACCGACCCGATTTCGTTCTCTCCTGCCCATTAGATTTCTCACTATTCTATCGGACGAACTATCTTGGTTTTGCACCATGTCGTCCATCCACTCCTTGCTGATCCCCAGTCTGGACCAGAAAGACACAGTGGAGATCTATCCTGACGAATTACCCACAGGAGGTGATAGTGATTTAATCGATGTCTTACGTTCCGAGTTGGCTCCTCTGGATGTGTGGCGTAAGTGTGCAGTGGAGTATCATCGCCAAGGCTTTTATGATGAATTTCAGAAAATTCTTGATGAGATTATTGATAGTTTGAATGATTCAGCAGTGAAAAGTATTTATTCACAAAGAGCTGATTATGTATCAGGTATTACCAAAATCTATAATACATTAGCATCAAGTGCATTAGCAAATCTGTTGGCAACGAAAAGTAGTGCAAGTGATGGATCGGAAGTGCATTCGAAAAACATTTCTGCATGTAATAGGAAACTCAGTGAATATTTGAAAAAGTCACAAGAGAATTCACCCCATGGAAAATTAGATGATTTCGGTACACTCCTTCGTGGTATGCAAATGATTTTGAATGAAGATAATCGTAAAAAGGCAGACAAATATTTCGAAGAAATTGAAAAAAAAAATCGAAGAGGAGATAAAAATAAAGGGGATGAGAATTATAAATTACTCTATGGTGCTTTTATTGGTCAAGGTATTTCCAATTATTCCAAACTGAAGTATCAATTGGCCGCAGATAATTTCATTAATGCAATCAAAAGTCATCCTTCTTGTGGTGCTTCCGTTAGAGTAGCTATTGCTGCCTGTTTTTATAAATTAGAGTATTATGAGAAAGCATCTGTTGCTGTTGAATATGCTTTTTCTATTGATCCTACGAATGTAGATGCATTGTGTTTAATGGCTTTGTTAGAACAAGTTTATGCTTTGAAAGATAAACCAAGCCGTGAAGAGCATCGATCTAATGCGAACGATTATTTGATCATTGTGAATGCATTGGATTCAAGATGTGCCACTTCACTTATCCATCGTGCAAATTATTATTTTCATGTGTTTTTAGATACAGGGGATGCAAAATTATTATCTGATACTAGTTTGTATTTGAGTAATGCTGCAGACGCGGTAGAAGTTGGAGATCTTCTTCAAATCGGAAATGCACGTAATTTGGTTTCGGTAGTTGAATTACATAAAGAAGGATCTGGTATACGAGCTACTTTATCTAAACCATGTGCTTCAAGTTCAACAGTTGGACAAAATGTGGTAGTACGTGTAAAACTTCTTGGTCGTGTAGAACAATATGCAAGAAATGCTGTAGATTGTACCACAATTGGTAATATCAGAGCTGAAGCTTACTATGTTTTAGGTCGTTTGTTCCAATTAAAAGAAGATATTCTTGAAGCTAAGAAATATTATGATTTGGCGATGAAGCAATGGCCTGATCTATATACGGCATCGTTTGCGATGGCTCAAATCTATTTATCTGAAAAGAATTACACTGGCTCTTTGAGTTTATTCCAAGAAATAGCTAAAAAGAATCCACATGATAAAGATACACAAGCATTTTTGGCTTTTTTGAGAAGTTTGCTCGATGCAAATACTATCACTCCATTTGAAAAGCTTCGTGAATATGCAATTGGTTTTCAATTCGAATTGGATTTGTGGTTAGTTCAAGGACAGGCTAGACAGAAAAGACCTTCAGAATTCCCCACAGCATTGAAATGTTATACTGCCGCATTAGAATGTACAAGAGGTGATGAAGATATAGTATCACCTTATATCCGTGCGTTTATTCATAATAACATCGCTGTTCTTCAAACTGCACTAGGTCGATATCCAAACGCTCTAGAGAATATTCGTGAGTGTTTAGTGTTATTAAAAGGTTTCTCTGATGATAAAATGACCATCAAAGAAAATCCAGTATTCAATGACAGCGAATTCGATGGAGTCTTCTATGACTGGTCTAATGAAGTATATCAAGTAAAGAGTCAAGGCGATGGTACTGGACAGTTCACTGTGGTGTCGCCATCCGAGGTGAGTCTCATTGTAAATGAGAATGTCAAAATAGGAGATGTGATTCATCGTGTCGAAAGTGTTCAAGGCAATTCTTTTACAGCTTTCAGTCCAATTGATGTTTTCGAGTCGTCCAGTGCAGAGTCTTTATCCCTACAGAAGAAGGTGCTTGGTATGAATATGAACAGATCATCAATTACAGCTTGTTTCAATTATGCGAGAGTCCTGGAATGTAATGGCAAAACACAAGCTGCTTTGGAGCTTTATAATAATCTGATCCATTTAAATCCTAGTTATTCTGAATGTTACCATCGATTAAGTGCTATATCGGCCAATCTTGGAAAGATCCAAGAATCCGTTACTTGGGCCCAAAAAGCATATATCATTCAAGAAAGTAGTAACGAATCAGGTGACATTAAGACAAACACTGATGCTTTACTAATTCTTTGTGACGCATGGAGACAAAGTAAAGATCATCAAGATAAACCTTGGAGAAAGATATATGAGGAAATCCTCAGTAATCACACTAAGAAAGACGTAAAAGATGGAAAATGTGAACGTAGTCCCCATCTTGCATTAGGCAACTATTATTTCAAACTTACCAGAGGAGCTGATGAGCATGATGAGAAATTCAAATTTGCATACAAACATTACCATAAAATTCTTGAGGATTGTAATGATGATCTGAATGTCTATATGGCGAATGGTTTGGGTATGGTTTGTGTAGAAAGGAATCAATTGCAGGCAGCAAGTACCCTCTTTGCGCGTGCTAAAGAAACTGAAATGACTGTTTCTGAAGATATCTGCAATAATCTAGCAAATACCTATCTCTTACAAAGCAGATACACAGAAGCTGAGCATGTATATCAAGTTAATTTTAAAGCAAGTATCAAGAGTATGAACCCTTCAGATCTTGGATTCATCACTAATCTCTCTGAAAATATGGCAATGGCACAATATAAATTGAGTAAACATGAAGAAGGAATGCGGACATTACTTCGAGGTATGCATCAAGAACCTGTTGGAGCAAGTCCAAGGGTATGGTTTAATTTAGCTATTCTGCGTGCTTATTTGTCAAATCGTATCATGGAGACCATGAAAGCAAAAGGTCAAAAGACTGTAAGGCATTCAAATGAAGCTATTGGTCTAGTGAGTAGCGCAATCGATCTATTGAAGAAAGTATTAGAGATGCCTGCTTCTTCATCTATGTTAGGTAAACGAATGCATCCTGAACATGTTGTAAATAAGCAAATCACAAGATTTGAAACTTTCAAAAGTCAATACATGATTGTATTAAAAGAAGCAGAGCTTGATGAGTTGAAAAGAGAGGAAGACAGACGTCATCAAAAATCCATCTATGATGCTCGTGTGAAAGAGAGAGAAGAAGAAAGAGAACAAAGATTGAAAGCTGAGGAAGAAGAAAGAGAAGAAAAGCAACGAGTAGCCCAAGAAAAGGAAGAGCGCTTGAAAGAACTAAAAGATAAGTGGGTGGCGGCACCCGTCATCGTAAGAAAGATGGGTGGAGGAAGGAAAAAGAAGGATTTCATGTCCGGTGCAGATGATTTGGATCCGGTGACAAACACACTTGATGAAGATGAAGATGAAGAGTTCGCTGGAGGTCTTCTTACTGCGGTCAAACCAACCGAAGACAAAGAAAAGGAACAAACAAATGCTGATGATTCAGATTCAGATGATAGTATATTTGGAAGCAAGAGAAAAGTTGTTGAAGATGACGATGAGGATGAAGATGACACTGTCCCAGCAAAGAAAGCCAAGGTGGAGGATGATGATGATTTATTCGGTGACGACTAACTTAGATTATGATGAATTCAAGGGGAAGTGCAGTTGGATGTAAATATTTCTAATTTTGTAGGTGAAAGGAAAATCGAGAAACATTGCTAACATACATTTTTTTTAACACAGGAGAAGTTATCTATATTCAAATAAAGCATTCCAATTGGTGACGAGCACCAAAAGAACTTTCGCCACTACTAACATTTGGAAAATGTGGAATAAGTGCATGTTGGCTGTAATTATACAGTAGATTGTATATTTTGGCATATCTCTCTCTCACACGACGCGCTGGGTGATATAAACCTTGCACAATATAAAGAAAGAGTCTGCCGGGACCAAGTGCGACCATTAATCCTTCCAGCGCTTCAATTGTTGCATTAATTACATGAGGTGATTCTTCAAAAATGTTAGGCCAAATATAATTCAACAAATGAACCAAGACATCTTCACAACCTAATCCGTACGCACCCAAGGCAACGTGTTTGATTGCAGTTGCTGCTGTTTGACGGTGTACAGCATCACGATCAATAAGAGCGTCTTCAAATAACGACGCAACAGCATAGACGTAATCACGACTCATTTCACCAATGTATTCGAACAAGAAGCTCAGAGTTTTCAACACGCCGTTCTGAATATTCGTGTCTGGAATTCGGTATTCATTCATCAGCGTCGGTAACACTGTGAAAGGAGCGCAAGTATCGGCGACAATTGCAATGGCAATTGTAGTACAAACACGCATTTGTCTTTCTTGTACTTTAAGATTAGACAGTAATGTATGTAAAACATCTTGCGGGCCTATAGCGCGAGCAATGTAGCCAAATGTATTCACAGTGGCTCGTCGAATGGCTTTCTTCTTTGCCTTCAACAAATCTAATAATTCAAAACAGATTCGCATCCATTCTTTCGCTGAAACGTACTCTGCGCCTCTGTCTCCAATTCTACCTACAAGTTCAATACAATTCTCTTGCACTTTCTCATGACGATTCTTTAAAATAGGAGTTAATCGAGGAAGTAAATCACTGATTGGTGGAGTCATCGTAACCATACCGATAACACTGACAATTGATTTCAATGCACCCAGAATACTACCTAGAACTTCAGGATATTCTTCACCCAAGTATTCATACAAAACAACACCTAAATGACCCATCAATTGATCTTCTTCACAAATCTTTAGTACAGGTGCGATACGCGACACTAAATCTGCAGCTTGCATGCGTACTGTAGGGCTTTTGTTGTTGAGTCTCCATTTGATTGTTCCACATATATCAGGTAAATAGCTTTTCATGCGAGCACCTAATGCATTTACTATCGTACTAAATCCATTCAAAACTGTCTTCGTATCTTCTCCAGTTTGTTCCTGAAAAGCATAAAGAACACCATCAACTAATCTGGCTTCTAATTGTACAGTTATGTCAGCTGCACCTAAATTAGTAAGGATCGAATCAATTGTTTCAAGCACCATTGCTCTATAAGGTTCAGATTCATCTTTCAAGTCATCTGCAATTCTATTGATTACATCAGAACATCCAATTTTATTTGCTATCTGTACTGTCGACTCTACAACATGTTTGTGATTACGTCTATCCAAAGCCATTCTTCTAATCCAAAAGTTCTTGAAATAATCAGGAACAACAGAATCTCGTACATAGGCTGCAGTAACTCCATCCGTAGAAATACATTGTTGTGTTACTTTCAATACCACTTTCTTCATTTCCTCATCTTGAGTAGCGAATTCACGAATTAGAATGACCATGACTTGTTTGGTATAGTAATCAGCGTGTTCATCTTCCATCAATGGAATAATAAAACCTATTGCTTTCAAAAATGCAATCAAAGTCTTTGAACGATGTTGACGCACACCTACCCATAATGGTCTCAAGACATCATCGAAGGCTTCAATACCATAAGGGTAAGCTGCCTCTGCTAAGGATGCTAACGATTGAGCTGTTATTGTTCTGACTTTTTGCTGTTCATCTGTTAATCCATGTTGAGAGATAGATACCATCATTTTCAAATGAGGTAATACTGCTGCACCCATCAAAATAGCTATCTGTTGAATAATCTTGATTCCGGTATGTCGTGCTTCCCAACTCTTCTTACTTTGACAGACTGCTTTTAAAAAGGGTAGTAAAGCTGGTATTCCAAGAGCTCCAGCGACTACAGCGAAAGCACGAGCTGTTGTGTTTCTCACATATTCATCAGGATTATCAATATCTTCTCTCATAGTTGATATCATTGTAGCTAGACCTGCAGCTTTTGCCAAATTCGAAATGATTTCACGACCTTCAATCCGAGCATAATAGTCTTCATCAATCAAGAGAGGCTCAATTGCCACTAGAATCTTGTGAACAAAAGGACGTACTAAATCACCAAGTTGGTATAAAGTTCTATCAACTACTTTCACGAGTAGATGACGTTCTTGATCTTCTAATGATGGAGACATTAATAAGGGTAGAATTTGATTGAATAAAGCTTGAGCGCCAAAGTCTCTTGCCTTATTCGCAATTTGTCTCAGAGCAATCTTTCGCTGAGGTGGTGTTCCATTTTTTACTTTCAATAAAAGTTCCATAATTTTACGCTCTTTAATTTCTTCCTCTGACGATTCGTCCAAATTATCTTTCTTCATCAATTTTCCAAAATATTGATAATCCTCTGGTTTAATATGAGGCATTGAACCATCAGATGCGCCAGTATCGGATATACCATATGCATCCAATGATATGGGAGTTTCTTGAATGCTGAATCCAGGTGTAAAAGATAATGGTGTTGGAGTTTCAAGCAGTTTTTTATTCGGAGTACGCAGGGGTTCGTAATCAGCAGGAACTTCCATGATGCGATAACCAGTAGAAGGCAATATCTCATCCAAATCTTCGTCACTATAAGGTCGATTGCGTTCATTCAATTCCGCTTCCCAACGCATTTGTTGCTGTGATTTCTTATGAGATGTATCACTATAAATGGAACTCGTGCTTGAAGTTACACTTTGTGCATCATCATCTATACTTGTCATTGGAGTTTCATCCCAGCGAGACTTCTTAGATGATATGGATCCTATTGGAGTGGCATCATCAATATTTATTCCCATTGGAGTAGCCATATCCCAATTGGAAGCTATTGGAGTCTCTCCCCATGCATCATTATTGGATTCATCTGCTCTATCGAAATTATTTGTCATCACAGGAGTCTGATCATTACCATTATCATCCTTTTTATTACTCATGTGGCTTTCAGCAATTGTATCCCATGCAGATGTAGTCTTATTACTACCATCATCATCCCATCTATTGCGCTTCTTCATTCCCATAGATTGAGTAGTATTAACATACGCATTACTACTATCGTCATTGATATCCATCCCATCGCTGTCACCGGTAGCTTCTTTATCCGCAATGGCGTTTTTCAGCATAATCTCTTCTTTTTGCAAAGCATGTTCATTTCGGATATCTTTATATGATCTTTTGGGTGCATCTTCACTAGCAAAAGCATCAGATCGAGAAGGAGACAACTTCCTATCCGCTCTGCGTCTATGGTATGCACTTTCGCGATCACTAATCTTGGAATTCACCAATCCGGATCCATATTGTTCCCGATATTCATTCATCATTTCTTTATCATTATGATTACTTTCACTTTGAATGGTAGCAGCAATCAAATCTTGAGCAGATTTGGCTTTGGATTTAGAAAAGGGATCGAAATCGTCATCATGACCATCATCTGCATCAATTTCTTGAACATAAGCACCAGAATCCTCCCGGGGATCCTCAGACTCGTAGATGTGAGTATCATACTGCACTTTGGTCTTGTTCTTGCGATCCATGATTCGGGAAACTTGTGCACACAATGAGGATGCGATATCAAGTGATTAAGATTGCAACAACAGAAATATGAATACACACGAGAAAGGACCTTGCACACACACAACCAGGATGCGAATATGGAAGGGATCACCTCTGTCGTATATCACCACGGTCCGCACCTTGTGACCGCCGGTGCCGGGGTCGGAATCTCTTTTCGGCGTTATTCGACAACAAATTTAGCGTGTTTACAGCGACATACACACCAAGGTAAGTGCCTTCTTGTCCATGGTTCCGGCTTCTTAAGAGATTCAAATCTGGCTATATGCGCTTGTAGCGTGTTTTTCGGTTATGCATATGTCAGGATTGCCTCTAGAAGGGCTGTTGTCTAGTTCCCAACATTTGTGTGCCCCATTTGACTGTTACACTAACACTATTCTCCTCTCTTGGACATTCTTCGGTGTTGTTCATGCCCTTTTCTATGCTTCTTGTGTAACTCTTATCTACAGATGGCTGAAAGAAAAGCTGTAATTAAAAATGCAGACATGTCTGAGGACATGCAACAAGATGCTGTAGATTGTGCATCTCAAGCTTTGGAGAAATACAATATCGAGAAAGATATCGCCGCTTATATCAAGAAGGAATTTGACAAGAAATATAACCCTACCTGGCACTGTATTGTAGGTAGAAATTTTGGTTCCTATGTCACACATGAAACTAAACATTTCATTTATTTTTATCTCGGTCAAGTAGCAATACTCTTGTTCAAGTCGGGCTAATGCAATGGATGGAGTAAATTTACTACAGTATAATTTGTGTATGTTGGATTGCTACAAACATACTTTCTGTAATAGTATTGATTAATACGACTTGCAATTTGATTTATACTACATCTATCAATTTGTACAAAACGTTCGACAATAAAGTCCATATATGATTAAAACTACATCACTCTTTTTACCTCTAGTTCAAATTGATCATAATTTTATGGTGTCATAGTACTCAAAGTTTACCACTCAAATGATCTTCAACAATTAAAGTTTCTTCGACCAAGTAGCATAGAGTAATTTCATTTGAAGTTGAAATTGAGACAGTTGTTGCCGCTCTATATTGGCATCAAACAGATCAAAATCTACATGTCGCAAAGATTCTAGAAAAGAGCTGGTGCGTATTGCAGGTAGCAAAGCATATATAGCTTTCGGATCACACTGGAGTTGCAATTCTTTCCCTTTCTCTAAATGACCATTTGCT
>JACLAD010007679.1_pt1 | contig 21726 bp, 22 predicted proteins | sample 8027901 | NCBI WGS metagenome assembly JACLAD01 (sample SAMN15725071, study PRJNA655200) | protist metagenome | isolation source: fluorescence activated cell sorting (FACS) single amplified genomes of... | place: Spain: Blaines Bay Microbial Observatory, Mediterranean Sea | collected 2016-07-05 | reverse complement strand
AATATCTTCTTCTGATACTGCAGGAATAGGATCTGAACCCTTAACTCCATTAACATAGGTATACAGTCCATACTCATTAAGAGTATAGCCTCGAGTATTTGCATGATATCTCATGATTTTGTTAAACTTGCCAGATCCAGTAAAATACAACATTGCTGCTCCCAAACTATTATGATCTACCAGTCTAATATCGATTCGACGACCAATACCGGAGGGACCACGACAGACACCCATGTATTTGGTGTGACCTTTAGATGTCAAGTGACCAACCAAAATGCCCGAATCTTCAACAGCTGTTACAATTTCAGGTAGTGTCATTCCACTAGAGCGTGGATCTGCAATCAATACATCAAGATCTCCACAGGATGGCTTTTTACGACGGTAAGATCCACAAACCTGTACAATAAGCTTAGAATCAAGCTTAGAAATACAGTCAACAATTGAGTTTGCAATTTGGTCTGCTTCTGACCAAGGCATACGTTTCTTGAGATCATGATAAAAGTCCAACCCCACAGTAATGTGATGTGTAAGTTGATTTTTAGCTACCTTAATGGTTCCATTCTTGTACTTAGCTATCAAATCGTCAACCGATGATACCGAAAAATCATCTACAAGAGACTTGGCTTTAACTTCACCAATACCAGTAATTTCACACAGTTCCATGATTAACCGTGCTTCTTCAGTTACAGACTTTTCAAGTTCCTTCAGTTTACCTGTATCAATAAATTCCTGAATCCTGGTAGCAATGCCTTTACCAACACCATCAATCTCTTTTTGCGCCTGAGAGCCTGATGTAATTTCCTTTTCATAGTCCTTAATAGCATCTCGTCCCCTCACAAAACTGGTGATCCGACGCTGATGAGTAGATTTTTCTTTACCGGTTGCACTTGCTTTAAGTTGAATAGTATAGGTAATTAGTTGATCCAGCATGGAAATGATGCCTTCATTGCTATCAACCGCATTGGAAAGTCCCCCGGTTGTCCTCAAATCAAACAATGGGAATGCCAATAAGTCTTCGGCCGACATTTCAACCGGATCAGTAGGCTGTCGATTCTGCTTCTTGATACGTGCTTTGATTTTAGGTTTCGATGCCATGATTTACAAAAAAATACTAATCATTTTTACCCACATACATTAAAAGGAACTTGCCCCATATCTTATATGTCAGTTAGAAGGATTACAAAAGAACTATCATCTGTAACCGACGATAGTGGTATAAAGCTAATTGAAATTGTTGATGATAATATTATGCATCAGAGATGGTGTGTTGATGTTGATTTTGAAGATGAAAAGATGAGCATTAATCTAGATGTTAAAATACCTCCCGACTATCCTTTTAAGGCACCATCTGTTTTAACAGAAAAAGATATATTTCATCCCAATGTTCTAGATAGAAAAATGTGCTTAGGTACGACCAATAATTGGCATCCTAAAACTACAATTAAAGATATACTAACTGAGATAAAAAATACCATGACTAACCCAAATCTTGATACGGCTCTTTTTACTGAAGCAGCGAATATATTAAAAAGTAATAGAACTCAGTACATTAGGTTGTACAAAAAAAGTCTAGAATAGAAAAAATGATTCCGCTTTTTATCTTAATAACAACATGGGACGACGCACTTGGTACACTCCAGATATTGAGCCAGATCAGAATGGCAATACCGGTTACCTAAGAGTTCATTACCGAAACCCTTACCTAACAGAAAAGGATATCGAAGATCGACAGCGACGAGCATACAAGCGACGACTCGAGGAGGAAGAAATCATGGCCGATCCACTCAAGAGGTATCGCCATGAAAAGAAGGCAGAAATTCGACGCCGTGTAGCCAGGATGAGTAAGGATCCTCAGTACAACAAGCTCTCTGAGCGTCAGCTCTACCAGCACGTAGCTGATAATTATGGCAATCAGGGAGAGCCAATCATTATCACTAAGCCTAAGACCGAAGCCGAAGTACAGAAGGAAAAGAATGCTAATCGTAAGTATCGATCTACCACACGACAAGAGCGCAACCTTGAGCGCAATGCAGAGGAAGGCAATCTTGTTCTCAAGGAGTTTGGACGTGATTTTGTCGAGAAGATCAAGACTATCCGAACACAGCGTGAGCTGACTCAGGAAGATCTTGCTAAGATGGTCAACCGAACTAAGAATGAGATTCGCGACCTTGAGAACGGTCAGCTCCAGTTCGACGGTGGTCTGAAGAGTAAGCTCATTTGGAAGCTCGGTCTGTAATTAATTTGAACGCAATTACAAAGTCTTATTTTACTTTGTAATCCTGTTTTTTAAAGATCCTTTGGTAAGTTCATTATACCATATAAACAAAGCATAAATATCACAGTGTGTAAAAACAACCCAACTGACGTTGGGCATCCGTCCCCTGATATTGGAATTGAGTTACCAACTATTTTTTGGGTAATTATGTAAGCCTGTGGGGAAGAAACAATAAAAAATACCAAAGCTGAATAAAAAGAATATTTCCATTTTAATCCTTTGTTTTCGTTCCAGAGTTGTCTGCATTTTTTCTTGAGATCCATATAATTGTAGTAAGATATTATATCGTGGTTGTTCTTACAGGTGACCTGGACCTAGACCTGTGGCGGTGCTGAGGAAATGATATATGGGGTGGGGACGGTGAAAATATTCGGGACTCCGATTTTTCTTGATCTTCAGGTTCAGGTTCTAGATCTGAAGATCTTCTTTCTTTAAATTTTATGTAATAAATCATACAGGTTGCAACAAGTGTTACTGTATAAGAAATACCTACCCATACATCAGAAACTAGTATTGCATATATTAGCCATGATATACTCCCCCAAAAACGAAGCATTAAAAATGTTCCAGATATATTTTTACTGCTTCGATTTTTCCAAACTAAATATACAAAAGGTATGTTATATCCAAGATTTAGAGTGTTACCGATAATTGCCATTGTTAGTGCTGCGGGATTGTCCGTATCCATTAAAGTAATAGTTTATCATTATCATTTTATTAAAAAATAAACAATATATATATTATTAATATGTTGAGAAACGTTATTAAAAACTTTAAAATATATCGTTTCAATCCAAGTATTGATAGTAAACCAACCTATCAAACCTATCAGGTGGACACTTCTAAATGTGGTCCAATGATTTTGGATGCATTAATAAAAATTAAGAATGAAATAGATTCAACGTTAACATTTAGACGTTCCTGCAGAGAAGGAATTTGTGGAAGTTGTGCAATGAACATAGATGGTGTAAATACACTAGCCTGTTTATCTGCTATTCCAAAGGATGATAAAGAAGTTAAGTTAAATCCATTGCCGCATATGTATGTTATAAAGGATTTAGTCCCAGACATGACAAACTTTTATCAACAGTATAAATCAATTAAACCATGGTTGCAACAAAATGAAGATAACAAACCTACCGATGGTAAGGAAAACTTACAATCAATAGAGGATCGATCAAAATTGCAAGATATGGATAAGTGTATATTGTGTGCATGTTGTTCAACAGCATGTCCATCCTATTGGTGGAATAGTGACAAGTATTTAGGACCAGCAGTATTAATGCAAGCCAATCGATGGGTTCAAGATACAAGAGATGATAGTAAAATGGAGAGATTAAATGCATTGAGAGATCCTTTCTCATTGTATAGATGTCATACAATTATGAACTGTACAAAAACATGTCCAAAGGGTCTTAATCCCGGAAAAGCCGTAGCAGAACTTAAATTAGAAATTGCTAAAAACTGTTAAGTCTAGCCAGTATTTCTGGTTTATAATGCCTAATTAAACCTTGTACAGGCCATGCTGCAGCATCACCAAGTGCACAAATGGTATGTCCTTCGATTTGTTTAGACAATTCGAGAAGCATAGCAATTTCTTCTTTTCTAAAATCACCTGTTACAAATCGGTTCATGACTTTTGTCATCCAGCCACAACCTTCTCTACAAGGTGTACATTGTCCACAAGACTCATGTTCAAAAAATTTTGAAAGTCTGGCAATACATTTAATAATGTCCTGTTGTTTATCTATTACAATTATTGCTCCAGTTCCAAGTCCGGTTTTGTGTTCACTGAGAGAATCATAATCAAGTAACACCTTTTCACATATATCAGGAGGTATGATAGGAGTTGATCCTCCTCCAGGAATTATCCCTTGTAGGTTATCCCACCCACCCTTAATACCACCTGCGTGTTTTTCAATTATCTCTCTGAGAGGTATTGACATAGATTCTTCCACAACACATGGTTTATTAACATTTCCAGATATACAAAAAAGCTTTGTACCGGTGTTATTGGGTCTGCCAAATCCAGAAAACCAATCACCACCTTTTCTACATATATCTGGGACTACTGCTACCGTTTCTACATTTGCAACAGTAGTAGGACACCCAAAAAGCCCAATATCTGCAGGGAATGGAGGTTTGAGTCTAGGTTTTCCTTGTTTACCCTCTAAACTTTCAATCAACGCAGTTTCTTCACCGCATATATATGCACCTGCACCTCTATGCATATAAATATCAAAATCATAACCAGTGTTACAACTATTTTTACCAATTAATCCTTTACTATATGCTTCATTTATAGCAACCTGTAGGTTTGACGCTTCAAGTGTAAATTCACCCCTCACATAAATATAAGCAGCTCTTGCACCCATTGCTCTTCCTGCTATTAATGATCCTTCAATAAGTCTGTGAGGATCATGTCTCATTATCTCACGGTCTTTACATGTTCCTGGTTCTCCTTCATCCGCATTCACAACCAAATATTTTGGTTTATCAGATGGTTTATTCATAAAAGACCATTTTAGCCCTGTGGGGAATCCTGCTCCTCCCCTACCTCTGAGACCTGACTCTTTAACCTCCCTTAATATCCAATCATGACCTTTTTCCATTATTTCTTTGGTTTTAAACCAACCACCTCTTCTTTGGTCACCTTTTAATCCCCAATCATCACGACCATATAAGTTTTTAAATATTCGATCTTGATCACTGATTAGTGTGCTAAAAGATCGAATTTTTGGAGTTAATCGTTTTCCAAAGTTAGACAACATTATATTTTATAATACACACCATTTTTTTAATAAACTCTCTTTGCAGGTGGAACACTTTCCATTTCACTGTAAAGACCATTAAAATTTACATCAGATTTTTGGTTTTCAAGGACATTGTTTTTGTACCATGACATAGTATGATACATCCACTTACTATCATCTCTTTCTGGAAAGTCATACCTATAGTGACTACCTCTACTTTCTTCTCTAAAAAGACTTGCACCTATGGTCAGATAAGCTAGAGAAAGCATGTTTCGTAACTCTAATGACTCTAAAAGATCCGTATTCCAAATCATAGTCTTGTCTGCTATATGTATATCTTTTTTCATTAATTCACGCATTTCACTAAATCCAGTTTCTAGTAACTCTTTGCTCTTATATACTGATGCGTATTTTTGCATTACTTCTTGCATAGCTATTCTAATATCCCCAACATTAGATCTGTCAGATTTATCATCAAGGGTATTCATCATTTCATTAATACTACTAGTAAATAGCTTATTATCTATATCCAACTCAACCTCTGGTTTAGTTTTACATTTTTCAACAATATTCTTACCTGTGCCTCGACCAAATACAACTAAATCAAGAAGCGAATTAGCACCCAATCTGTTGGCACCATGTACACTTACACACGCAGCCTCTCCCACAGAATATAAACCTTTTACAATATTTCTATCAGCATCAGCTAAAACTTCTCCTTTATAATTCGTGGGTATACCACCCATATTGTAGTGTACTGTAGGCAACACCGGTACTGGTTCTTTAGTAACATCAACACCTGCAAATATACGAGCAGTTTCTATAATTCCAGGTAGTCGCTCCTCTAGTAAATCTTTTGATAGATGATTTAGTTGAAGGTGAATATGATCTTGTTTTTCACCGCACCCCCTTCCTTCCAGGATTTCTTGGGTCATACTTCTTGAAACAACATCTCTACTTGCTAAATCTTGTGCCGAAGGAGCATAACGTGTCATAAACCTCTCTCCATCTGAATTTATTAAATAACCACCTTCACCTCTGCATCCTTCTGTTAGTAAACATCCTGCTCCATAGACTCCTGTAGGATGAAACTGAATGAATTCAGAGTCCATCAGTGGGTAACCAGCACGGAGAACCATGGCATTGCCGTCTCCGGTACACGCATGTGCTGCAGTGGCGCTTTGATAAATTCTACCATATCCACCAGTTGCTAATACAGTGTGAGGAGCGCGAAATTTGTGCAATGTTCCATCTTCCATACACATTGCGGATATTCCGTTAATTTTATTTGGATCGTGTTTATCTTTCAATAGATCCAGACCAAAATATTCTATGAAAAAAGAAATGTTATCATATTTGAGAGAGTTACCGTAGAGTGTATGTAACATTGAATGACCTGTTCTATCAGCAACAGCGGCACATCTATATGCCTGTCCACCCTTTCCGTAGTTCAGAGATTGACCGCCAAATGCCCTCTGATAGATTTTACCTTCATCTGTACGAGAAAAAGGCATCCCCATTTTCTCAAGTTCGATAACAGTTTCAGGGGCATTTTTACACATATATTGAATTGCATCCTGATCTCCAAGCCAATCGCTACCTTTAATTGTATCGTAAGCATGCCATCTCCAATCATCTTTGGTAACATTTCCAAGGGCAGCGTTAATTCCACCCTGAGCTGCTACGGTATGACTTCTTGTTGGAAATAACTTTGTAACAACCGCAGTCTTAAGACCATTTGAAGCACATTCATATGCACATCTTAAACCACTACCTCCTGCACCAAGTATTACAACGTCATATTTATGTTCAATTATTGATAATGTTCTTCTCAAATTGTTCATTTATAATATTTTATAAATCAAATTTTTTATGAAAAAACGCGACAACCAAAGTAAAATAAATATTGGAAGTAAATAGTATTTCTCTCGCACACGCCACGTCGTTGCCTGGGTAACCAAGTCTTGTTGCCAAGCAACGAGATGACGTATGCAAAAAAATGAGTTAGTGCATCCCCAAACACTACTCAGTCCGACCGAAAGAGTCATACATTGCTCCGAGCTGCTCGAGCCACGTCAATGGCTTTCCTTCTGGATAATATGTAACTATTTGTGTGGACCCTTTGCCCATCTCAATCATGGTAAAGGGTCCATTAATATACTGTGCTACGCTCATGGCAGTGTACATTGCTTCATCTTTATGATCTAGAAGAGTAGCTCCCGGTGGCAAACTACCGCCTTTGGCCACCTTGTCTCGCCACTTCCCTGTAGCATACATAGGTACATCGGAGTGCTTTTCGACCAACTCGGTGATCTCTTCCTCAGTTCGATCTTTGTAGTAGTGTAAAATGCCGCCATTGCGGTCGTGGATAGATAGTTTTCCAGATCCAAGGTCACCAATAGTATCCAACTGTTTAGCCTGTGCTAGAGCAGATGCCCATGAGGGCTTACATTCAGTCCAAGTATCGCTTCCGCCAAGTTGACGTTGAAGCGTTCTCACTGAGGTAAAAGTATCAATTCCTTTCAGCCCTAGAGGACGAAAGGAATCTGTACTGTTAAATACCGCTCCGATCCAACTCCAGAATCCTCTGGGTTCACCGGTGAACCAGGTAACATCCTCACGAGAAAGTTCGGGAACTTTCCGGTCTGAGGGGAGTTTGTGGTATGGAACACCGATAAGTACCACCGGATATCCGGAGTGACTAGTATCAAGAGCCTGTTGAAGCTCGGGACGCCAGTCATCAAGGTTATTGTATCCTTTGGGGATAAGGGTAACTACCGTTGCCGATCGAGTTCTGTTGGGCATCTGCTGTTACTTACCTAAGCCCAATCATTTTTTCCAGGATTAGACCAAGGTAAGCCGAAGAGCCTTTAAATTTAGAAATTGATTCAATGCTATTTGATATTAATGGGAGTGACTTACAGTCAAGAGTTAGCTGATTTAGCAGGACATGTAATTTTAGAAGCGGATCAATATCCAACTCTAGATCTAAAAGGTAGAACAGGTGTAACCGATTATATTGATTTTATCACCATGAAAGATCTTGGCGACAATTCAATTATGAAGGGAGTGGATCGTTTTAGGAGAAATTTTGTAGTAATGAAACTGTACATAGATGGTAGAATAATATTACAAACCGTGTTCCAGCGATATAGTGATAATTTATCAGAGTGGAGAGGGTGTGGTAATTTTACACCCTCTCCACTTTTATTTGATTCTACAGTCTCAATAGGAGAACCACATTTTAACTTTATTTTATCGATGTTAAGAGGAGAAAAAGTTAATCTCACGGAAGAAAACAGTGGTTATAATTATCACCCACTAATTGGAGCATCAGTTTTTGTTTACAATAAAAATCAAATGGATGCTTGTAATGTTATACAAAGAAACTGGAGATTGTGTCGCTATAACCCATCATATACTATGTGTCATGTTGTTCAGTTCCGAAATTTACTAAACATATATGAAGAAGAAAATGGTGATACTGAAGGACTAATTAATGATAGTGATCCGTATACCAAAAATTTAATTAAAACAATGAAAATATGAATTCATACCTTTCAATAATTATTTAGTTTAAAATAAAATTATTATGATGGTAACTATGACACATTTACATAAAATTGAAGATTTAAATACAAATACAGAACTTATGGATGCATGTCAGTTAAATAAAACAAAAATCAAAGTCTCCATCAAGAAAAAACCTGCGACTCATAGACTTAAAGTCGCTTCTATGTTTGCTGGTTGTGGAGGTCTAGATTTTGCATTCCATAAACAAAGAAAGATATACAATGTTGTATATGTTAACGATTTTGACAGGGATTCTTGCAATACCTATGAAAAATATTATAACTTTAAACCCGTATGTGAAGATATAACAAAAATTAGAGACATCCCTGATTGTGATATCCTTACAGGTGGTTTTCCGTGCCAAGGGTTTTCGGTTGCAAATTTATATATGCGCGGTGGTGTGGATCAAGAAAATGATGCAGCTAAGGCTGCTCGAGAACAAGCTAATAGTAGAAACCAACTCTATTTGGAATTAGTGAGATTATTGAAGCTCAAAAAACCAAAATACTTTATATTTGAAAATGTCAAAGGTATACTGAGTTTAGGTGGTTATGAAAATAACGTAGATAAAAAGAATCGTGAAGGGAAGATTTTTAAAATGATAGTCTCGGATCTAGAAGGTTGTGGGTATACAGTACATACCAAATTGTTCAAAGTGAAATGGTATGATATTCCTCAAAATAGAGAGCGTGTTATCTTTATAGGCATCCGAAATGATATTGCTGGGAAAATTAAATTTGAATGGCCGATTGAAAAACAAGAAATTACAAAAACATTAAAAGATGCAATAGGCGATCTTCCGATTGACTATGACGAAAAGATTCAACATGTTGGAACAAAGCATAAAGTAAAAATTACCGGTTATATGGGAAACAGACAGTTAGATTGGGATAAAATATCACCCACTATTACTGGAAGAGGTGGTGGAACTGGAGGACCAGTTATTAATATACATCCAAGTGGAGAAAGAAGAATGACAGTTAGAGAATATGCCAGGATTCAAACATTTCCAGATGATTTTATGTTTGAGGGGTCAATTTCATCAATGTACAGACAAATAGGCAACGCTGTTCCTCCAAAATTTTCATTCATTCTTTCGGAGCTAATACATAGATTAAACAGTCAATTATAGCTTATTCTGGGAGCACCTCTAGTAATCCTGGGACAGGCTAATCTATTTACATCTCTTACAATTAACCATCCTTTCTCTTTGCTAACAATAATTAATGTCATTCTCTTTGCTTCTTCCTGAACACATGTATTCAACATGTCTTGTAGATTTTTACCAGACAAATTTCCGAATATATCAGTGATATATTCGGATTTTAAGCTATCTAGCTGTGGCTCCGCACTTTCTATATGTTTTTTTAGTTTATTCAATATTTCATTAAGTTCTTTTAGATTTGACTCTGATAATTCAAATCTATAGATTCCATCAAGTATTGTTGTTTTTGAGGAACCATATGATTTGTTAATAACAGTATAAAACATATTTGCTAGATTACAGCTGGACTTAAATTTTTCAATCCAAGAGACAAACGGGTATACTATTTTACTGAATACCTTCCTCATGTCAGTTGCACCTTCTGTTCCTAGTGTACAGCTGTCATTTGACATATCCTTTACACTAATGTATCCCATGTGTGAATGATTTAAATCATACGTCGTGTTTTGGCCTCCTGGAGGTATAGTTATTCCAAGCTCTGCTGCTAGTTTTTTTTCTCCATTTCCTACACCATTTACCCTGCATTTAAATGGTATACCAGTGGACTTATCCGTCCATTTATGAAAAACATCAGTCAGTGGCCATTGATACTCAGCCATTGTCTCTACAGACTCTTTTCTTTTAAGTTTTATAATTATCTTTGGTTTTTGTCGTGATGGGATTTTTTGTTCATCGGAAAACATCTTGCCCTCACTAATAGATCAATTTTTGATCTATTAAATCACGTTAAGATATTCCACTAATTTTTCCACTGAGTTCGGTCATAATTAATAATATATGTAATATTATATGTTTGATTCACTGGTTATTTTGGTATTAATTTGTCTATTTTTTGTCATGTTTAAATCAAAAATCATTAAAGAATCACTAAATGACATGGGATCAGCTCTACCTGGATGGTCTGAGGAAGTTGATAGCAACTATAATCATAACTGTTTAACAAGTAAACCCTACGGATTTCCGTCACATCAAGGGGTACTTAATTATTGGAAAGACATGCCTAAATCATGGGAAAGAAAGTATTCTGAAAAAAGTATTAAAGGCAATATTGATGCTGTAAAATCAAATGTTCCAAAAAATGGTTTACTGTGTGGTTCACAACCTGCTCCAGCAGGTTTAAATAGTGTTAATGGTAAATACTATCATGATCCGGTCCAGTTCTGCAAGGAAAATCCAAACCACTATCCATGCCCTAATAACTGGGTTAAAGACAAAGGTACTTTTGAAGTACCACGTGCTAAAATGGATCTTCCGGGGCTACTTAGTGGTAATTATGGTCATGTCTTAGATAAAGATATTGATGATAATTACCACATTAGAATAGTCGAACCTGGACGCGAAGATCATGGTTTATGTGGTAACGACTTTAACTAATTCACGATGTTTAGAGAATTATCCAGCATTAATTCTATAAACTTCACGTTGACTTGTCGCATTACTATCCACTACTTCACGTTAAATTAAAAGAAATTGTCTTTTTAAATTCACTTTACAGCGTGAAGAAATTACAGCGTGAAGTAGGTGGAATAATGCATCTACTTCACGCTGATTTTTTTCGAATATAAACCCTTCACGCTGGAGTCTTTTATTAAAAGAAAAACTTAGCGTGAAGTAGTGGATAGTAATGCGACAAGTCAACGTGAAGTCTTTGTTTTTTGCAGACGCAATAATACTCGTTGTATTTTTTCTGATGCATAGTTTGTTTCATATAAAACCAAACGAATAGACAAATATTTTCCGAGTAAAATATTTTAAAACCAAATATTAATTTTACTTTTAACTTGTCAAACGATCCATAAATTTGGAGGTAAAAAGACAAGATGTAGGTGCAAGAATTAATACACATCATGTATTAATTCCACAAGTGATTAAATAACAAGTACTACTCCAGCTCTAATAAAAAAACGACAATTACTTTATCTAGCAATAAAAACTAAAACCCATGTGTATTACTTGGTAAAACAAACTATCTATATGGTAGATTAAAGCATATAAGTATAAATTATTTGATAATTTATAAGAACTACAAAACATCTAATTCCTGGATATAAAATAAAACAGTCCTCAGGAGTGAAAAAATAAGACTACAAATTTGGTAAAAATGCAAAAAGATTGTTTAATGTTTATAAAAAGTATAATGTTTTTGAAAAAAAATATATTGTAATGCATATTATTGCAGACATCATTTAGGGATTTTTTCTAGATCTATATATATTAATCCAGTGGTAAATTATATTTATTGGGTGTGTTTATTTTATTTTATACAGCAAAACTTGTTTATTAAATTAAAAACCATAATGCACGGTAAACAACTAATGGCTATTGAAAACAACTAACAATGTTTTGACCTTCAAGATTTATATAACAACTTAACTCTACAACTTTCTAATATATTTAGAGTATATCCAATTCAAAACAGCCCTCTACTGTAAATCTAAAATTAATGGTCCAGTGTAAGTCTCGTTATTACTGGTTACTCTAATATCCTGGATATAGAGTGATGGCCGATAAGATAGGTATGTTTTATTAGCAATGAATGGTATTTCTGGTAATGTTATAGGTGGAGCAATACCATAGTAACCTGATACCTGAGGATTATCAGTTGGGTTCAATATTTGTTTTTGATCCCAGTAACCTACAACCCATTGATTGGGTTTGATTTGTTTAATCATATCAACCGTAGTCTTTGGATGATATAATTTAGATTGTTTAAAGCTTTTTTAAACGGATATCTGCAATTACAGATAAGTGAAACATTTTGATAAAAAATCCTTTTTTGTAAAGTCTCTTGGATTAAAATGAATCATATCTGCTAGTTTTTTCCATTTTATAAGATCTTCTTCGGTGTAACTATTTAATTGATCTTCTTTTAACATTCTAGCCCATTGTTTAATCATGTTTTTTCGTGTTTTTGTTAAAGTTTTATCAGTTTCGTGTTTAAAAGAGTTGTAAAAATCCAAATTAGCCATAAGTCTTTTAACTTTACATGGATTTTTGACGGATTTTAACTTCGTTCCGATGACTTTAATTGATCTTTTCCGATCAAGAATATAGCACACCTCTAATACATCTTCTATGTTGATATTCGCAAAATTTTCAATTAATGCTGTTCTATTGAAAGAGTTTAAAATATCTAATAGTTTTGTAATTTCCATTATTTATTTATATGGTTGGATATCCTAAGGACAAAATTAATGTCTATTACATTTTGCCCTTAGGTGGTAAAAAGCAACATCATGTGACCCCTAATAATTGAGGCTTCGTCTTTTGATCCTAATGGCAGTACCTTAGCACTGGTTGCATTATACCAATGATAAAGTGCTGTAGTTTTTAAATTACTTTTTATGGGATTTTTTTTCGTTAATTTTTGCTCTTATTTTACTGGAGTCTTTTTCAATGAGTGGTTTTGTTTTAGGAGCTTCAATTACTACTGGTTTTGATTCAATACCTTCAAATTCAAGTGGTGCATACAACCCTGGATACATTTTTTCCATTTCTGATGGTTCAACAATAAAATCATTTTGATTCATTGATGAAAGGTCATCTGTCTGTTTGTTAATAGCATCCATTCTATTCTTAAGTTCATTATTTGTCAACGGTTTTTCAGTACCATATTGAATATCTGAAATCTGATAAAGATGACTATTAATTTGTTCCGAAAAGTCTGAACTTGGATTAATACATTGTGATGTAACAATGTTATCAATTCCAGCTCCAGCAAAACTAACACCTTTAAGATCAATGGATGACATTGTATCATTAATTTCTGCAAGTCCCGTACTTGAACTTGATAAACCCATAGGATCTCCTTCATATGCTTGTAATGCATTTCCTGGTTGCTTATCTTTCATAAAATCAAATACTTTATTAAAATTGTCATTATTGAAACTACCTGCGGATGTGAAAAAATCCTCTTGTTTTAAATCTTCCATTTGCTGGTCTCTTCTATTAAGAAAATTCATTAATTCATTATTATTTAATTTATTTGTTTGTCCATATTTAGACTGCAAATTTTCATATTCCTTTTGTTCCGTATCTGTTCTTGTGTATGCATTATTAAATTCTTCAGAGTTGAAAGTACCATCGCTATTTCTAAATTTAGAAGTGCTATCGTACCCAACATTACGATCTGCAAACTTAAACTCTAAATCTGTTGTTTGTTGAGAATCACTATATTGTTTTCTGGTATTATCATCGCTTAAAATCTTGTATGCGGTTTGTAAATCAGCGTATACATTGGTATAATGATCACGATCCTTTTCCTCTGCTTTATCAGGATGCCAAACACTGGCTTTAATCATAAATGCTTTTTGTATCTGTTCTTTTGTAGCATCTCGGTCAACATCAAGTAATTCAAAGTAGTCTGTTACCCGTTTTTTACTCAAGTCCATGTAAATGTTATTCTTTTCTTATTTTTAAGAGTAATCATATATTTAAGTTAATGTCTATCTTAGGTATTACTATTACAAAACACAATCGCGAACTTACTATGAATGATGTAACGGAGTTAAATAGTATAAATATTGGTGTTAAGTGCTATACTGATAGATATTTACTTTACTATTTACCAAATCCTTCACCGTTAAAAGACGACAGGAAAACATTATTACATTTAAAAGGATTGCTTACTCGAGTAAGGGCGGATCATATCTACAATAATTATAATGATGATTTTGGATATCATAAAAATAAAGTTATTATTAAAGTTAAAAATTGATAGATTAATAAGTAATAAGTAATGAGTAATAAGAACCCAAAAAAAATAACAATGCCACTAAACCAATTTCTTAGTTACATTGAAGAACAGGAAAAAGAAAAGAAACGACAATCTAGAGCAGCTTCGCGGCCTGTCAGAGCAGGACGCCCGTCTGCAGGTGCAGGTGGAGGCGGACGTTTGTCCGATAGACTTAAGGCTAGAAGAGGAAATAATCAGGATAATGGTGATCGAAGAGAACGACGTACTAGGAGACATGATGTTCAAACAGCAGCTCGTGTGGTATCTAAAAAGGCAAGTACTCCCAAACTAGATATTGAAAGTGAGAATATGTTTCCATCTCTAAATGATTCACAAGTTTCATCAATTAATACTGGTTGCTGGGCACAAGGCATTCAAACCATTGTTGATGCTAAAGATTTACCAGATCCCGTTGAGTTGGAAAGACAGAGACGACAGGAAGCATTTCTTCAGTACAAAAAGAGACTTCAGGAAGAACGAGAGCGTCCTTACTACAGTGACGAAGAATACTCAGAATATTACTCTGATGAGGAGCAACAGTATCGAGATGTTGCGTATATTGATGATCCTTCTCAAGAACCTGAAGACGAGCCAGGTGAATGGGACGAGGTTCTATAAATATTAAGCAGTTTCATTAATTAGATTAAAATAACTACATGATAATATATGGCGTCACAATTTCAACATAGTTTGAGCTTTGGTGAAATACAATCACTTAAACAGCAAGTACTTGGTATTATTTCGACTATTGAAACAAAGAAGCATAAAATTATGCCTCATGACTTTAGACAGCTTAATAATAATTTGCAATACACTTTGACTACACTCAACAATATGCATAATATATTAGCTGTTGAAAAATCTGATCCATATGGATCAAGACAAGCAGATTACTCAAAACTTGCTGGTGTTGGTGGCAGAACAGTAGTATATAATTCTGATGGTACAACAAGAATTATTGGTGCAAATGGAGTTTCTGGTACTGGAGAAGATTGGGAAAAACAGTTTGATGAGGGATTACTCATGAAACCACCTTGCTTCCAGCTTCCACCACAAAATTTAACAAATATTAACCGTATCAGACAAGCAGCAAGTTCTGATAATGATCTTACAAGAAATTTATAAATGTAGTGAGTGTTGCGATAAATATTGTGATCCAGGGATTTCCACCTGATCCAAAGTCAAGAGAGTAACATGTATATTTTGATTTGAGTCATCATATAGATGTTTTAAGTTGTATTCAATTAGAAATCTATCCATTTCATCTTGTAAATTCGTTTCAATTCCAGTAACATATGTATTTGTTTTTTGCTGGTCTTTACTAATAATGTCATAGAAGATTTTAAAATGTTTATCAGATGTCAAGCATACTCCTGGAAAACTATAGAACCTACCAGGATTAATAGGTGCCGTATATATATCTTTGATGGCTGTATAGTATCTATTCATACACGCGTAGTTTGCAAATCGTACCAAATTGAGTGACATGATGTTACTCTAATATTAATTATTATGTTTTTATCCTTGTCTACCTTCTAGACTTTCTATCAACTGTTTGATCAATTCAGTCGTAGATTTTTCTGTCGAAACCCAAGATCCTTCTGTCAGTTGACGGTCAATTTCAGCTTCGACGTTTGGTGGTTGCCATCCCTTCGGCTTAATAACCTTTCCATCAGATTCTCTTCGTAAAAATTTCCCAGTTTCAGGATCCCTCTTTGCCATATTAGCATTGTGAACAATATCAAACATCTTTGACATGTTAACACCGTGCTTAGCTGCAATGTTGAGGGAATAGTACCATGAGTCAACCAGTGCATCAAATTGTGATGAAATTAAATCGGTATTGGTAGTGTATTCTGATTTAAACTTTTTACATGGATCACGTGTATCTAAACACTCTTGCATAAAAGAGTCTCTCTCTTCTGGAGTGTCTGTCACCGTACAGGCTAATTCGTCTAGCTCACTAATAACCATTCTAATGATAAACTTAACACTATCTCTACTCATAGAAGTAGGTTTATCAGGACATTCACTTCCAGCACCACTGGTAAATTCACAAACACTTTCTGCATTGCTCTTATTCATTATTAAAATTGTATTACTTTCAATTTTAATAATATAATAATTTAGTAATGATAGATCCAACATTAAAAAGCTTAGCCCAGAAAACAAAGTGTAATAAGATGATATGTCGTAATTGTTATGCTAGATTGAATAATAGAGCAGTAAACTGTAGAAAATGCCACTCTACAAACCTTCGACCAAAAAAGGTTCTGAGAAACTAATCAAATACACAGTAGTCAAGTTTAGCTTCCTGAATTTGACTTTTGATCTTTTCCCCAACAGAAACGCATTTAGCTTTTTGATACGCAGTAATTTGTAGTTGAAATGAGGGAATTGCTAATGGGAGTATTTTAATATTAGCTAGATTATGATTCTCATATAATTCATCTTTACTGGATTCCTCTCCATATTCATCCCGAATACCGATTAATAGATCTTTAATTTTCTGCATACCATCTACACCAAAAGAGTGAATAGTGAAATTAAAATTTTGAGAAACAGGTGTTATTCCAAACAATCTGGCATGATGTTGATCAATAAGATCCTGTAATTCTTGATCAAAATCTTCAAGTTCACCTATTCTACGATTTTGAATTAACACAAATGGATGATCATGATCTTCAATATCAACATCCATACAGTCACGAAACTGTTGCTCCCATCTTTCTTGGTTTGTTTTAGTAATAATAGATAGTCTCTTTGCCAGATTAAATAGTTTTTGATTTAATCCAAACCTTGAGGTTGATCTTTTCTTTTCATCTTTTTTTACATCCTTTTTTGATAAACAAATTTGAGTATCATCAATATCAATAATTTGAAGGGGAAGACTAGTACCCACTTTTAAAAAACTAGCGACACTAGTTTTAATTTTCTTACTGCTTAATTCTCTAAGCATTAAAAAACCTTCCCTATCATATTCATCTAGATTAACAATGAATCCTGTGTCAGGATTACATTCAAGTACAGTGCACATTGTTACTTCAGCTAATGATGGATCTTCATTATAAAACTTCATTTACTGTTTTACTGCTTTCATTTTTTTGTTTATAAATCTCTAATACTCTCGCAGATGAGTCAGTAACATTACCACACCACTTAGGTAACCAGTCATATGGTACTGTATGTTCGCAACCGGGATAAGCTGTCGAAAACATTCTTTTAAACCATGCTTTTTCTAGTTGTGACTTTGATATAGACAAATCATGACCATATGGATTGTTAACAAATTTTCTGTGACTTTGTTGTTGTTCAGCAATATAGTCCTGAATTATAGTACTCCAGCTACGGTCTTGTAGAGACACGCCATCAGACATTGCTTCTTTTGTTCTCCAACAGATTTCTGCAGGTAAAAATTCAGAAAGAGCCTTTCTTAAAACATATTTCTCAATGTTTTCATGTAACTTAAATTCTGGAGGGATAGTAGTAACATAATCCACAAAATCAATATCAAGAAATGGGGTTCTAATTTCAAGACCCGCTACAGCACTAGCTTTATCTCCTCTTAAAACATCAAAATATTGTAAATCATTTACCAACCGAAGTGTTTCTTGATGAAACTCTTCCGTGCTTGGTGCATTATGAAAATACAAATATGACCCAAAAAGTTCATCACTTCCTTCTCCACTGTAAACTACAATTACATCAGTATTATCCCTGATATATTCAGAGAGTTTCATCATGAATGAACTGGCTCTGTTTGTAGTGACATCAGGAGATTCAATCTGTACTGTTACAGATTGTAAGTACTGGAGCATTTCTTCTTCTGTTACCACAACTTCATGATGCTTTGATCCGATATGTTCTGCAACCATTCTTGCTTTAATTAGATCTGGTGCGTTTTTAAAACCAATTGAAAAGGTTTCAAGTTGTCCTGGATATATTTTAGATAATAGCGTTGCAATAGCACTAGAATCAAAACCACCAGATAAATATGCTCCTACTGCAGGAACACCACTTTCGGTAGTTCTATCACACATTATCCTCCTTTTAACAGCTGTTTCAAGTAGCGCCAAAATATTGTCAGCAACCGTATCCATTGATTCTGTGGTAAATGTTTTTGGAGTCATAATACTGTAATATGACTGAACATCAAGGCTAGGATTGTCATTTCTACAGTCAATTGTACCATAACATCCAGCTGGAAACTGATTAATTGAGGATGGCTCTGCCAAATCATATAAACCCTTTAATTCACTACATAGACCAAAACCCTTATCGTCGAAAGAGTAGTAAAGGGATCTGACTCCAATGGGATCTCTAGCAAGAGTTACCTGTTTGCTTAATGTATCTACAATTACAAAAGCAAAAACACCCCTGAGTTCAAGTAACATTGATTCCATACTTAATTTTCCATTAGTAACGAGATCAAACAAATGAAGTAAAATTTCACAATCTGAACTACTGTGATATTGTGATTCTAAGTTGTATCTAGCAATAAGTTCCTTGTAGTTATAAATTTCACCATTGCATAACAAATAATATCTTGGTTTACCAAGAGGATAAACCAATGGTTGGCTGGATTCTGGAGACAACCCATTTACCATTAATCTGTGAAAAATCAAATGAAATTTATCAAAACCATCAGGCTGATAGCTATTAACAGGGAATTTACTATGTATAATATGAGTTTCATCGGGTCCTCGATGCTGTATTTTTAGAGCAGCCTCGATTACACTTTTTTTATCAACATTGATGTTACTACGACAGAAGTAGGAAAAGATTCCACACATTATCTTTAATAATATAAATTCATTTTTAAACTTGTTTTTGATACTTTTTTAATTCTTTATTAAGTGCAATAATACCTTTTGGTTTTAAGACCAATCCAAGTTTAACTTTTTCCCAAAATGGTTTGCTTTTGGTATAGTCAGACTGACTTAATCCAGCAGGAATTAATGTTTGATCGTCAACACTCTTAATATTATATGCAGTTAGGTAGGGAACCAAACTTTTAAAGTCATCACTAAAGGGTCTTTCTCCTCCACCTAGTTGAACAGCTGATGCTTTCGCAGCTTCTGTAATCATTTGTCCGAAACAGTCGAGGGTTACTTTTAATAAACATGATCCATCTATATCTTGTTCGCAATCTATAGGTAATTGACCAGCTGCAGCTGCACAGTTTGTAATGACATCTTTCATACTCATCTAATTTATACCTATTTTTTTATTTTTACCTTAATGGGAAAGTCTTAAAAAACATATCCTATCATAGTATAAGATGGATGAATTATGTACATGGGAATATCAACGTCAATCATACCTTGTTATTTACAAGGATAACGACGATGTAAAATATTACTATTCTCCTGGGGAGAACATTGATCTTGCTGCATCAGAAGCTAGTAGAGATGAAATTTTAGATGGTCAAGATTTTTCCATTCTAAAAAACGGTCCAATTGATGACAGAGATAGTGTAAAATCTCTATTACAACGCTTAGCACTAGAATTCGACATTAAACAACAATATTTTTACATGTATTACTCACATAAAACTGGTGATTCTCCAATAATATATGACTTTACATATAAAGCAAGTAGTAAAGTTGTACAAAAACTAGAATTTACAGCTAATCCAGAGGATGATTTTCAGTTAAGTACAGTTTCTGTTTGGGATAAAGTAATTGAACATGATTTTACATCCAGTATCCTTGATTCATTAAAATGGGGTGATGGACTAAGAGTTATACATTGTTATCCAATAACTTATCATTTATATGATGAAACTGGAAAGGGTAAATCTCAAGATGACATTACTGACCCCAAAAATATTAATAAGCTTAAACTTTATTATCCTCGTGCAAGTTCTATTATGACTGAACTGTTTGACATAGCAACAGATAAATCAAAGGTTAGGTTGACTAATGACAAGTCTAAACATGAAGAAATAACCAGTATAGTTGGTTCATCAACTGCTGCTATAAATATTATCAACAATTTGGAATATAATCGGGAAGTTCAGGAACTCAATGATAAAAATGGTGATAATCCAGTCACCTTTGGAGCTCATTGTAATATTCTCGAGGTTGTAATCCATGTGAACTACAATGAAAACAACATGGAGTTTGTTGATCTTAAAAAACTATTTTATATGCTTACAACTACACAAGATATGCCCTATGCTCGTTATTTTTATGATGGGGAAAAAGCACCAAAATACAAGGTACACAAGGATCTTGTAAATAGAAACTCCGATATCTATTTACCCAAAGAAGTGCTTCAAGACTGGATTAATCCTAAGTTGAATAAAGTAACTGATCGTGGTGATGTCCATGAAGTTCATAAAGAACTGATTAAAAAGATAGGGAATCGCGGCTTATCTCTTAAATTTGTACGACCAGGAGCAGGAGAACGAAAGTATTTCACACTAAATATATATCGTAACGGACGTATGGATATAAAGTGTCATTGGGATGAAAACTATGGTGATCCTGACACACCTGCTGGTAATGCGGAGTTAATATCCAAGGCTATTGAAAAAGTGATAAAATTTACCACTGAAATTAATAAACTACAGTATCACTTCCCTTCACAAGGAAAAAAGAAAATATCAGTTCCTCATCTTTTAAGAGATGCTCATAATAATAACACTAACGTTGCATTTTATAACACTATAACCACCTTTGATTTCGGAGATGTTATTGATCGTGATGATTTTATGGATTACTTGGCCAGGTTTACAAACTCACATATTGTTCTTGTTGAGCGGAAAAAAATATCAGGAACAGACACAAGATCATTTGAGTTTAGATATAAAAGAATTAATAATTATTTACACATTACAAATGTTCATAGGAGCATTAAACAATACATTGAGACTAATAAAGAAAACACACCTCCCAGTGTATTACGAAAATCCATTATTGATCACATTCGTCGTCAGTACACATTGACCGAAGATGAGGGTAGAATAGCGTATTCAAGCTATGAACATTTGTACAGTTTATCAGGCGATACTTCTAGAAAGAGAGGCAGAAAAGCAGTTATTAGTGAATATCAAATATCAAATTTACTTGATCGTTCAGTTGAACGAAAGACTGCAATTGATATTAAGATTTTAAAAAGAAATCCTAAAATGCCAAATGATTATAAATATAAGTGTTTG
>JACLAD010005091.1_pt1 | contig 21726 bp, 17 predicted proteins | sample 8027901 | NCBI WGS metagenome assembly JACLAD01 (sample SAMN15725071, study PRJNA655200) | protist metagenome | isolation source: fluorescence activated cell sorting (FACS) single amplified genomes of... | place: Spain: Blaines Bay Microbial Observatory, Mediterranean Sea | collected 2016-07-05 | reverse complement strand
TAGTACTAGTAGTAGTCAGGGGTGGCTGGTGGCTGGCCAAATGGATTACCGATTACGATTACTTTGGCCTTTTTGGGGGCCAGTAATCGAGTTTTCTCGTTTTCTCGATTACTTCTACGATTACTTTGAGTTTTCCTTCGTCGCTAAAAAACCGATTACGATTACTTTGAGTTTTCCTTCGTCGCTAAAAAACCGATTACGATTACTGCTTCATGAAATGAATGTACCATAAACCATAAATGAGGAGTAACATATTATAATGCAATTACGATTACTTTGAGTTTTTCTTCGTCGCTGAAAAACCGATTACGATTACTTAAAAAATCTAGTCGCGCGCGAACGCTCGATTACCATTACTCTTCGATTTTAGAAAAGTAATCGTCCCCATAATTGTCCTTTCTCGGACCCTTTTTTTCCACTTTATTCCCCCTCGCGCTACAAAAATTTTTTTTCCTCCGGCCTACTTTTTTTGGATTACGATTACTTTGGCTTTTTTTCGGGCCAGTAATCGAGTTTTCTCGATCACGATTACTTTTGAAATGAAATAAAATTCGATTACTCGATTACGATTACTTCTAGCAAAAGCGGCCTACCTACCTACCTATTCTTTGGCCGCCCCTGGTAGTAGTTAATTTAAACGCAAAACAATATGACTACAACAAATAAAATTCGTCAAAATCTAATAACTAATAACTAATGATAATAACTGAAAATCGTTTTAAGAGAAGAAAAAGAAAAAGCCGTCGCAACGAGGAAGGCCAACATATGTATTTGTATTTGTATTTCATCTACTTTTAGTAGTAGTTTAATAATATCATGTTAGCTACGTAAACGCAAAACAGCGACTACAACAAAGGAATCGAAATCTAACTGAAGATCGTTATAAAGAAAAACTTCTATTTCTTTCTTCGGAGCAAATATTTCAGATGTGCACACTTGTTTCCTGCTGTAAAAAATTGGAAATCAGGAACGATCCACTGCAATAAGAAATTAAAGTAGAAGGATCACACTTCTCGATACCATTTAAAGTCTATGACAATTCATGATATTCTCTCTATTATCATTTTAGGCAGATAGAATCCTGATTTCCCACTTTGAGCAAACACTATCAATGTTCGCAACAAAAAATATCTTCATCTTTTTAGGAACAAAATCAAGTACCGGAAAGTAGGAGTACTTGATTTATTTCAATCTGTCATTTACATTTTTAAGTATATATAAATCGGATACTGTGCTTTTTATTACCCTCCTACCTCCGAACAATAATAGATGACTGACTTGACGAATGAGCATTACTGCCTTTAGCAGCAGATGCCGAGAGAGCTATGAATACAAATGAAGATATTGTGAAAACTGTACCAAGTAGAAATACCCTACCGGTGTTACACAACTGGAAATTGTCCAGTGTTGGCTGTAAACAGAGAGCACCGACGTCATTCAAACAATCATGGAAGGATTTTGAATTGCTTAGACCTATCGTGAGAAGGAAAGAAAAGATTGGAAGTTAGGATTTAATGTTCTGGTCATATGATTGAAATCAGATCAAAGAAATACAAATATTTTGGCTTCAATGTGAATTTCTTACCCAAAGAGACGTCAGATGGAAAACTTCCTCTTGCAAGTCCACCACCCCCGCTACTGCTACTACTAGAGAAATCACTGAGATCAACATAGCTATCTGAACCTCCCTGAACTACAATATATTCCACTTCACCATCTTCCTCGAGACTATTGTCGGTAAAATACTTCGATCTCATCAGGGAGAGAGCAATAGAGCCGAGAAACACAGCGGATGAGGCCATACAATCTTATACTGTCCTTTGAAAAAAGAAAAGGTAGGATTGATGTTGGGAAGAGGTCTTACGAAATAACTTGGTATTTAGCCGTCAGAAACTTGGAAGTAAGTAGATGATACGCTTGTCCTCTGACCTTGTCGAAGTAAATATGTAATCAGTGTCGTATTCCTACCTCTACCTCTACAGAAGTAGGTACTTATATCCACTTACATTCCTCTCTACATCCACATACATGATACGATGAGAAAAGAGATGTATTCATCATCAATCTCAGGAGGGGAGAGATGATAATAGATATGATGATGGCGGCTAATATTTACCTAAAATAAGTGGGTAGTAGAATGCAGAATAATATGGAATAGTATGCTACCTATTATTACCTATTGGTATAGGCTGTAGGCCTACACGTACTAACCTACCTCTTGCCTATACCTACCTACCTTGCCTACCTTGCCTACCTTGCCTACTATGACTAAGTAGTAGGTAATACAACCTCCAGTTTGTAGGTAGTTGGTTCAGGGAAATGGACAATGAACGACCTCCTCTAGAAACCAAAGTTAGTTTGTCGTGCCAATGCCAGCAGCAGTGACACCGCTATGTGGATGCCCTGTGTCCATTAAGTGAAGAATTGTTGATTGTTAAGACATTCTGGGTTATATCTCATCACATTTACATTGTCGTCGCCTAAGTTGAGGGAGTGGCCTGCCTTTCAGAGAATTCAATTAGGAAAGGATTGCATATTCTTCTTGCAAACACAAAAAGCTACTTAACGGTACAAGGTGTAGGAGTAAAGAGTCAAGGTATAATGTCGGTGAAAATAGAGCTCCTGGGTTATGCCAAAATCATGTTACACTGCTCCAAATATCCTTACGCAGTGGTTGGAGGATTCATGCTTGGTGATGTCTCCACAAAACACATCTCGGATGTAATCCCAGTATTCCACGGAGCACCCTTGGCGAACATTCTCGAATTAGGAGCAGAATTAACAGAAAGTTCCAACAAGAAGATTATAGGGGTATATTTTTGCAATGAAAGATTGGATGATACAAGTGTTCCAGGTTTTGTCGACAATATTGTAAAAACGATAGAATCTAATGTAGGACAAGGGAATTGCATAGTTGGACAAATAATACAATCTGCTATGCATGATAAGTCAAAGCTATGTTTGGCGGTTAGTAAAATCATCATGAATGAAATATTTTGATATCAACGTTATTTGTTTTCTTTTTTCCCATTCTTTCACATGCATATATTCTTACATGGTAAGATCATAACATTTGAATACATTTTTACTTCGTTTTCTGTAGTTTTCACTTAAATCGGTGGAATACGAGACAAAAACAATAGATACAGTTACAGATATGATTAGTGCAGTCGATAAACTAATTGAGGCAAAGAAGCAATTCGAGTTATCTGATGTCCAAGATCACATGAATGATGCAATCCATGATGATTTTTTCAATCCTTCCATTGCTACTGCCTTGAAAAGATGAAAGGAGATATGTTAGAATCATATATCTGGGAATGATCTTAGGTGAGCACACTACCAATATCAGAATATACAAGTGCTTCAATTGTTATAGTTTGCAGCAGTGGAGTCTAGATGCTAGGAAGTATGTACTTCTACTTCTACACACTGTCTTGCTTCTACTTCTGCATGTTGCCCAGGGTTTGTGACTGCAATGGCAAAGGGAAACTTTAACTGCACAGAATATCGCAGAGAACTACCCGTTTCAAAATAGCATTCTGTACTGTCAAAGTCTCCCTTTGCCTTTGCAGTTTCTGGATCGACTCTTTGTCCAGCTTGGTGATTACCTCGATGGTTACTGACACGTTGTTGTTTTTCTCTTCTTTGGAACTATTATTGTTTCTTTGGAAAGATCGCTGATGTTATCCATCTCCATTGGTTCCATTGATTCCTCGATAGGAATATCGTTCTTTTCCTCGGCTTTTTCTCTGACTCTCTTTCTCTCAGCTTTCTTTGTCATTTCTGCGTATCTGTTTAAAGTTATAACTGTAACTTAGATAGTTAGATTATCGTTGGTTATATAATGAAGTGAGCTAACTACAAGCGCAAGTATGGGAACTGTAACTGCTGCTGCTAAAATCGAAATTCTTGTTTTAGCGAATTTAGCTATGAACTTACATAGCAAAAACCAGAATCTACCCTAAACCCTAATACACTACTAACTACTAATACTAAAATTAATATATTATATTACTGAGCTAGCTAGTTAAGCGTCCTACAACTTCATCATGTAAAATAATTAAAACTTCATCATGTAGATATTACTTCTACATGTTACTTCTATGTAGATACCGTTAAGTCTGTGTCGATACACATGACTAGCTAGGCAATCTTATCATTAAATAATTGAACTCGTTAGACAAGTTATTAAGTCCTCATCGAATACCCGATACTGTCAGTTCGCCGTAAGCTGTTAGTCAGAAGAAGTACTTCCAGCTTCTAGTCTAGTTCACAGCGAAGAATCATTTGTTAAATATACTCACAGAAGTGGGCACATGAAATACTGCTGAAGTACTTACGACTTAAAATCCGCAGACTTTGATAACAACTCAGCACCTTCATCATCTTCATCTGATTCGTATCTACTCTCTCGATTAGAATTTCTAGTGCCTCCAGCTGATGTCGGCTTCATAGACTGTGACATCCGATCACCTCGATCTAGAAGTGGAGCAGCACTATCATCAGCAGAATACTTTTCCTCGCTTGGGTACGTGTTATCCGCATAGGTATCTTTTTTCTCCTCATCTACAACAGACAACTTTGATTCGAGTGTTTTCGCCTGTGCTACCTTTGCCCTTTGCTTTGCCAGCAATTCAGCTACCCTAGATGCGTTTGATGTTGCCGTGTTACCCAAAACCCTTGAGATACCTCCATCAGTTCCACTTACACTACTTGCAATACTACTTGATAGCATTCCTGATCTTCCCAGTGTCGAATTTGTCCTACTGAATTGCATGCTGTTACGATAACCTGATAGAATTTCACCAACTGTCTTTCGTTTTGATTCCACTTCTATTTCAGCTTCCGTTTTAGGTATTGTTTTTTCTGCCCACTGTGGATTAGTGACAATAGTATTATATCTAAACCTGATAGTACCTGATGCTTCACTTTGCATTCCAAATCTGTTCAAAGGTATTACTGAATTCTTCATATCATTATTATTGCCTTTTGTTTTCCCGTAGCTAGTACCGAATTTGTTAGGGATATCAACGAAAGATGCAGATTTCAAATGTAATGCGCCACCAACAAAGTATTCTTTACACTTACTCTCATTATCACCTACAGGCTTCCAACATTTGATTTCTACATCATATTCTCCTGGTATATCTTTTAGATGAGTATATCCATACCCTTGTAGCACAGATCGATTGCCTGTACTAATCTGATAGACTTGAACTAATAGTGAAGGACATTCCGCAGATGGTGTGAGGGACATTGCTGACCTTTCTTCTTGAGACTTTACATCAAAACTTGCACTAATTAGATGTCCAAAGTGTGCAACTGGTTGCACTAAATGAGGTGTGATAAACTCTCGGTTATTTGCCTGCACATTACCCAGGAGACCATGACCACTTGATCTAGCAATTTTCATTCCTATGTCAGTGAGTGCTCTTGTGTTTCCTTTACTGGGATAATTAGCAACTCTACCGTGACCATCATACTTTGTACCCTTACGAGTGAGTAAGACTGCTTGAGGACCACCTGGTAGCCCAGACATAAGAGTAAATAAAATGACAAGAGCTGGGACGATCCAAAACGGGTAAGCAGGGCCGATCACTACTGCGATAACAGATGTGATGAAGAACAAGACAGCCAAATAAATTCTTGTAGTACTATCGATAGAATATGGAATACCTTTACCCCTGTAATGTCTTCTTTTTGATAGAAACATAGCATCACTTCTTACTTGTCTTGCAATGGCAATTTGAGTAACCCCCTGTAATATACCACTTGCTTCTGATCGGTCCATATATCCATCATTGTTCAAAATATCAGCACCAGTAAGTTTACTCCCATCTTCTCGAACTATATCAATTTTGCTTACATCTTCTTCAGTATAACCATCAACAATATTACCAACTCTGATATTCCATCCATCAGGTAACACTATCTGATAGTTAATAAAAAATTTCTCTCCTTCAAAGCCAACACAACTGACTATTTCACCATTAATAGCAGTAGAAAAATCATACTTTTTTCCTGGACCATCCTGTTTCCAATTATCTGCACCTCTTGCTCTTTGAACAGCTGATGCTTCTTGAGTTTCTCTATTCTTACGGATTACTTCCATTTCGTCAGGCTCTGTTAATTCGTTAACATTTTCTACAACATACTCGAATTCTGCTCCTTTTTCGGTTTGTATACGAAATGTACGCAATTTAAAACCAGTTGTAAGTCCAGCTTGTACAGTTTTATTCTCCATGAAAAGAGATCTACTGCTATTTCCATCAATAGTATTCTCTTCCTGTATCATACTAAGGGCAGGACTCACTTCAAGTCCTCCGTCTTGATACAATTTCAATGAACATAAAATATGCTCATTGAAATTATCATGAACTTTCCCATGACCCTCTGATATATTGTTGATATCTACATCTGTTGCAAGGCAAATATGCATAGTTTTGTACTTTTGTCTCTTGCTATCTCTGTCTGCTACAACATCAGATCTTCGGATACCTAACCAGGAAGAATAGCCATCGTCATCATCACTATCATTTTGTTCTTTTTTCACAGCTCCGTCTTCAACATCTTCAGTACTAGCTGCTGCTGATTCCCTGGTGGCGGAGGAACGTTTTCTAGCATTTCCTTTAAGATGCATAGCATTGCCCACATATGATTCCTTTCCTGATGAATCGTGAAGTAGACGTTCCCTCTTGACCATACACTGATCTCTATTTATATAAGTGTAGAGCATAATAGGTTGTAAAAGTTTATCCTTATCACCATCAGCATTAGAATCCCGATCATTTTTCACTACATCCTCTAATTCCTTCCTCGACTCTTTCTGAGAGGAATTCCCCTTTCTATTGCTGTCTCGACTGTAATGTAGGTAATCCGCCACATCTACCGGTCCATGAATTTTTTCCTGCCAAGATATGATTGTTTCCTTCTGAAAAGGTTTCCTATCTTCCTTATTTTGACTAGAAAGTCTTGATACCTCACGAACTCCAACCTTTATCTTGAAATTCTCAATAGAGTCCACGACGCGGTAATACGCATGGTCTGCCATAGTGTTCCCGTCTCGTTAACTTGAATTCTACCGTTCTATTGGAGCTTACTTCTACAAAGAATAAAAAACTTCAAAAACGAAGACACAAACGGATCCAACTATCCTGATCCGATCCTCTGGCTGGCTGGCTCGTAACTCCCACCGCCTTGGACCGTTGCGATTCAAAATGAAATTGAAATAAAAATCCAACACCTAAAATGAATAATGAGAGGAATATATCTACTGCTGCTGAGCTGCTGAGCTGCTGTGTGCTCTCTGCTGCTGCTGTGTGTAGGTACCTACTAGCGCTACCAAAAAAAGGGTCGTTCCCGGGCTAAAAATTTTTTTTGTAAATGTCACTGTCACTTTTACATTTGGATTTGTGTTTGAAAAAGGGCCTCTGCTGCTGCTTTTTACCATCATCACAGTGCTAGCCAGCAGCAGGCAGCAGCAGACCACAGCAGTATTTACTTCCTTATGTTCTTATGATGATGGAATGAAGTTGTGTACTCATTTACCTACCAACCTACCTGTTTGAAGGCTGATTAAACTTCCTTCATCGCATTCACAAGAGATCTTTCATCTTGTTTTATGTGAGTAGATTAGGAGTAGGAACGATGAGTTGAGTTATAATAACCTCTGGGAGCAAAATCATGTACCTGTGTGCGCTTTAGGTACTACCCAGAGATGAAGTTGTTCTCATTACTTCCCTGTGATTTCTCATATAGAATCTTGGATTTCCTAGGCATTGAGAAGAAAGAGTTGATTAATTTTGAATCTACATGTAACATGGCAAAGAATTATGTGAAAGGCTATCATATCAGAAATCATAATCAGAGCCTTCCTTTACTGTCCCTCCCAGCTGAGCTCTTTTATAACATCTTTGACTTCTTAGGTGGGGAGGTACATGTATTGATGAGTTTTGAATGCACATGTAAGACTGCTAGAGCATCTCTAAGAGGATATCATATTCCCCAACGAGTTCTCCTCACCCCAAGACTACAATCTTGGCTTGAAAGGACAGGGGCTTTACTGGGACCCAACGTAACGATCCCTAACAGGCCAGTCTTAGCGTTACTAGTTAGTGAAGATAATAAAAGCCTTATAACGATTGAAAATTTTGATTCTGAGCTCATAATCTCTGTTTGGAATATTCACTCATACAAAATTTCTCGTATAGTCAGAGGCTCAATGTCAGTGTCAGACAAAGATACTTTCTCTGAGTTTCATCTACTTTCAAAATGGAGGATAGTTGGACTCAAGTATGATGGAAATTCTTTAAGGAGTAAGCTTGAGCTTACTTCAACTCTATATGTATGGAATATACATCCATCTATTGGTGATGGCTGCGTCTACTATTATCAAACTCCAGATATTGCATGTGGCTGCGTCTTTTCCTTATGTGTGGACTACTTCAACGATATGATCATTTGCGTCGGAGGGGAAATGAGAGTGTATAACGACGATGACTTGAATGAATGGAAAGAATGGCTGATCTTAAAGGACACACAATGTAATGTTAAAACTATTAATGAAGATGCTACTTTAGACTTTAACATGCCCATGTTTCAAGTTGTTTGGTCAAAAAGAGTTGATGTACCTATCAAGCATGTATCGCGATTGAGAGATGGAAAAATTCTTAGCTACGTATCTAGTATGGGACTTAGCGAAATATCTTTTCATTTTTCACTATGGGGAGTACAACCATGTGATTCTAGCTTGAGACTTATCACATTGAGATCTTTTTCTAGTACAGACATTTGTAATTATCATGTCACTTGTTGCTTACCAATGACAACCGTAGCAGGATACTTTGCAACTGGGCATAAAAATGGAGAAATATATATATGGGATTATTATGAAAATAATAGCGGTAATATTGGTTTCTTTGTCCATAGATTAATGAATGACGCTATGATCCAAAAAAATGGCGTTTCGCATATGGCACAACTACCTAACGGAGACATCGTAAGCTCCGGATTCAGAAGAGATAAAACAATTAAAGTATACTCTGAGAGGGATGGAAACATTCGTAAGATTCTTATTCATTCTAAATGTATCATAGATTTTGCGCTGTTATGTGAACATGGTCATGATGATAATTGTTTGTTATCGACAATGAGTAACTTGCGATTGGTATCAGCTGGGGAAGATCGAATCTTAAATTTTACATCTATGGATAACATGCGGGTCAAGGTGAGAAGAGAAGAAAATTTACCCAAATTTTTCAGCCAGAAAAAATTGTTTGATCGATCTGGTGGTTATAATTTTCGATTGGGATAGTATTGGATATTGAGAATAGGAATTATTACCATTACTTCTCGTTTGATGCGACATATGTAATATCGCTATCATCCTAAGTAGGAGTAGAAGTATGTAAATTGAATTTTAGCTGACTACTGAAGCGCTTGAACGTGAAACAACGAATCAAGTAGAAGTATGTAAGTATGTACCCTCCCCACTACCTAACACCTAACATATATCAATATCATTAAACATTAAACGATGTGAAATATTAATATTAGCTACTTACTGGGAGTCACGCTAGACGCTAGGCTAGTAGTAGTAGTAATTATCAATATAGTAGTCCAGCTATGAATACATCCAACGCGTCATAGCTAACTAGTACTTCTAGCTAGTAGTAGGTAATAGCAATGTTGTTACAATGCATCCCACTGCATGGATACTTGAGAAAATCTAGCTACGAATATTACGATTATTATTGTTATTAATATTAAGCGATTATAGAGGTAAATTCATAGGCTTTATGAGAAGCCATTTCTGGAGGTCAATAAGATATTGGATCTAGCTTTTAGCGATAATTACGCGGAAAAAGATTTGGCCAACCAGCAGATTTGGATTTGGATCCTTATTTGATAGCAAACGAAATGAGAGGAAACAAAAAGAAATTCGGCATGAAGGTAGCGCAAAATTTGTATTCAGCTTTCGTCTTTGCTATGGAGTATGATAATGTTAGCTCATAGTAATAGATTACTGTTACTCGCGATTATAATTATGTCCATTAACATAATATAAGAAGTATAACGTTTTTTCGAGTTTAACGTTCAACCCGCTTTTCGCTTGCTTGTAGTATAATAGCAGAACTCAGCATTATTCTATCTCCCAGCTCAATGTTTTTAGTTGGTATGGCGCCTTCTAGCTAGAAAGCTATGTATCGAACCATTTTCTATCTACGTACCTAACTAACGTAAGTAAGTACACCTGCTAGGTACTCAGTAGAATAGTAGGTAGTGCCCCTCTAGCTAGGTAGGTAGGTAGGTAGTAAATAGGTACCTAGGTACCTAGGTACTATATATATACCATATACAATATACCTATATATATAAATATTATACTCCATAAAACATACTACAAATTTAGTAACAATTGTCCGAAAAATGTTTTTGAATCTTTTTTTAATTCGTAGTTTTATAAAAAGATTTGCCCAAACCATGAGTTGAATCTTTTGGAAAAAACTCTAACAAAACTACGAATCAAAAACTTTTTTCGGACAATTGTTACTAAATTTATTTGTAGTATGCCATATGGAAATATGCAATGTATTTTATGATGCATATAGCATGCAATCGCACAACACAAAAGCAGCTGAGAGAGCAGAGCATATTGAAGTTCATGTTACTGAGGAGAGTACTTGCCGGGATAACAAAAGGAAGATCTTTCTCGCCGATACGACATCTCAGCAATGAGGCAACAACGACTGTCGCACCAGGAGTGACAGTGCCGGGGAATTTGCCTCAACCACCTACATTTGCCACCAAAGAAGAAGAAAGGGAAGATAGGAAAAAGAAGCTAGCAGCATCGTTCAGAATTTTCAAGCAATATGGATTCGATGAAGGTGCAGCAGGTCATATCACAGCTAGAGATCCTATAGAGCCTGATACATTTTGGGTAAATGGCTTTGGTTTAGATTTCGGTGAGATATCTGTGTCAAACTTGATTCGGGTGGATGCAGCTGGGAAGGTAATAGAGGGAAAGTATCCAGTGAATCAAGCTGCATTTGCGATTCATTCACGAATTCATGAAGCTAGACCAGATGTATTAGCAGCTGCTCACTCACATTCTATTCACGGTCGTGCATTTTCTACTCTTGGGAAACTTCTTGATCCTTATACACAAGATTCCTGTGCGTTTTGGAATGATCATGCTCTATATAATGATTATGGAGGAGTAGCATTTGAATTGGATGAAGGACAGGCAATTGCTAATGCACTAGGTGATAAAAAAGCTGCAATTTTAATGAATCATGGATTACTGACTACAGGGAGCACATTGGATGAATGTGTGTGGTGGTATATCACTATGGAGAAATGCTGTAAGGTTGAGTTGCTGCTCAAGGACCATCAGGGTAAAGCTCCTAGTATGATCAAGGATGAAAATGCCATCAAACAAGCAAATGCGATTGTTGGTTCTAAATTTGCTGGCTGGTTCCAATATCAAGGATTGTATAGAAAGATGGTAAAGGATCAACCCGACTGCTTGCATTGATACCTTTGACTGCTACAGCTGTGCAGTGGGTATTGTAAGGTATGTACCTAGCATCAGTGACTGTATTGATATTGAATTTTAATTTGCCATCTTTTACTTCAGCTGTATCTACTAGGTATGAGGCAAAACAATTGCTTGTATTTCTAACCAGTGGTTAGTAGTTATCGGTACTGTACCTAACTACTTCTACGACTACCCGACTACCCATGAATAATGAATAATGAATATATAGAAGATAGAAGTAGGATCATGCTTGAGTAGCCAGAAGAGTCTTAGAAGACTAGAAGCTAGAAGTAGAAGTAGCTCATGAATTAAAATTATAGAAGTAGCTACAGTATGTAGTACCTAGTATGTAGCTACATATACATATACATACATGGCTGTATAATATCATATCTATATGCTTGAAATACGAAATACTTCCTGTCTTCTTCCTGTATCTGTATTTTGTAGCAACGTTTATGTATATTGTATTATATAATCTACGAACATTTCCATTCTTAATTTCTCAAAGATAGTTCCAATCGTATCAGAATATTAATTGATTGGAATCAGAGTTGCCACGCACGGATAGTTTTATCCAAACTTCCTGAATACAATATGTTGTTGTGTACTATAAGACAATACACACTATAATTATGTCCTTGCAATGTAGCGATGCATTCATTTGTGTCTAGATTCCACGCACGGATGGTTTTATCACCACTTCCTGAATACAATATGTTGTTGTGCACTATAAGACATCTCACACTAATAGTATGTCCTTGCAATGTGGCAATTGGAGTTCCTGATGGTAGCGTGAGAAGGTCTTTGAAGTGCTCCTTGAAAAATCCAGCTGGAAGCTCAATCCCCCGGGCCTCAATCCTACGATTGAAGCATTTTATAAGTGTGTATCTTCTCTCAACCAACTCCAAAAACTCGTTATTCCAGTTCACTTCTCCGTCCATACTGTGGGAGGGATGGTAGTCTATTTGTGTTCTTATCTTGCCTTTTTATCTTATGCCTCTTCAGCCTCCGTTGATAGTGGCGCTTATCCATATGTGTGCTTCTATATATATGTATGTAATAAAATACTAGAGGCTAGCTAGGGAATAATAGTAAAAATCTCCAGAACGGCCGGCGTCAAAATGTTTCTACTGCTATGCTGCTGGCGACAACAATAAACACAATACACAGTTAGGTGTGGCGGTCCACAGATAGATATTCTACTATTATTCCCTAGTATTCTATTACATACAAGTGCATGTAGACTAGGCGTAACGATAACGATAACGATAAGCACTTACCACATTACCACTTACCACAAGCAACGCAACGGAGGCATAAGATAAATTATAAGCAAGAACACAAATCGTTACCTAAAAGCGTTTCAGTTTCAGTATCTAACAACTAACAAGGAAGTAAAAGTAGAGGCTGCCTAGATTTACATGTACTGAGGCACATACCTGGTACTGTACTTCTACTTCACTTCTACCTGTCAGGTGCGTACCTCTAGCTACAGTAGCTAGAAATACAACTTTTATCTAGCTACTTCTCCATGGCTGACTATTTCTACCTATAAATGGTGATGTAAATACTTCTACTCTGCTATTACTATTGCTATCCTTGCATATCTTCTGTTTCTAGAGGCATTACCTGGTCTAGATTGTTGCTTGTACTTCTAGCTTGTGGGCAAACTTTCAACTTTCAAAACAATTTGTTGTCTTCCTCGGTATCAGTACCAGCGTCGGTAGCAGCGTTCCTAAAACTTCTTTTGTCAACTCAAAATCCTACCATGAAAGCAAATGTACAATATGTACTTCCTGGGGCGTTGGATTTCATCTCTTCTTTCATGCATGTGAGCAAGGCTTCATTTCCCACTATTTCGGAGCGGCAAATACAAATCCTCCCGTCGGTTTTGATCTCTCTCCTTCCCCTTCTTTGTTCTTAGATTCTCCTGCAGTAGTGCTAGGAGTGGGGGCTGCAAATGTGAATCCCCCCGCAGGCTTTGCAGTAGCAGGGGCACCAAAATTGAATGCACTTGGAGCTGCTGCAGACGAGTCGCTGCCTCCAGCAGGTGCGACACCAAAAGTAAACTGAGAACTTGCTGGTTTAGCATTTTGAGCAGCTTTTTCCTCTTCACTTAGTGGTATTGAGTCTGCATGGGGTGCCAAGTCATTGCATGCAATACATCTGCGTGTTGTCCATGTATTGACAACTCGGCAACCAGGACATCTCCATGCTTTCCCTTCTTCCGGAACTAAAGTTTTACCTAATCCACCATCTGTTTTGAACTCCCTCTCTTGCTCATCTTCTTCTTCTTCTTCCCCCTTAAAAACATAATACAAGTACCATTGTGCGAAACTTTCTACTGTAAGTTTGCCCTCGACACCAGCCGTTCGAAGTAACGCCTCCTTTTGAGCCGGTTGGACACCTCCCATCTTTAGTTTCTTAAAGAGGCGCTCCAACACAGCAGTATCCTTCTCGTCAAGTAGATCAATTACATCATTGGGAATGATACTGTCTGTAGGAATTAAGGAGAATTCAGGTACGATTAGGTGCATGAAACTATGAAGGAGAAAAGGTTCGATTGACGGTACCATTCCATCCTGTCTTCGCATTTTCTAATTCCTCTTCTACGTCTTCCAAATCATCATCATCTAGACTCAAGATCGAGATGTATTCTTCTGCCGATTTGGTTGCCATGGTGCGTATTCGAACTTGTCCCAGAGATCGTTGTGACCGGATTCCCTTGGATCTCTACACCGACCACACAGCAGCAATAAAAGTCCCTCCTCCCTTCCTCTTCTTGCTCGTTGTTTGTTGCTTTTATTGGCTTGATTCATTCAAAAAACTTGCGGAGGGGCAGCATAGATAGCGAGCAGCAGTGCAGCCGCTGGCCGCACAACTCTCAAAATCCTACCACTGTACCTCTACCTCCTGCCATTTTTTGCTGATTGGGAGATAAGAAGGGATGGCCAGCAGCAGAATGCCTGTGTAGATTTCTAGATAGAAAGAGAGATAACAGAGGGATAAATTCACAATCCTTCTTGACTTCACGGATATAGTTAGAGTGAGTTTTCGAACATTCGTTCAGGAGTGTCCGTATTCGTTAGATATGAGCGATTTCTGGGATCTCGGCAGTAACAGGGACGCTCAATCTGAGCGAAGTAACCCTGTAAATGATGACGACTGGGATAACAAAAGTGAAGCTTCAGGGGTTAGCAACCTAACTAATACTTTCTCACAACTTGGAACAGAGGTAATTGACTTTATTTCACTTTCTTTTGAAATCAAGTTTATTTCCGATTCCCTTGTCATCTACTTGATTCAATTAAAATGATGCTCTTTTCGAATGATTCTGTGCTCTTGTAAATTGTATCTATCATGACAGACGAGCTCCGTATATGGTGAAGAAGGTGCTAAAGATCTACCAGAATATGCATGCAAATATTGTATGTTTAGTGATCCTTCGTGTGTTGTAAAATGTGTTGAGACAAATAAATGGTTCTGTAATGGACGTGGAACAACATCGGCTTCTCATATTATCCAACATTTGGTTCGATCAAAATCAAAACAAATTTCTTTACATCCTCAATCACCTCTTGGTGAGACTGTGTTAGAATGTTATTCTTGTGGAACAAGGAATGTATTTTTGTTAGGTTTTATTCCAGCTAAAGGAGATTCTGTGGTAGTACTATTGTGTCGTGAGCCTTGTCTTTCGATGGGAGCACTTAAAGACATGGGATGGGATCTCAACCAATGGACACCACTTATCGAAGATAAGCAGTTCCTCTCATGGCTTGTACGTGTACCTACAGAAAAAGAACTACTTCGCTGCCGCCAAATCACTACCAAACAAATAAATAAGCTAGAGGAAGCGTGGAGAGAGAACCCTTCAGCAACTTTATACGACCTTGATAAGCCTGGTAATCTATCGCATTGCCTCTGTGTCTATTTTTACTTTTTTCCTTCCTTCCCTCTTTCTTTCTCTCTTTCTTTCCTTCTTTCCTTCTCTTATATGAAAGTGTATTAACTTTTTTTTTTTCAATCTTTGTATTCATCAATTAGGTGCCGACGAAGAAATTCAACATTCCCTAGAAATTTATGACGACGGTTATCATTACCAAAATATTATTGCTCCATTGGTGAATTTGGAAGCAGAATACGATCGTAAAATGAAAGAAGCACAAAAACAAGAAGGCATTACTGTCAGGTGGGAAAGTGGTTTGAATAAAAAGAAAATTGCTATATTCAATATCGCTGGTCGAGAAGAAGGTGAAACAAGACTTATGGTTGGAGATGAACTCAAACTGTCATTAGGCCCCACTTCAATGAATATGTATGGAAAACCTTGGGAAGGAATTGGTAGCGTACTTCGACTTGATGACAATGACATTGAGCTAGCTATGAAATCAAATGATGTACCCTCTGAGATTTTTGATGGATATATTGTTGAGTTCGTATGGAAATCTGTCTCTTATGACAGGATGCAGAATGCTTTAAAAACCTTTGCAGTGGACGATACTTCTGTGTCTGGGTATTTATATCATAGAATATTAGGTCATAATGTGGAGCAGCAAGTTCTTAAAACTTCTGTTCCATCAGAATTATCAGCACCAAATTTGCCACCTCTCAATAATTCGCAAGTTACTGCAGTGAAAAAAGTCTTGGAGCAGCCTTTGAGTCTCATTCAAGGACCTCCAGGTACTGGTAAAACGGTCACATCCGCTACTCTTATATATCATTTAGCGAAACAAGAAATGGGTCAAGTTCTTGTATGCGCACCATCCAATATTGCAGTTGATCAACTGGCCGAAAAGATACATAAAACAGGATTGAAGGTAGTGAGAGTTTGTGCGAAATCAAGAGAAACAACAGTGACATCAGTAGATCATTTAAATCTTCATGTGATGGTTAAAAATCTTGATGCTCCAGATAAAAAAGAATTACAAAAATATCAAATGCTGAAAGATGAATTGGGTCAATTATCTACCCAAGATCAGCGCAGATACCAACAACTAAAGACTAAAGCAGAACAAGAACTTCTTCAAGCAGCTGATGTCATCTGTACAACATGTGTAGGTGCAGGTGACCCCAGACTTCAACAATTCAGATTTAGGCAGATTTTGATTGATGAGGCTACACAAGCGATGGAAGGTGAGTGTTTGATTCCGATTGTGCTTGGTGCCAAACAACTCGTTCTTGTAGGTGATCACTGTCAATTAGGGCCGGTGGTGATGTGTAAAAAAGCTGCCAAATATGGATTGACAACATCATTGTTCGAGCGTTTAGTTTATATTGGCATCCGTCCTCTACGTCTTCAGATCCAGTATCGTATGCATCCTGATTTGTCTGCGTTTCCTTCTGATATGTTTTATGAAGGATCCTTACAGAACGGTGTGGGAAGCCTAGAGAGGACTCTTCCCAACGCACAGATCAGCTGGCCAACTCCAGGTAAACCTCTGTTCTTCTTAGATAATAAAGGTGGAGAAGAAATGAGTGCAAGTGGTACTTCCTTTCTAAATCGTACAGAAGCTACGAATGTTGAAAAGTTTGTCACACAATTGCTGGAAAAAGGAATAAAGCCTCCTCAAATTGGTGTGGTCACTCCGTATGAAGGCCAACGCGCTCATCTTGTGCTGCACATGCAAAGGAATGGTAAATTGCGATCTGATGTATACAAAGACATTGAAGTTGCGTCTGTTGATAGTTTTCAGGGTAGAGAGAAGGATTTTATTATTGTGTCATGTGTAAGATCAAATGAGGCACAGGGTATTGGATTTTTAAGAGACCCTAGGCGTTTGAATGTAGCCTTGACTAGAGCAAAATTTGGTGTAATGATTATAGGAAATGCGAAACTATTATCAAAAAATCCTTTGTGGAATGCGCTACTAAGACATTATCAGGACAGAGAATGTTTAGTAGACGGGCCTTTGAATAATATGAGACCTTCTAATATGAATATACCGTTTGTATCACCTATGGACAGACCTGAGGAAAAAAGATATCATAATACTGCTTTAGGTGAAAGACAACGAAACGACAGACGAGATGGATATAATGATGGCTATTCGTATGGAGGTTATGGGAATTTTTATGCCAGAGCATGGGGTGAACATCCCGACACATACTCCGCATATGATGATAGTTCTTATTCTAATGCCTACGATAGTCCGGGAAGAAGAAGTGGCCGCCCAGGAAGGGATTCTAGGTATGATTCACGGTACGATTCTAACTCCGATACTAGATCCTTGGGAAGCAGTTCATACAGCTTGGGTATGAGCAGTTATCAAGGGGCCATGTCGGAGGATCGTAATGGGAGGGGAAGGTATTAGCATTCTTTCATTTTACGCAGCTGTATGACACGGCCACACTTTCCCGATCTACTCGTGCCTCTGTAATGTTCATTCCTCTAGCATCAGCGGCATTATATCGATCTTAATATCTGTACAATTTACTCTTTGTATCTATGAATGTGTTGCGTAATAATTGCCTCCTAATTTTATATGACAAATTGTTGGCTGTCTGTACCTAATTGCTGTAAGTGTTGTATGCTGTTCTAGGTAAGGTGCTGCTTCGTGAATTATAAAGCAGGTGCTTCAAGACAGGAAGTAGGTATTTTGAAGCACTAGTACATTATTCACAATTAATGAAGTAATAGTATTACTAATACTCCTAGTCCTAGCTAGACTAGCCAATTATATCATTATCATTGTTATTATTTATTATTAATGAAGTATTATGCTCACCATTTCCACTTCTAGTTGTGAATTGTTGTACCATTTGTAGTCTATTTTGTGCTTCTATCACATATCGCTATTATCGTTATGGTAATAGACAGTCTGAAGTAGACAACTAAGCTAGGTAGAAGTGCTACGCAGCTACCAGCTACCACCACCTCCACCGCTACTACTCGAAGAGCCGCCACCTCGGGAAGAGTTTGAGCTACCAGAGCTTCCACTCGACCTTCTACTTTCTCTAATTTTATCTTGGATATTCTTGGTTTCGCCAGCAAGACGCCTTTGGGCCCTCTGAATTGCTTCATTACCGTGTTTACGTCCCTTGTTAACATTGTTCTCCACGTCTTCAGCGAAGTCTTCATCGTCATGAAATGTATCTTTGTACTTTTTACGCCATTGTCTCGCGCGATAACGATAGTACTGTTCTTGCCGATTGCTCGTTTCTTGATCGTTCCAGTATCTCCCCTTACTACTCCAATTACCCCAATCGCCAGAGGATGACGGTGATGATGATTGATCACCAGTGGAAGCGTTCTCATGTCTCTTTGCAACGCTTCTTGAATCTTCTTTATTAGCTAGTGATATAGGACTTGACTTCTCGCTTGACTCAACATTGTCTTCAACTGGTAAATTCTCTCTAAACAAATCGGTTGGATCAAATGACTCACCACAAACTCCGCATAAACATTCAGTGCCACTGGCTTCAGAGAATTTCACTGTCTCTTTGATGCATTTCTCACAAAATGCATGACGACAGGTTCCAAGCGCAATTCTGTTTCTAAATTCTCCCTTATTAACAACATTGTCATGATCATTTGTAGCATACTGATGGAAGCAAGTAGGACAAGAATGGGTATCTACTTCATATATCCTATCCAAGTCTTCTTTGCATTTCGTCAATACTTTTAGTCTCTTTTCATCTTCATTAGGCAAAAATGAAGGCGCTAAACATAGAAAAATAAGAAAAAAAGTTATCATTCCATCACTCATCATCCTTGTGGCTCTATCACTCCACTTGTTACCGTTGTCGCCTTGATTTGAGCTTTGAGATATTTGGGGCAACTTGACCCCCTTCAATGTAAACTCAATTTGCATCAAAGCAAGCTCAAGAGCTTCATCATAATTCTTCTGTCGAAGGGCAGGCTTCATTTCACTAACGATATTCCTTAGCACCTTTTTTGTTAGTTTGCCCTCAATACCAGAGCCCGTTGAAATAAAAATCGCTCTGTCTCGTACGGACAGGAACAACAGTAACCCATTCTGTGTATCTTTATCTCCAATACCCCACAAGTCATGCAAATTTCGAGTAAATATTTCTATAGCTTTCTCATTGTTACCACCTTCTACAACTTTATATTTATCCGTACTGGCTATCTTATTGACTATAGCCACGGCACCCTTGGCCAGATTAGCTTCGCTCAACTCGTTCAAGCAACCTTCAAGGACATCTTTCGTATCATCTGAGAGTATGTTATCAGGATCACATATATTAGTTTTTAAAGCATAAGGTCGACCGACAAGCGCCATACTGTCTTCATATGGATTTGGTAGAGTTTCTAGTGTGTATCCATTCTCTTTGGTACCTTTAAATTGAGAAAGATACATAGCCCTACTACTGTGAAAACCTATCCGAAGAGTGGGAAAACTGCCACCCATACGAACCGTCCATTTTAGGGATGCTATCATTTCTAAATTTAAGAATCAAATGCTCTTCTACTAATGATGTAACGGTACTATTTCCATCGTTACTGAGGGGTATCTACTTTCTGCTGTTAAGTAGGTAGAGAGAGGACAGCAGTAGGTAGGTACCGTCTCTGCTATACTTATGCTGTACGTATTTAGAAATTTAGCTCTGCATGTGCACACTCTGTGCTGCTGCCACACTCTGCGCTGACTGAGCTCTGAGAATAGTACCTAGGTACCTGCTGCTGCTGGTACCTATAGGTACCTACTAGATAAGGTCACAGCAGAGGTACCTACTTACTTCCCTACGACTTGGTGGGAATTGTAACTTTGTTTGGTATTTACTTCCCTAGCTGGCTTCTCCACTGCTGTCTGCTCACTAAGTTTAGAACAGTAAGGATGGACGAGACCTCAAACACAAGTAATGACTTTGATGGTATCAGATTTCGGAGGAGATCAACCATTAGTTTCACTGCGATTGCTCCCCCAACAGGTGCCCGCAAACCCTTCTTGACAAGGTACTCCTCCAGCACTTCCTCGCAGGAAGGCATAGACATTTCGTCTGCTCCGAGAGAAAGAGCGGAAAATGGGAATTATAGAGGGTATGTTGGATATAGAGATATGCAACGTACCAGTGCAGAGCGATTGAAGGATCTCCCTTCGCATTACTTCAAAAACAAGAACTGTCTGGACGTAGGATGTAACACAGGTAGGTCACCCGACCAAACTCAGGGCGCCACCTATTAAACTCATACAATAGAAGAATGAACATCCATTTGTCTTATATCTTATGCTTGTAGGTAATTTGACTATAGAAGTTGCAAAGAAGCTCGCCCCACGGCATATTCTTGGTATAGATATTGATGCAGATTTGGTGGGCAAGGCGAGTGCTCGCATTCGTAATTTAGCTCTACATAGTAAGGCTACTTTCATGGTACCTCGAGCATTAGCAACAGGGCAACTCAAAGATACTAAAAAGGGTATGGATTTATTCCCTAAGAATATAAAATTTGAATGTTATGATATTATGAATGATAATGACGACGATGGTAGTAGGGACAAGTATGATACCATTATGTGCATGAGTGTAGTGAAATGGATACATTTAAATAATGGTGATGATGGACTGATGAAATTTTTTAGCAAACTTCATAAAATGTGTATAAATGGGGTATGTTCCGGTGTATACTCTATTATCTATTTTTATTTCCCCTGAGCCTTGTCCATTTTTTTTCCCGATTTTTCTTCCAGGGTCATGTAGTCATTGAATATCAGCCATGGAAGTCATATGTAAATAACAAGAATGCTAGTGAAGTTTGTAAACATAATTTTAAGAACAATATTTCCATCCGCCCAGACGAATTTGAACGTGTACTTGAGAAACAGATAGGATTTATTATCGTTGAGAGAAGGGGTACACCTTTAAGTGAAGTTAGTGGGTTCAATCGTCCTATATTGATTCTGAAAAAAGAGGATGTTGACGATAATTCTATCGCTACAAAATCGTCGAATAAAAATTCTGAGAGTAGCGAGGATAATGAAGATAGCGGGAAAATTGTGGAAAGTGAAAAAAAGGGAAAGAAGAAAAAGAAGAAAAACAAGGCTAAGAAGAGGGACAGGGATGAGGATGGAGACGGAGTCGTTGGTAGCAGCAGTGATAGAGAAGTCGAACAATCTAATATGGTCAAGTTGAAAAAGGCAAAATTTATGATACCAATGAATGATGATTGAATTGAAGCTGCTTTGTTTCTATCATTTTCTGAAGTAAGTGTTGCTGAATAG
>JACLAD010008948.1_pt1 | contig 21729 bp, 17 predicted proteins | sample 8027901 | NCBI WGS metagenome assembly JACLAD01 (sample SAMN15725071, study PRJNA655200) | protist metagenome | isolation source: fluorescence activated cell sorting (FACS) single amplified genomes of... | place: Spain: Blaines Bay Microbial Observatory, Mediterranean Sea | collected 2016-07-05 | reverse complement strand
TTTTACTTTGTTCGCGATTTCTTCCAGGAAGTTCTTATAGTCTTTATCACACAAAAAATTACATTCACACATATTGCCCAAATAATTCCGCACAAAATTAGATAAATTCTCGCTTGTGATTTCCATTTTGTTTGGGAAACTAGAAAGTTTTTTGGGGTCTTTGGAAATATCAATAAGATAAACTTTAAGTGTCCCTCGTGCAATTTGTTCCTGGAACATTTTGCAGCATACTTTAAGCTTTTCATGGTGAGAATCAAGGACTAAAAATCGCACCTGATCATTTTTGAGAAAAGCGAGACAATAAAATGAACATAAATTATGATGAAATAATGAAGGCAAAAAATTTCAATGACCTTCGTTTGAAGTGATAAAGCTACGCGTTCGAGTGAATCTTGCACATCGAATTCGGATGTTGGGGTATACTTATCATGTAAAAATGTGACACAAAACAAGCTTTGATTTCCGTAAAATCCGTCAAGATACTGTTTTACATGAACATCACTCGACAAATGTGGAACTAAAGGGGATGCATTCCATCTAATAAACTGGAGAATTTGCATGTGGAAATTCTCTTTTCTTTTTTTTAAAATGCTGCTGACATTTATAACGGACGACACATCACGCTGAAGATATATCTTCTGAATACCTTCTTCATTTTCAATGCTTAAATCAATACAAGTAAAGCATTGTCCATATTTGCGTGAAACACCAATAGACTTACTTGCTTTATTGCCTATCTCTCCGCCAAATGACCATCTTCCGCTACTACTCACTACTTCACCAAAAGGAATATTTGAGAGCACATCTGCACATTTAATGAAAGATTTTCTGGATAAATCTTCAGTAGATTCAAAATAGCCAAGACATGCTACTTTATTTCTCGCTTTGAAATTTGAAACTTGCTGTTCTACAATTTGAAAGAAAATTTCTGAGATTTTTTGTGAGTTATGTACATAAACTGATCATGATTACCTGACGTAAGAGCCGCGATGTTAGTATTATAATTTAGATATGAAGATGGCCTTCGATACCGCATACATGAATTCATCTGTTTAAATCCCGGCGGCGTGATTCTTCGCTTGCGTTTTCGGTTCATCTTGTCACCTTCATTTAGAATTACATTATTTCCTCCATCATAACCTTGTAATAAAATTGTGAGTTTTGGTGACGAATGAGGCTTGAAAACCATGAGAAGAATTACAAAATTCAAGAACCTCGATGATCCTGACCATTTCCTGAGTTTACGTTTTGGTAGTATTTGATTACATCATGAACCTGTTGGTTGCTCAAGAATTCGTATTTATCACTTAGTTCTTCAAGACCCTCTTCGGCCCAAAAACTATTTCCCACGATGCGCTTAACTGTGGCGATATCGTATTCATCTTTCCTAGAACTACGTAAATATGGAAGAAGAGACGCTGCTCCCCCCATTTTCTTTGATCGATAGACTCCTTTACTGCGCAAAGCAACTCACATAAAGAATAGCACCCAACCAAGCAAAATATACTATAAATAAAAAAGAAAAACTAGAAAATGATTCTTTCTAATGAAATGTCAGTCTTGGTTTTTTAAAAAATAGTGTTGTGTACAGATATGATTTGATAAACGTTGTCTTACTATGATCCCCAAAGACTATCCCCAGAGACTATACGAAAAGGCACTTTACACGTTTTTTGGTGTTTATGATAAAATCACACTTTGCCCTCCATGACGTTTCACGAAAGGGGAAGAGAACTGTAGCAAAAAAAAAAAAAAAGGGAAGAAGAACGCAGAATAGAAGCGCGTGGTGGTGCGCTGATTTATTTTATAACGTACCGTGTGAAACTTTTACACGTGTTTCTTTTAACTTCTCGTTGATAAAATGGTGAGTGTCGTCATTTCGGGGGGGGGGGGAAGAAAAAAAGATTCGCGCAAGCTCACCTTCAAACAACAAGCGAATCTCAATGCATCTGAAATTAGATAGATATCTTGCTTACCAAAATTGTCACGTCTTGTCAGATGAAAACTTTTAGGAGTTGAAACTCCCATCATTTGTTACAACAAGCATTTTTTGTAACCCTTCATTTGTACACCGAATAAATTTTTGCATTTTAACCGCATGCACGGTATTAATTCAATATATTGTGGTCTAGCTAAATACTTTCACTGTATAAAGTCATCAATTTTTACATGTTGAAAAATCATGCATCCATCCATCGAAAAAAAAGTATATACATTTCCGAGTTTCTACATAATAATAAGTCAATACCCTCGTTAACGCCGAATTAATCAAAAAGTATTAAAAAACATTTGTTTTTACGAAATGACGGATCACCTCAAATATCTTCTATAGAGGCCTCTAGAGGTGTTTAGTTGGTTGGTAATTTTACACGCAAAGAAAGGGCAATAGTTAAAACCCTATTCATTTCATGAAATATTGTTAACCGTTCTTACGTTCTGCGGCAGAAAAAAAGATTTTTTGATTTTTTAGAAAACAAAAAAAAAAATCATTTTTCTTATGAACATTTTTTTTACATCTTCTTTGACATTTTCATATGATTGGATCATACATAACTTTATCAGGATTGGGCTTGGCGTGGCGCGGCTTCAATTCAATTCATATCTTGAGAAACGACAAGCACAAATTGTATTCATATATTATCAAAATCATTTTAAAATCATTAAAAGAAATCATATAGAATAAGTCAGTGCGCCATTTTGCGAGAATGCACTGTTCTTTACTTATCGTCTTGGAATTTCTCATTATCTACAGTGCATATTCCAAGATCTCCCAAAATAGGTTGTACGGGGACAACATGATCCTTGAAAGTCGCGAGGCTTATGATATTAGACCTTTTGTAAGTGGATTTGGGGACACTCCTGGAGAAAACGTTGAAGTTAGCTTCCATGGGCGGACTTACACAACGAGTGTTGATGCTACGGGTCACTGGGAAGTGCAAATGAACTGCTGCGATGCTCTTCCATCAACAACTTTAAACGTCACAGGAGAAAATAATACCTTCTACTATACGAACGTTGCGTGTGGGCAGGTCTTTGTTTGCTCCGGACAATCCAAGTAAATATGAATTTTTGTACACTTTTTTGCATGTTGTAACATTTTTTTCAAACGGGATGTAATATGTTGTCACCTCTCTATAAAGTATGGAGTTGCCGCTCAAATACGTGATAAATGGTACCCAAGAAATTGAAGCGGCGAATAGACCGCTGTGGAGGCTCTTCAGAGTTCCGCATGTTGGAGCTTCTTCTCCTCAAGATGATATGCCTCCCATTGATGACATGACAAAACTACCAGCCCAGTGGTTGATTTCTAATAGTTCTGTTGCTGCACAATTTTCAGCGACTTGTTTTCTCACAGCTCGTCATATCAAAGACATGTTATTGGGTGACAATACGCCCATAGGATTAATATGGGCGGCATACGGAGGAACAAGAGTTGAAGCATGGAGTCCAACATCTGTAAAAAAAAAGTGTGACCATATAAAACCAGGACCTCCTGAATTACCGGGTCCACAAAATTATTCCGCACTTTACAATGGAATGATTCACCCATTAACTCATTTCTCCATTAGATCTGCTTTCTGGTTTCAGGTTTTTTATTAAATTTGCCTTTCATGAGTGTGTGTTTTCCTTAACTATTTCAATCGTAAAAATTGAACATCATGAACGTACTATCAAAAGGGGGAACATAATGTTAACACAAAGACATCACGAGAATTATATTCATGTGAATTCGCCGGCATGATCAATGCATGGAGAGATGCCTGGAAAGGGATTGGCGACTTCCCTTTCATATATGCTCAATTGGCACCCTATACTGGGAATGCAAAAATACCTGGATTTGGTGACATTTCAATCATTCGTCTGGCTCAGGCTGATGCACAACCACACATTGGACTAGATACAACCGGTATGGCAGTGACTATAGATCTCGGAGATCCTTCAGCGCCTCTCGGCGATGTTCATTCTCGTGAAAAGGAACAAGTTGCATATCGGATGGCTCTGCAAGCTATGCATGTATCTTATGCATTTCAAAGCGGGGAAGCAGTTCTAAATCATGAGCATCCGGATGATACGCCCAACCCATTCAATCTAAGCTTTTCTGGGCCGATTCTTAATTCTATTTCACGAGCTATGCATCATTCAGATGCTGATATGATGTTATCTTTCGCATATGGAGAGGGTTTGTATCTCAATGATACGCTTGGTTGTAAAATACATAGAGGTCAAGACGTGCATGGAAATACAATTGGAGGTAAAGATTTTTTTTCTATTTTTTGATTTCTTAAAATCATTGTTGTATTTCATTGTAGGAGAATGCTGCCAATCAAAAGATACGTTTCAATTTTGTGCAGCTGGAAACGCCAACGAAAGCACTTACCTCGATTGCAAAAATGCTACAATAAAATCTGTGAATTCTGATGGTAGTGTTTTATTGGCTGGAATTGCCAATTTCAGCGCTCACTATGTAAGATACGCGTACAGCAATTACCCGCAATGTGCTCTATACAACAAGTACGGTTTACCAGCTGGGCCTTTTATCAAAGAAATAGAAGGACCCATCTCAGCATCATTTGGTGCAAAGTCAAGGAATTCGCCTGCTATGACCCCTCCTATGGGGCTTAATAGTTGGAATGCATTTCATTGCAATGTCGATGAGCGTAAAATGAGGGCAATGGCAGATGCACTGATAAATACTGGACTTGCAAAAGTTGGATTTGAATATGTTAATATTGATGGTATAATCTTTTAAGCAAATTGTATGCAATGGAAATGACACACACGCACACATTTGTCTAATATTCGCAAACGATTTTAATTCATATATATATATAGATTGCTGGCAGGTGCAACGTTCTAGAAATGGCACTATTAACTATGATCCAACTAGATTTCCTGGAGGATTGAAGTCACTTGCAGATTATATTCATATGAAAGGTTTAAAATTTGGTGTCTACACAGCACAGCGAGAATTTACATGCCAACGACGCCCGGGCTCGTGGCTTCATGAAGCAATTGATGTCGAAAAATATTGTGAATGGGGTGTGGATTACTTAAAGGTTGACCAGTGCGCTGGCAATGGGTACTCGCAACTGAACTCAAGTTGGATTAAATTCCGTGCAGCAATTGACAAATGTGCAAAGAAACGTGGATATCCCATTGTCTTATCCGTGGAGTCCTGTGACAACGATTCATGCGGACAGTGGATCGGTAAACTTGCAAATTTGTGGCGTACTTGTGGTGATATACAAGCTTATTTTGGATCTGTTATGAGCAATGTCGCATCAAACACAAAGATGGCAAGTTATGCAGGTTCACACGGTGGTCCATTGGGTGGTGGTCATTGGAATGATGCAGATATGCTACAGGTTGGAAATATTGGCCTGTCTACAACTGAACAAAAGACCCACTATGCGCTCTGGGTTCTGATGGCAAGTCCACTATTGATTGGTACTGATGTGAGCGAACTTACAAATGATTCTCTTAGTATTCTTGGGAATATGGAAGTCAATGCAATTAATCAAGATCCGCTTGGTGAGCAAGGAATACCAGTAGATGTGGATTTAAAAAACGAATCACAAGTAAAAATTGCCCCTTGCTGGCGAAAGCATTTGGCAGATGGACAATTGGCGGTAATCCTGTTAAATACCAAAAATGAAACTTCCAAAGTCGAGTGCTCCATCAAAAGATTAGGATGGCATGGAGGGTCAGAAATTATAGTGAGAGACATATGGGAGCATCAAGATCTCGGGCCTGTTTCCGTTGATAGTTCTTTGTCTGCACGCCTTGAGTCGCATGACCACAAATTCTTTGTATTAAGGGACAAAAGAGGATGATAAATCATCGACGGGACTCTCCCACAATCATCTGATGATATTGATTTAAATCTAAGATTAATTTTATCACTGAGTGTATCTTTGTGACGCAAAAATTGGAATGGGATGATATACGCGCATATATCTTTGGTCTTATTCGAATACAATTCCAGTTTTTGTTTATTGTGTAAATTATTCTACTGCACTGTTACTGTCGATACTGCTAGGTTTAACAGTAAATATAGATCCATTTTGCCATTTCAGGAGATCTCGAGACAAGTATTGATAATTAACTGAGGATTTTGCATACGAGATGCACTTGAATGAAACCTACCCACTAATTTCTAACGTTTTTTTATCACAAATTTATAAGAAAATACGAGTATAGTGAATACTGAACCACAGTCCTCAAAGTGAAATTCAATCTTTTTTGCTCTTTTTTTCTGTGAATGATATTGTGTGTGTGTAAATGAAGAATTTATTGAAACAAAAATGGCAATTTCGTGACCCGTGCATATTATATTCTTCTCATTGTCACCTTTGCAGAATGCAGCAATAAAGTGATCCCTAAAAAGTAATACTATTATATACAATTGATACACGAAAAAACTCTTGGATAGTTAATGGAAGACGGATCAAAGAATCCGGCTGAATATTCTTGGCTTCAAAAAGTCTCCAGTAAAAATTACTGGTTTTTTCGTTTACGCAGCGGCATAAAGCATACAATAAATGGGTCTTTTACCGCTCTTTGGATCTTGCTTAGGCTAGTGCAAGTTGGATGTGGCTCTGCTGACACCTTGGCCTTAGGAAAGTTAAAGAGCAAATATATAGTTGAAGCTTGTAAAGAAGTCATACAAATTATACGAAAATCACCGAAAAAAGACAAAACTTGGAGGAGAATAAGTAACATAAAATGCAAGGACTTATCCTTCCACTCCTCATCTTTTATAAATTTTGAATTACCTAAAGAAATAAAAAAGGTTCTTGTAGACGCAAAGGATTCTAGATCATCGATTGAGCTTCTTGAACAGAAAATTCTGTACTTTGAGAATGAGGTCAAAATCTTCCGATCTAAGCTTGACCACCTGTGCCATCTTTGGGGTGCCCTTCAAATGTTTATTCGTGAGCGTGAACGGGTTACTTTAATTGAAAAATTTGGAAATTTCCAAGGTGAATTGCAACGGGAATTGTCAAGCAAAAAACAATTTATATGTGACATCAAGCGAGATCCCGCGCGTGTAACAACAAATATTAGAAATGAGCATCGGATATGGGCACATAAATTGTCAAACGCTGAGGGATTGAAAAGTATTTTGTGGAAAGCGTTGATATATAATGATCACTTGAATCAAAAACAACACTTCAAAAATGTAATCAAGACATATAAAATACTACATGAAGAGTGCTGGTATTGGATTATTAGAACTTTTTCAAGAACTCAAATATTTGAGTTTTTAATAGCCATTTGGAAATTTTCAAAAGAAAACATGAAACCTGGGAGCATGTTTCGTGCTCCGTATTTTTCGCAGCTGGAATATAGTAATCCAAAAGTAACCTGGCAAAATGGCGAAGTCGCTTCATATGATGTGCAAGTGAAGACCTGCGGAGCATGCGGCTTACTCGATAACATTGAAGCTGAATCTGCTGAATTTTCTATCGTAGATCTATCACTGACTCTTGAAATTAGAAAAGATTCTTGTGGGAATGATGATGATATTTACATAACATCTCGGCGACTAAACTTGCAATATGCAGTTGAGGACATTGGAATCATTGCATGTAATAGAGCTCCACAAATTATTTCAGAATACATACAGGACAAGAAGGGCTTTCTAACAGCTTTATTTCATACAACTTTTGGAACACGTGTGATAGAAGGTTTGCTCGGCTTAAGTGGAAAAACTATGTTCAATTACCTTAAAAGGTTGGGAGGATTTATTTCATATATGCATGTTGACACGCGGCACGTTGATTGGGAGAGGATTTGTAAATTACACACGTATATGAACAGAGAATGCTTTAAGACGATTTGCCCTAGATTGTGGAGCCTCATGAAACTAAGCAAGATCTAATTTCTTTAAAGACTCACTACAACGTTGCACCATATAAAAACTGTTAGACCAATTATTTATTCTATACATGCTTTTTTGTTTTTCTATAGAAGATTTTGAAGAGTGAATAAGATGCCACAGATAAGATAGACAACGGAATGAGTAAAGTAGTAAATGAAATGTTCCAACTTTCCTTTCTTGGGACATTCAGCAAAGAGTCTAGTTCAATAGGTGTTTGCCAAACTCTTCTTATGCCCCGCATGTGGCCTAAGCCAACTACAGCAACTGTCGTAGAAAATGGCATTGAATTAGCTGCGCGCCTTAAGGTTTCTGCCATATATGCATCTCTCTCATCCAACAAAACAGTTTTCAGTTTGGGAAAACTTTCTTCGAGTTCTCGCATTGCATTGGTCAGCATATCACTACCTTTCATTTCCTCAACAAGCTCATTTAGTTTATCCTTACTCTCCATGAAAACCCCACCACACAAGATATGAAAAATTAATTTTATTTTTTCCCAGGTTGTCAGGATTCTCCATGCTCTTGCCAACGTTATCTGTATAGGTCTATCTCCAAGGATTACTCTGCTTCTAAGCAATAGCGATTCCTGGTATGCTACCCGAAATTCTTCCCCTGGCTGAACCTCTAGTTGTTCACCAGTTTTTGCCATTAGCCACGACAATAAAATCATGAAGGTATTCTCCTTCCCTGATTTCATTCTAGTTAACAGGCTATTGAAAGATGTCGACTCTGTGTGCTGGACAGGATTCAACAAGCCTTGCCTTTGCCTACATAGTTCCAAAAAGATTGTTCTAGGCTTTACCTTCCCGATGACCGTTTTGACATCGTCAACAGACTTCTCTGAAACATGCGCTGTTCCGACAACAAAAACTTGGCAACCACTGTCTGTGTGTAGGAGTGTGACGTATTCACACACACCTGGATCTTCAAAAATTGACTTAACGATGCTTTTTGATATAACATCAAGAAACAGCATTCTTGTTTAGTGTTCTAGTGTGTTAAGAGAGGTACATAACAAATCATGGGAAACACTCACAAAAAGAGACACATTGTTTCATTGATTTGTCTCTGTGTCTCACTCTGTTGTGAATAAAAATATAATTTTTTCGGTGAAAGTTCGTGACTAGAATTTCGGGACCCAATTTCTCTGGGCAGCGCTTCGCACCTTGCAATTTCAACAATTGCAGCTTTATCTGGATGATGCAACAATTGGACACTCAAAACATCCATGTCCATTTCTATGTAAATTTACATAGAAATTAGAAATATATATGTCAAAATACTGGTTAAATTATTTTTATCAATTTAGAGTTTGTTTTGTCTATATTGAGTGGCCCATTACAACTGTAGCAGGCTTAAAAATTAATTAACCCCATTTTTTTCAGAGCAAAGCTTTCTTACCCGAACAGTTTTTCATTTGTGTCGTCGGCCCATTCGATAGAGAACACCAATCTTTGTCTTGGTCCACCAAGCTTTTTTTCGTGCCTTCAATTCACCTGTTTCAGTTTTTCTTTCTGCAATTGCGTTCACAGCACGGAAGTCTCGTGGAACGTTGAAAATGGCAGGTGCGCTGCCTTCCAGAACTATGGACACAGTGGGGTATGCAATCATGTTAGTTGCGTCTGCTTATGGTGCTGTGTCTTTGTTGAACAAAGTTAAATTGAAACTTGACAAAGTTGATGCTAGAAAAAGTGGTTGCGGTATATGCTGCTGCATGGGTATGTACAATTCTTAAAAGCTAAGCTTTGGGCGACACGTTTTAAATTTGAAATAATGATCTGATCATTTACTTTACCTACTATCATAGCTAGGTGTGTTTCTTGCAATTGCTTTATATCCGTATATTTCACGATCTTTCTTCTCGCCCTCGCGGCGGCGTCAGTGGTTAGATTTCTTCAAACAATACAGTTAATACATGCACCAGTCGATGAAATCCTTGTTTTGACATCCTTTTCAATAAGTTGGATGTTTGTTACTATTGCTGTGATTAGATATCCTCTGGGTTCATCATTGCATACTTCTAAAAATTAGCAATTGGGCATTGATCCATGTGAAGCAGTATTGGGCGTGAGGCAGATTCATAAGCATTTTTCGGCTTAGAATATTCTAACCGATGGCACGCATTGTGCGACTATGGTTAGTATCGTTTTGTTCATTGATTTAGATACATATTAGTAGCTTCTTCAAATTACGCGATTCTAAAAATGATCCCAAATGCAATCAATAATAAATTAAGACCTACAATAGAATCCAATGAAAACGAATTGTGTGCATCGTAACTTGCTCAAAATTATATTACTATATTACTTCAAAAATGCCGTTGTATTGATTGGCGACATTACTTTGAAAAATAACTTTGTCTATATATTGGTTGAATCTCAATTCTTCTCACATCAATGCTATGTCGAGTGAATGCATGCAGATAGTACATCGAATTGATCATTCGAAAGGTCAAGAAATTTTAACAGGAGACTTAGAGAGTTCGTGTATCCAAATAGAATCTTGTACTTCTTGATCGATCCCAGAGTTAGCAAGTTGTGAAAGCTTCGCAATTCTTTGCCTCAGTTTCTGTAGTATATCAATGGCATAATGGGCACATTTGTACATTTTTTTGTAAAGCAGATAAAAGTAGTTAAAAACCTCAGATCCAGAAAAAGTTGAAATATATTTCTGAGAAATCTCATCAAACTTTTGATTTATGTCTGTCAAGCTTGACTTCATTTGATTTAATTTATTTTGCCCGTCTGATATTTGTTGCTTCTGGAATGCCAATTCTTTGTTCGTCCGCTGTTGGTCCTTTAAAAATGCCCACATTTCAGCGTTTTCTTTTGTTCTGACCTGAGAGCTCAGCATGTCTGCTATGGATAACAGGTCTACGCATAGAATACGACATTTTCATTCATCCAAACTGATAGGTTGTAATAATCTATAAAGTTGCAAACCTTTCTGATTTCGGGTCGCTGAAACAGAATTGAAAATATGCCAGGATAAGAAAAATAACGAAATGCAACGCAGGCCTCCGACGACATTCAAAAACTTCAGTGGCATTATTAGCTTAGCGTGTGAATTTCAGGAAGGTTTCATTTTTCGGCAATGTATTCCATATCATTTTTGCTGCATTACAGCAGTCATTCGCTGAAAATTTTGCGGGACAGCTTCTGGATCCATTGATGACCTTTTAAGCATCACAACTGCACCAACAAAACCACGGCCTTTAAGTGCATGGACATATGACTCTCATGAAGGCACCTTGCAAGTTGCAACATGTTATGTTATGGGAGACTCATTGGGAGTGCCCGAAAATATTTCATTTGTCCCATCGGTTGAACCGGCCTCCGGAACCAAAATTTCTCGAAGTATATTTCAATGTTGTTTTGACTTGCTGCCTCCTGACAAGGCAAAATGTATATGTATTCACCGTTAGTATTTCCTCTTCTAAAGCAAGTTAGGCACAACACTCGTAAAGGCGGAGGTATATAAAATGTTAGCATCAAAAAATCACGTTCAACGTTCAGATGTACTCTGAAGATCAGTAAAAATATAAAGTCAAATTATTAGTACTTGAATGTATCTAGAACATTCATCATAATAATGTTGAATTCTTCACATTCAGCCGATGCGAACGCATTTTGTACATCTTTTTCGGTTTGACGATGTCTTCAACAATTCATGTTCTAGTGTTTGGAAGTCATCAGTTTTCCTTCGCCCAATTCCCCTTGAGCTCACTGTCAAAAAAGTATGCAACCTGAAAATCAGCATCAGCTGCATTGGAATGGAACATGTCATTGGAGCCGTATTTGACTGGGAGGGTGTGAAGATCAATGGACCTGTTTTCAGCAAGCTTGTTACTTCTGGTTGGAGCTATATGGGGTGTAACAAATCCACTGTTGAAAAAAAGTAAGCGTTTTTCGATGTCAAACACAAAGAAATAAAAATGATGCATCACACCGCATCAGATTCACCTAATTCGTTATATTTTTGATCACTTTGCGCTTACGATTAACATCTTTGCGCACTATTGCGCCATTTAGCGTCTGACCCAGACAGCTTTTTGAGTACTCTCTCAAAGTGGAAATTTTATGTCATTTTCTTAGTTAATCAAAGTGGCTCAATTCTTTTTTTGCGCGCCCTATCAGATCAAGGTAAGGGAAATTCTACAAATGCATCTTCAATATTTCATTAGGAATCATATTTGAGTAGCTTGCATAAACATCGGAATATTTCGATAGATATGACGAATGTTGTACCAGCAACCAACGCTTTGACTTTCGTATTCACTGCTATTTCGTCATATATATTTTTCAACGAGGAAATCAGCCTTCGTAAGTGTCTCTATCATGTTGTTAAACTTAGCTCAAATAATCAATGATCAGTGTTCCTCTTGTTTAACTCAATTAGACACCACCGCTGGCATGCTTTTAATTATTATTGGAATATACATTTGTATTTCATCCAGAACATAGTTCAATAGACATGGTGGTATGGTATGGTATGGCTTCATTACATGATTAGGAATCAAACAAAATTTAAAACTATCCTTGGTATGTACTTTGCATACTTTTCTGCTGCTTGCAGTTACACTTTTCCCACTCGTAGTTGTTAATTTGAATACGTGCAAACGAGACGGTTTCCTTGCTGTAATTATCATTGCTAGAAAATTTGGTATCATTTGTAGCTTTATTCGTGTCATGCCCAACAAGTTTGCCACGTGAATTGTGCTTATCTAATATCAGTAATTCAAGTACATCACCATTTTTGCACGCTCCTCTCATCATAGAAACTGCATGACAATGCGATTCAATTCGGGTCCCATTTACTTGCATAATAACGTCATTTATTCTTAAATCTGATAATTCTGCAACTAATTTTTTCCCACTTTCATCGCGGTAAAAGCCACTGACATAAATATGATTGTTTTTGTCATCAGATGCAATGCTCATCCCCAAAGGTTTTCCCATCATCGGTTGGAGCTTTACGATATGTGAGATTTTGCAATTTTCTTTATCATCTTGTTGTCGTGAGTGATATGTATTGCGGGGAAGCAAATATGACGAGGCGATGTTGCTTTTCGATTTGTTGGTGGCATTCAATCCCCTCCTTTCTTTGCATGGCGTATTGATGTTATCAGAAGATGATTTTCCATTTTCCATGCATTTAGCAAGCGTCAACAAATGCGAAGGGTGCACGACGACTTGGAGTGTTGCCGGGTTAAGATCGCTTATCGTGGGGCATGATAAAGCTTCTTGTGCATGCTGAAGACACCACCTTGATGGGCTATTTTGACCACTTGTTACAAACGCAAAGGGGCAATACCTTTTACATACAGCACAATGTCTTGTGCCAGGAGACAGAGTTTTCTTCAACTCTTCTAGGAGCTTTCTTTCTTCATCATTTTTGATGTACCGATCGATCTGATGGGAACTGTTACCTGATGTTTCCTCTTTCGCACTCAATGGATCCAAATACCAATAATGAATGACAATCATCAGAACACGAATTAGTGCAAGAGGATCGACAGCACATGAATCTAATAATTCGGACAACTCAACAGATTCCATGCAAAAATTGGCAGAAAGTTGATGAGCAATCAATTTCTTACTTGATTGTCCCTGGAGTATAACACCTTGAAGAGCCTCCTGGTATTCGCAAATAAGACGGGTTAAAGCTGCATGAACATCTTTACAACTCATGCAATCTAAAAGATTGTTCACGATTGGTTTTAATTTCCTGTCAACTCCATTCAAATAGGCATGCCCACCCACTTTCTTTGAAATACCCAATATCCCTGCAAGTAGAAGAAGCATTTGATAAGATAAAACTGGTTGTCTGTGGATTTTACCGTACTCATTTGCAACAGTAGGGGCTATATCTAACCAATCTGAGAGAACAAAATTACATGCCTCTCCAAGATTAAATCCAGTGGAAAATCCACCATGGTATGCTTTAGGAAAGGTTATTATAAATTCCCCAGGATTTTGGTAGACTTTGTATAATTGAACTCCGCGGGCTGCAAGGTGCCCAGGATGTACCTGCGAAAGTAATAGGTGCATGAGCTTTGGTTCACGATCATATATATCTGGAACCATTGACTTCACTTCATTGTCAAATTGTTCTTTGCTTGCTTCTGGCACCCCATACCAAACCTTTGCACTTCCTTTATGCATGTAGTTGATTGAATACATCCAGTGATCTTCCACATGCCAACAGAATGTGGAGAAACACATGCCAAAATATACCCATGGCCTTGTAACCCCAGGAATGTGGGCTGGCAATAATCTCAGCAAGGATTCCTTTAAAAATGGAATGTTATTCAGATTCCATTTTGAATTTGCATGAAACTTCCATTTTGATAAATGATAGTTTGAATGCGCGATGCTTAGATGCAATTGATTTGTCCGATTAAATAAATCTCTTACATTATCTTTCATATGAGAAAGCATCTTATATGGTTGTCTGGGGAATCCGCTCCCAATTTTTTCTGTGTCAATATCGTTACCGTAAATGACCTGAATTGCACTCAATTTTTGGTGATAGCTTTGCTTATTTGAGCTATGATCATCGTAGTAATATCGATCTCTTATTTGCAATTGCTTGGAAAATATCGATTTCCTGATTTTTCCTAGACGATTCAAATGAGGATGATCATTAGAATATGAATCTTGCTTATTCAAATGCATTTTTTGCATTAAAATTTTCCAATATAAATCTTCTATTTCTTCAATTTTTCTCATGGTAACATCAATATTAATACCTCTGTACATTTTATTAAATTGCTCATCACTGAACAATTCGTTTTTAAAATTCTTCGCTTGCTGCCAATACTTTGCAAGAGTGATCGAGCCTCTTTGAAAGCCAAATGACTTGGTATCGTATAAACAATTCGGACAAAACCATTCGCAATCTCTAGCATTAGATGAAATTGTTTTGTACTGAAAAGATCTGTTTTTCCTTTTAATTGATCTTTTGGGTGCGCAGCATTCATGGTAACACAAATAACATTCTTGGCATACATAGCTAAATGGAATGAAAAAAGAACTTCCAAAACAGCCACTGCACGTGCCGCTTTTATTTGCAGCTTTGGCATCCCCTTCAGATTCACCTGAAGCTAGTAAATATCGCAAGGAAAGATCTGAAATTGTTTCATATGTACGGTCTTTGTTAAGCGTCGCGGTATTGGAATTGACCAGAATTTCATTTTGCTGTATTTTTTTAGCAATTGACACTGTGGAATCGCTAATTTTACCATATGATATAACCCAATGAGCTTGATTTGCTGTAACATTAGTTACACCACAGCTATTTTTGCCATTGCTCTTATGTGGAACATATTTCTCAACTCTACCCAGCAAAACATCATCTATTTCAGGAAAATATTTCCAAAAATTTCGACCTAATATTCTACAATGTCCATAGTCAACGCCACCTTCTTTCCATATTCCAGATCCAAACTTCATCTCACAATCATTGCGCTCTGCATTCATATTTGGTAATTTAGTGTCCCCACAACCATAATCACGAATCCATTTATCTTGACTTTTGATTCTTCGTTTAAGTCTTCTTTCTGTATTCATAATTTTTTTTGAATGGACTTGGGTAGCTGTTTCTTCTTTATGTAATTTACCAGAATCAATTTCTTCTCTTGCAATGGCTTTGATTATACTTCGAGCTCGCTTAGAGGCACTTCGAGCACTACGCCGTCTGGTATTGTTGTTAGATTTCTTAGAGTTGATATGCGTGTTCTCTATAGCATCAATCTTCCGTTTTATGGTTTCAAAAATATGCCCACATTGATAGCATTTTTTCTGGATGTTACTGTTGGCCATTTGGCCACATTTACGACAACTTTTGCACGTTTTTTTTCTCTTGGCTGTGTCAATGATTTCACGTTCCTCCTTCTTCCTTGCAACTTCGCGAAAAACATATTTACATTTCTTACATACCGATTGAAAATTACTACCCGCCATCTGTCCGCACTGCGGGCAACTTTTGCAACGAAAAGCAGAAAGCCCTTCGGTTTTCTCTGTGGTAAACATGTTAGCATTATCAGATGTTGATTCACACTGTTCGATCCCGTTACGCTCCAAATTAGGTATTTTTGCAGATTCACATGTGGAGAATTTCTCACGTTTCACCCGATCCGTAGAATCTACAGCAGTTTTAAATTCTAAAGGTTTTTTGATTGGCGCAACTTTACTCAATATGTCGGGGATATCTTCGCTTAATTTTTTGTTGCAGTCTTCTTTCCTGCTGTCGCATGCATCATCACGTTTTTTGTCTTTTGTAATATTCAAGATTTTCTTCTGATCTTCAACTAAATTAATTATGGTTGTTTCGTAAACGGGAATGCTTGGAATGCTCTGCTGATCTCGAGTTAATTTTATCCTATTTTCTGCCGGGTGTTGCGTATCCTCACTCTTCTTAGGTAGAGATATTTTCTCGTCTATATTTGATATTGCATCTTCATCTGCATAAATAGCTTCAGTAGTGATTGGATTTCCCCCCGCTTGCAAGTTCCTCTTTGAATTGTGCAGCGGTAATGTTTTCACTTTTTTGTCATTATTTTCAACTGATTTTCCATGTTCATTTTGTAATTTTGTACTCATAGATTGACCATCAACATGCTGCGCATAATCTAAGAGATACTTGTTGTAATGCTGCTTGAGAGTGTATGATAAGCTAGTGCAAGTCGTAATTCCAAGAGCGAGTCCTATCTGTCTCCATAAAGATTGGCGGATCACATTATCAACCCCTCCACGCTTTTTTACTTCATTATATAGTTTGCATAAATTCAGAGGATTACCTGCAACTCGTGCTATGTAGTAATACCTACTAAGCTTTTGTCTGGAGTTCATGTATTGCAGTAATATCTTCAAGAAACTGAGATCTTGGGATCCTTCATGTTTCTGCAAAATGTAAGAAATTGTAGCTGGCCCACGCATTTTGGAAGGATCTGAAGTATCTTCGTATTTATATGATTTTTGAAGTAACGTTTCAGTATCATGTCGGTTCCTACGTTGGGCTAATCCACGTTTGTTATTTGTTTTGTAATGCTGGTCTAAATCGTGAGGCCAGGTAAACATAACAAATGCCTGGAGATTTTTCACATAGAATTTGAAAACATTATCTACAATTGTTAAGCTTCTGCAACTTGTTTCAACTTCTTTTACTCTCATGCTATTCAAGATATCTCTAACAACATCAGTCCATACAGCATGCATGGAAGATGAGTAATTCAATTTCTTATACGTCATCGGTGATTTCACTAACTTATTGCGTATCCTTAATCTGACTTGATCGTATAGCTCGTATAATATGACTTCTTTGACTCCCAATTTTTCCACATCGAACTGCCCTTTGGCCGTAGATGGCATCAATATTTTGATCAAATGCTCAACATAGTAGCTTACAGAAAAAAGATTTTTCTTGAAAAGATACATACGAAAACTTAGGAGAAACTGATGTCGGATTCTCGTTGTGATCTCTAGCACATTCAGCTTTTGCAATTTTGTATTCAATATCGGTGATTGTGACCTTGCTCTATTCTCTTCCTTTTCTTTGGATTGAAGCGATGCAAAATTTTGGTATTCTTTGCTTGTTTGTTTACAGGCTGAGGCTTGGTGATATTGAAAGCATTTGAGATTTTTTTCTCTGTGTAAGGAAGGTAATGAAATTGCACAAGGTGGAAGCCATCCATCTGGTGGTTTAATCTTTATTATCCCATATTTCTTACCAATTTTACACACTTTCTTTATATATTCCATTGGATCTTCAAATTCACTCGGAGATGGCCGAAAAGTAGGTGCAAATTGGATTTTGTGCAGGGATGGCTCATTCTTGGTTGACTTTAACTTTCTTTTCGCGGTTGAAGTTCTAAAGTTACTCGTGCCAAAATTATTTTTAGTGGACTGATTAGTGCGTGCCGAAGTTGCCTGTGAAAGCTTCCTGCTGCCTACTTTACTCTTGTGAATCTTGTCTTTTTGCAAAATCTCTATAGTTTTACCACCAGAACTCACATTTGTAGCTGAGGATTTTTTTTCTTGACTCTTTGAAGATGTATTGATGTCCTCCTCACACTTGGCAGGAACTTTCTTGTCTCGGACCTCATTGGTATCAGACTTAGCATCTGCGAGTGCTAAAACTTCCTTGGGCAATTTAAAAAAAAACATATCGCCTGACTTACACTGCGAAGGAATCGACACTGATAATTTATATGTTTTTGAGCCACAAGTAACCATTTTATAGATTACATCTCCTCCATTTTTGTTTGATGGGACAATTACTTTATGTAGTTTTTCCTGGTCATCTTTCATTTTAGGTTCTTTCTCTTTGTGTGATAGTCACTTTTTTGGAATCAACTTGACTGCGCAATGGAAATCGTATTTGCTTCCCAAATAATCGAAAGGCTGTCTTCCCGTATCACATGTCAAGCTAAATTAAACCACACCTCGCCCGCCCATTCATTGTAGAGAAGAAATATGCCAACAGCTGCACGTCCAGTGCCCGTCTCCTCTAAACACAGTTCATGGGATGTATGACAAAGGGAAATGGGCCTATTATATTCTAATTAAATTTAGAGATTTATCATTTTACTATTCGAATAGTAGTTTAACTATTTTTATCATCATCTTCTATCCGTATTTGAAAAAAAAAAATTCAAAATTCGTCAAATTTTGGTTCAAATTTTGGTTCAAATTTTGGTCCGAATTTTGGTCCGAATTGGGTGTGATGATGTCGAAATATGATACTCTGAGTTGAACGTGAAGCAGCTGTTCAGCTAGCATTTTTTTAGGCAGCCTTTGTCTGAGTATCGTAGGCCGGTCTTTGTGGGGATACCGGTAACCGGCAAGTCCAATTGGTGGGCTTTTCTCATCAGATCTGCAGAGATCTCGTGTGGGTCTCATGAAACATGATCTGTCATGGAAACGCTTTCGACTCATCATGAATGGTGACAAGAACCAGAAATCCTGAGAGAAATGAATATTCTTGGACATTTTTACAAATAGATGTAAAAAACGTTTTGTGCGTATACGCCAGCTAATTATTTTCTTTACTGTCAAGAAATGTAAATTAATTAATCTTGCAAATCTAATGGAAGAATCAACTCCGTAATCACATTTCTTTCACCTTTAAGAACAGATGGTCGGCTTTCATACTGCACCTCTAAACTAGTATAAGTAATGTTCGATAAGTGCTGCGCCCATCTCAATACCCCATCGAAAGACGCAACAGGCTCCGTTCCATAGCTTGATGCAATGTCACTCGTTTGTAGGAAGCCGTCATGAACATATTTATTTAGCAGTGCAGTTCTGTAATCATCTGTTGCAATTTGGATCTCATCATTGTTTTCACCCATAAAATCCTTTACAAAAATGCTTGAAGAGGCAAAATTTCCTGAATGCATTTGGAAACTCATTTGACTATCGTAGATTTCCCACCAAGATAAAAGTGGACATATACAAAATAGGCAAATGTACAAGAACGCAACCACATATATGAAAACTGAGTGCGCTTCGAAGCAAAGATTGGAGCAAATACGGAAGAGAGATGACTCTCTATTGGAGAATATGTTCTCGGTGTCAAGAAAAACTTTCCACAAATTGACAATACACATGACGTTCCACGGCCATATTGCATGATAACGGTTTGCGCCGATGGGCCCTACAGCGACAAGTATCCCCACGTGTACCGTAATCAAATATATTGCAGAATAATAATATGTATCCGCGTATGAAAGTCCCAATCCTGCAATCATTTCAGATGAAGCAGCGCAGAATGCCAAAATGGGAAAAATGGGTTCTATCTTCTTGGTCACACCCAAACCAGTTTTAAGCTCTAAAAAAAAAATTAGCATGACTATAAGTGACGAAGAGAGAAGCTTGGTACATAAAGCAAAGGAATTTTACCAATATTTTTTACTAAAGGGGAAATAAACCGAGGGAAGGTGAACTGAATAAAACGATAGTTCATTTTTTGCATTCCCGCCCAAAAGTACATCATTGCATGAAAAAAAGCAAGTGAAGCAACCCCCATTCTTGACGATAAGCTTTCAAGAAATAATGCAGCACCACAAATTCCAAAATACTGAAATTGCGGACACCTGATAGAAAAGTAACAAATATGAAAGGTTCCTCAAACAAATAGCATGATTAGATTTTGCAAAACACGCTGCAAATAAAAGTATGTAACGCCGACAACTAACCAAACATTTTCATCTATGACTAACCAAACCAAAATCCAGCATATATACAAGCCAGAGTAGACGGAGCACTGAGACTCAGTCAACAACATAACTGTGTGAAGTATAATTCCTGCTAAATAGAGAAATTTTGCAAGAATTCCAAAGAGGTTCTGCGTATCATGAATAGATCGGAACCTTTCTATAAATTTCTGCGTTTCGCCTGAAGTGCACGGCTTCTTCACACGTAAAATCTTTAGCACACATCTGTTTATCACGCATGTTGAGTATCAATTTTTGGCTTAGCACTATAGAGTAATTTTTTTTGTTTACTAACCGTCCAAAAAAAGTCGGAATATATGGAAAAATAAATGTTCTTGGCAGAAAGAAAAGTCTCCATCCCACAGATAAGGTCAACAAACCAGAGGTACCTGTTAACAGTCGCAACCAACCAATGTCAAGTTTGTCCATGCAAGGCTAACAGGTCATGCGACTCCGAAACCTGGAGCAAGAGAGACAAAGCGAAACATTTGAGTCATTTTTTTCAATGGGCAGTGAAGCTGAACAAAAAGGGTGTCTCTTTCAGGGCACGCGCATGATGCATCCGATCGGCATAACTTAAGTTAAGCCACACCTCGCCCGTACATAACAGAGCATAAAAAAGTTCTTTCCTAGGTAGCAGTCGAAATTTGAATATTTGAATTGAATTGAATTGAATTGAAGCCGCACCACGCCCATCCTGACAAAAGGAAGCTTCCTCTACTGCCCAGTTAATATTTGAATACGATACATCATGATGATAGTCAATCATTGAAAATAGACAAGGAAAAAAAATTACATTGTATAGGTACTTTTACTAATGGTCTTACGATGGTAAGTGGGATTCCCTTAGCATAATGGTCTATCAGGAATATGTCTAGGAATCTTTGAAAATTTTTTATCCTCGGTACTAAAATTATTCAGAAGTGATTGAAAAATCGATATCATCAATTCCACTTTACAGCACATTTGTTAGTACATGTATCCGAAGACAGTACGCCATCAAACAAACCATCACAATCGAACGTCAATGATTTGTTTCCATTGTAATGCGGCGGCATCCCAATCTTGATAGCGTTTCGCTTGCACAAGGCCCTTTTGTATACGCTGTTCTCTATATGTAGAGGACAACACAAGTTTCAAAATCGCATTTCCAACGGCACCGTGTTTCATCGGAACCAAGATCGTTGCATTACCTGAAATTTCTTTAATGGCACCAGGCTTGTCCCACGCCACAACAGGGCATCCGCATGACATTGCCTCCACAACAGGTAGACCAAATCCTTCAAATATTGACAAATAAATAAGTGCAAGAGATCGCTTGTAAGCTTGAACTATATCGTTGTCGCTTAATTCAATTTGATGTACAATTAAAGGGTTGCGTTTATTTCGAAGATTTTCTGTGCGAATAAGCTGTTTTTCTGCAATACTAAGAGGTTCGCCACCGACAAGAAGAATTTGTAACCCAATTTTTCGCAAAAATTGAACTCTTGCAATCTCCTGAATGGCCAAAAGGCCGTTCTTATAGCCATTGCGCCGTCCCACGAGCATGACAAAAGGTAAGTTGTTGTTCAGTGATTGAATTTGAAAATGTGCAACGTTGGTATTAGAGTTAAACTTTCTGGCATCA
>JACLAD010008654.1_pt1 | contig 21737 bp, 23 predicted proteins | sample 8027901 | NCBI WGS metagenome assembly JACLAD01 (sample SAMN15725071, study PRJNA655200) | protist metagenome | isolation source: fluorescence activated cell sorting (FACS) single amplified genomes of... | place: Spain: Blaines Bay Microbial Observatory, Mediterranean Sea | collected 2016-07-05 | reverse complement strand
AAAGCCCGGCGGCGGCGCGGGGATCGGGGCGATGGCGCCCCATGACGGCAAGCCCGCCACGGTCGGCAATGGCGTGATGCTGGCGCTCGAAGCCCGGGACAAGGACCAGGTCCAGCGCCTCTACGACCTCGCGCTCGAAAATGGCGGCAGCGATGAGGGCGCGCCCGGAGCGCGGGGCGATGACGGCTTCTATGCCGCCTATTTCCGCGACCCCGACGGCAACAAGCTCAACGCCTTCACCATGGGCTGAGGCTGTGGCGGCGCCTATTGCGCCGCCAGGCTCGCCTGCTCCTCGCCGCTTTGCGGCGTCGAGCCGATATGGATGGTCTGCGTCGGGAAGGCGAACTCGATGTCCTCGCGCTCGAAGAGCGAATGGATGTCGAGGAAGATCGACTGCTGATAGTCCATATACTCGTTATAGTCGCGCGAGAGCACGTAGAAGACGAGCTCGAAGACGATCGAGAAGTCGGCGAAGGCGGCGAGGTGGCAGCGGTCGAAGCGCACGCCCTCGGTGCCCTCCACGATCTGCCGGATCTGGCCGGGCAGGGCGGCGAGCTTCTCGTGCGGGGTCGAGTAGAGGACGCCGACCCGCGTGACGATCCGGCGCTCGGCCATGCGGCGGTAATTGTTGATCTCGTTGTCCAGGAGCTTGGAGTTGTTCACCGTCAGCTGCTGGCCCGACAGGGTGCGGATGCGGGTGGATTTGAGGCCCACCTTCTCGACCGAACCCATCTTGTCGCCGAAGATGATGAAGTCGCCGCGCACGAAGGGTTTGTCGAGAATGATCGAGAGGCCTGCGAAGAGGTCCTCGAACAGGCTCTGCGCGGCCAGGCCGATGGCGATGCCGCCGACGCCGAGGCCGGCGATGAGGCCGGTGACGTCCATGCCGAGATTGTCGAGGATGACGACGATGGCGATGGCGAAGATCACGACATTAGCGAAGACGACGATCAGCGCCATCGCATTGGCGAGGGTTGATTCGTCGCCGCTATGCTTTTCCGACACCCGCGCGAGCAGCGCCTTGACCACCACCCGCGCCCAGAAGGCGATCTGGAAGGTGAAGAAGATCATGAAGGCGGTCTGGAGGCCTTCACTCAGCCATTCGGTGAGTACGACGAAGAAGGGCGTGACGAGAATCACCGAGACCAGCAACAGGAAGGCGCTGTTCGTGGCGCGCACCACGTCCGCGACGATGTTGCGGAAGGCGGTGGCGGGCTTGTCCCGGTCGCTGATGACGCGGCAGAGCGCGGCCCGTGCGAGGCGGAGGAGGAGGAAGACGCCGACGATGATGCCGAGCGCCAGCGCCCATTCCACGCCATTGTCGCGCAGCCAGGCGGCGAACCCGCCCGCCGTCGCGCCCAGATCACGAACAGCTTCCCCGGCGCCTTCTAGCACCTCTGCCGGTTGCGCTTCTTCCACGTCCCTGCTCCTCATGCTCCGATCGGCCGCTTGGCCGAACTTTCCGGCCTCGCCATCTTGCACCGCAGCAAAACATGGCGAGACTGCGCGTGCCAGACGAGGATGCGATGACCGACCTGACCCTCTCCGACCTTCTGAACCGCGTCACGCCGTCGCCGACGCTCGCCGTCACCCAGAAGGCGCGCGAATTGCGGGCCGAGGGCCGGGACGTCAAGGCGCTCGCGGCCGGCGAGCCCGACTTCGATACGCCAGAACACGTCAAGGAGGCCGCGATCAAGGCCATCCGCGACGGCAAGACCGGCTATACGGCTGTGGACGGCATTCCCGAGCTCAAACAGGCCGTCGCCGACAAGTTCGAGCGCGACAACGGCCTGACCTACGATCCGGGGACCGAAATCGCGGTGACGTCCGGCGGCAAGTACATGATATTCGCGACCATGCTCGCCACCTTGAACCCCGGCGACGAGGTGGTCATCCCCGCGCCCTACTGGGTCAGCTATCCAGACATGGTGAAGATCGCGGGCGGCGTTCCGGTCATCGTCGAGACGCGCGAGGAGGACGGTTATGTCCTGACCCCCGAGGCGCTGGAGCGGCACATCACCCCGCGTACGCGCTGGGTGATCCTGAACTCGCCCTCCAACCCGACCGGCGTCGTCTACGGCCCGGAGGCGACCCGGGCGCTGGCCGATGTCCTGTTGCGCCACCCGCAGGTCTGGGCGCTGTCGGACGATATCTACGAGCACGTCATCTATGACGCGACCTTCTGCACGCTGGCGAGCGTCGAGCCCGAACTGAAGGACCGGACGCTGACCATGAACGGGGCGTCCAAGGCCTATGCGATGACGGGCTGGCGCATCGGCTATGGCGGCGGGCCGAAGCCGCTCATGGCGGCGATCCGCAAGGTGCTGAGCCAGTCGACCTCCAACCCCTGCTCGATCAGCCAGTGGGCGACGCTCGCCGCGCTGGAGGGCGATCACGGCTTTCTCGGCGAGCGCAACGCCGCCTTCCGCGACCGCCGCGACCGGGTGCATGCGGCGCTGAACGAGGCGCCGGGCATTTCCTGCCTGCTGCCGCAGGGCGCCTTCTACCTCTATCCCTCCTGCGAGGGCGTGATCGGCAAGAGCTTCCTCAGCCGCAAGATCGAGAGCGACCTCGACTTTGCCGAGGCGCTTCTGGAGCAGGAGGCCGTGGCCGTCGTGCCGGGCACCGCCTTCGGCGCGGCGCCGGCCTTCCGCGTCTCCTACGCGACGGATATGGAAACGCTTGAGGAAGCCTGCCGCCGCATCAAGCGCTTCTGCGAGAGCCTGAACTGACGCGCGACATCTGTTCGGTCGATAGACAGAATCTGCACGTTCAATTTTGTCGATGGGCTAGGGCTTCCTATCTATAGGCCAGCAAGGAGGTTTCCATGACGAACCGCAACACACAGGTCGCCCAGTCGCTCAAGAGCGTTCTCGGCGACACCTATGCGCTCTACCTCAAGACGCACGGCTTCCACTGGAACGTGACGGGGCCCCAATTCCACGCGCTGCACACCCTGTTCGAGGAGCAGTACACTCAGATGTGGGAGGCGCTCGACGACATCGCCGAGCGCGTCCGGACCCTCGGCGAGACGGCGCCCGGCTCGGGCAAAGCGCTCGCCGCCCTGTCCGAGATCGACGAGGCGGGCGATGAGGTGCCGGAGGCGAAGGAGATGCTCCGCATCCTCGCCGCCGATCATGAAACCTGGGTGCGTCGGGCCGGCGAAGCGCTGGAAGTCGCGCGCGAGGCGGGCGATGACGGTACCGAGGACCTCCTCGTGCCGATGATCGCCTCGCACGAGAAATCGGCCTGGATGCTGCGCAGCAGCATGTGAGGCCAGCCACGCCGCCCGCGAACGAAGAGGGCCCGGCGCGTCGCGCCGGGCCTTCATCATGATTGCGGGAGAGCGCCGCTCAATATTCGCGGATCAGGCCGGTCAGGCGGCCCTGCACCTTGATCTGGTTCGGGCCGAAGATGCGGGTTTCGTAGGCGGGGTTCGCCGCCTCGAGCGCGATCGAGCCGCCGCGCTTGCGGATGCGCTTGAGCGTGGCTTCCTCGTCCTCGACCAGCGCCACCACGATATCGCCGTTCGGCGCGTCGTCGCAGCGCTGGATGATGACCGTATCGCCGTCATGGATGCCCGCCTCGATCATCGAATCGCCCTGCACCTCGAGTGCGAAATGCTCGCCGCCGCGCAGCATCGAGAGGGGCACGGCGATCCGGTCCTGCTCGTGCTGGATCGCGCTGATCGGGGTGCCTGCGGCGATGCGGCCGAGAACCGCGACCTCTTCGGTGCCGGGCGCGAGAACGGGCGCGGGGGCGGGACGGGAGCCTTCGATGACCGAGGGGCGGAAACCCGCGCCCGGTCCCGTCGCGACCGCGCGTGCGGTGCCCGGCGCGGCCGTATCGGGCAGGCGCAGCACTTCGAGCGCGCGCGCCTTGTGCGGCAGGCGGCGCAGGAAGCCGCGCTCCTCGAGCGCCGTGATCAGGCGGTGAATGCCGGATTTCGACTTGAGGTCCAGCGCCGCCTTCATCTCCTCGAACGAGGGCGACACCCCCGTATCGGTGAGGCGCTCGTGAATGAACATGAGCAAGGCGTGCTGCTTCGCCGTGAGCATGGGAACCCCTTTCGCGCGCGCCGGCGCCGACCGTGAACAAACGGTGATCGTTCTAGGGTTGTTCCAGGGTCCGGTCAACTCCCTCCGCGCGAGGCGGCGCGGAGGGCGGGGTCGCGGTCCGATCCGATGCCCCAGGCGGCGAAGCGGGGTTTAGCGCTAACATCGAACGCGGTAGGACCATCCTTCGATGCCGAACCGGCACACCAGGGAGGTTCCGACCATGCAACGTTTCGCACTACTTCTGGGCGCAAGCCTGATCGCCACGGCCTGCGCGGCGGAGGTCGAGCCCGCAGCCGAGCCGGAAGGCCCGGCCGAGGCGGTGGCCCAGGAGCAGCCTGCCGGGGCTGTCGCACAGGCCGAGGGCGCCGAAGAGGCTGATTCTCCGTTCCTGAACGCGCCCCTGGTCACCGAGATCTATACCGCCGACCCATCGGCCCATGTCTGGGACGATGGCCGCATCTACATCTATCCGAGCCACGACATCGATGCGGGCATCCCCGACGACGATCTCGGCACCCAATACGCCATGCGCGACTATCGCGTTCTCTCCATGGACGAGCCGGGGGCGGACGTGACGGTCCACGACGTCGCGCTGTCGGTCGACGACGTGCCCTGGGCGGCCCAGCAGATGTGGGCGCCGGATGCCGCCGAGAAGGACGGCACCTATTACCTCTACTTCCCGGCCAAGGACGAGAACGGCGTCTTTCATATCGGCGCTGCGACCTCGGACAGCCCGACCGGCCCCTTCGAGGCCGAGCCAGAGCCGATCGAGGGCAGCTTCTCGATGGACCCTTCGGTCTTCGAGGACGAGGATGGCGAGTACTACATGTATTTCGGCGGCATCTGGGGCGGCCAGCTGCAGCGCTGGGCGACGGGCGAGTACAATGACGACCCGGACCTCGTCGCCGATCTCGGCGATGATGCCGCGCCTGCGCTGATGCCCAAGATCGCCCGCATGTCAGGCGACATGGTCAGCTTCGCCGAAGAGCCGCGCGACGTGATGATCGTGGACGAGAACGGCGATCCCATCCTGACCGGCGACCATGACCGCCGCTTCTTCGAGGCGGCCTGGGTCAACAAGATCGATGGCACATACTATCTGAGCTATTCGACCGGCGACACGCATTACATCGTCTATGCGACGGCCGATAACCCCTATGGCCCCTTCACCTATCAGGGCCGCATCCTCGAGCCGGTGCAGGGCTGGACCAATCACCATTCGATCTTCGAATATGAAGGCGACTGGTATCTCGCCTATCACGACACCGAGCTGTCGGGGCAGAACCACCTGCGCAACGTCAAGATGACGCCGATCCGCCTGACCGAGGACGGACTGTTCGAAACGGTGGACGTCTATTCGGGCGACTGACCGGAAGCTCTGATGCGGGCCCTCAGCCTTCGAGCAGGGCCCGCGTCGCCGCCGTCACATCCGTTTGCCGCATAAGGCTCTCCCCGACGAGGAAGCAGCGGATGTTCGAGCGGGACAGCCGGTCGAGGTCGTCATGCCCGGTGATCCCGCTCTCGGCCACGATAGGCCGCATCCCGGCGAGCTTCGCCAGCCTTTCGCTCACGCCGAGATCCGTCTCGAAGCTGCGCAGATCACGATTGTTCACGCCGAGAAGGCCGCCCGGCAGACGCAGCGCCCGTTCGAGCTCGCCCTCGTCATGGACCTCGACCAGCACGTCGAGCTTTTGCGTCCGCGCCGCGTCATAGAGTTCCTCGGCCTGCGCATCGGAGAGGCAGGCCATGATGAGAAGCACCGCATCGGCATGCCAGGCCCGCGCTTCGATCATCTGATAGGGATCGATCATGAAGTCCTTGCGCAAAGCGGGCAGGGCGCAGGCTTCGCGCGCGGTGCGCAGGAAATCGGGATGGCCCCGGAAGCTCGGCTCGTCGGTCAGCACCGAGAGGCAGGCCGCGCCGCCCGCCTCATAGGCCCGGGCGAGGGCCGGCGGATCGAAGTCCTCGCGGATCAGGCCCTTGGAGGGGCTCGCCTTCTTCACCTCGGCGATGAGGGCGAAGCCGCGCTCCGACGCGCGGTCCAGCGCGGCGGCGAAGCCGCGCACCGGCGGCGCCGCCTGCGCTTCGCGCAAGAGGCTGTCCTCGGGCCGCTCGCGCTTCGCTCGTGCGACCTCGCCCCGCTTATAGGCGACGATATCGTCGAGAATGCTCATGCCGTCGCTCCCTTCAGCCGTTCGAGCGCGGCCAGCGCCCGCCCGTCATCGATGCCTTTGGCGGCCTGCGCTGCGCCCTCCTTCAGGCTGCTCGCGCGGCCCGACACGATCAGGCCCGCCGCCGCGTTGAGAAGCACCGCATCGCGGAAAGCGCCGGGTTCGCCTCGCAGGAGGCGCAGCATCGCGGCCGCATTCTCCTCAGGCCCGCCCCCGCGCAGGGATCCGGCCTCGCGGCGTTGCAGGCCCGCTTCTTCTGGCGTGACCGCGAATTCCGAGAGCTCGCCGCCACGCAGTGCGCAGACGAAGCTTTCGCCCGTCACGGTCAACTCGTCGAGGCCGTCAGAGCCGTGCACGACGAAGGCCCGCTCGGAGCCCGTCGCCCGCAGCGCCTCGGCGACGGGGCGCAGGAGGCGCCTCTCATAGACACCCAGCACCTGCCGCTTCGCGCCCGCAGGGTTCGACAGCGGCCCGAGAAGGTTGAACAGCGTACGGAAGCCGAGCCCCTTCCTGACCGGCGCCACATGCCTCATCCCGGGGTGGTGGTTCGGCGCGAAGAGGAAGACGAGGCCCGTTTCGGCCAGGATCGCCTCTGCGCGTTCGGGGGGGACATCGAGGTTCACGCCCAGCGCGGACAGAACGTCCGAGCTGCCCGTCAGGCTGCTGACGGCCCTGTTGCCGTGCTTGGCCACCGGCACGCCGAGCCCTGCGAGCACCAGCGCGGTCGCGGTCGAGACGTTGAGCGCGTTCTGCCCGCTTCCGCCCGTCCCGCAGGTGTCGAGCGTGCCCTCGGGACTGGCGATGCGCAGCGCGGCGGCGCGCATGGCCTCGGCCGCGCCCGCGACCTCTTCGGGCGTCTCGCCGCGCACGCGCAGGGCGGTGAGGAAGGCGGCCGCCTGGAGCTGTTCGACCTCACCGGTCAGAAGCTCGGCGAAGGCGTCGCGCATCTCGTCCTGCGACAGCCGTTCGCCGCTGACGAGGCGCGGGAGGGCATGCGCGAAACCGGTCATGCCGCGGCCCTGTCCGCTACGGTGCGCAGGAAGTTCCGTATCATGACGTCGCCCCCCTCGCTCGCAATGCTTTCGGGATGGAACTGCACGCCGAAGACGGGGGCGCCGCGCACGCGTGCGGCCATCACCTCGCCATCGTCCTCGGCCCAGGCGGTGGCCTGGACCTGCGGCGGAACCGTCAGCTCACGAATGGTCAGGGAGTGGTAGCGGGTCGCCGTGAAGGGCGATGGCAAGCCCTCGAACAACTGATCGCCCTCGTGCCGGACGCGGCTGGTCTTTCCGTGCATCTGCCGCTCCGCGCGCACGACCTCGCCGCCATAAGCCTGTACGATGGCCTGATGACCGAGGCAGACCCCGAGAAGCGGCAGGCCCGCCTGCGCCGCCAGCGGAACGAGGTCGAGGCTGATGCCCGCTTCGTTCGGAGAGCAGGGGCCCGGCGAGATCACGATGGCGTCGGCGCCGGACCGCACCGCGTCCTCGGCGCCTATCGCGTCATTGCGGACCACGCGCACCTCGCGCCCCTGTCCGCCGATCAGATGGACGAGGTTCCAGGTGAAGCTGTCATAGTTGTCGATCAGAAGGATCATGGAAATCTCCGGCGAATTCCCCTAACCGCTTCTTTCGGGCGGCATCAAGCGATGACAGGGCGGGTTGTGCTGAGGCGGACATGCTGACGGCTGGCGGAAAGTGGCGATGGCCGAGCCTGTTCGCGGCGGGCCTAGGCCTCGGCGTCGTGCTCGGCGTCGCCTTCGGTCTGCCCTCGGGCGGCGCTGCCGCGCCTGACATTCCGGCCGCCCTGCGACAGGTGCCCGCGCGCATCGTCAGTGCGCTGCCGACCCCGCAGGGCGAGGACGGCCTGCCCCTCTCCGCCCGCTTCGCGCCGCCGCTCAGCCGCGCGGGGCGGCCCCGCATCGCCATCGTGATCGACGATCTCGGCCTCGACTGGGGCGCGTTCAGGCAGGCGGAGGCGCTGCCCCCGCCCGTCACGCTCTCCTTCCTGCCTTACGGCGAGGAGGCGCAGGCCATGCTGGAGACCGTGGGGCAAGGCCATGAGATCATGCTGCACCTGCCCATGCAGCCGACCATCCGCGAGGAGGATGCGGGACCGGACATGCTGCGCACGGGTCAGGGGGCGGCGGCGCTGTCGGCCGCGCTGGCGAAGAATCTCGAAAAGCTGCGCGGCTATGAAGGGGTGAACAATCACACGGGCTCTCTCTTCACCGCCGATGCGGAGGCGATGCGGGTCGTGCTCGAAGCGCTCGACCGGCGCGGGCTCTACTTCCTCGACAGCATCACCACGCCGCGCCCCGTCGCGCTGGACCTCGCGGAGGAGGCGGGCTGGCGGGTGATCGAGCGTGACGTGTTCCTCGACACCGACCGCAAGGCGGGGGCGCCCTACGTGAAGAAGCAGCTCGCACAGGCCGAGAAGATCGCGACGGTTCATGGCGCGGCGGTGGTGATCGGCCACCCCTACGAGGCGACGCTCGACACGCTGGGGCCCTGGCTCGTCACCGCCCAGGCGCGCGGCTTCGAGATCGTGACGGTGAGCGATCTTCTGCCGCCTGCGCCGGTCGTGACCGCCGGCCTGCGCTGAGAGGCTTTCGCGACCGGGCGGGTGCCGCTATCGAGCGGTCATGACAGATGACGCCAAGAAGCGGGCGGCCGAGGCTGCCCTCGAGGAGGTCCGGGACGGCATGACCCTCGGCCTCGGCACGGGCTCGACCGCCGTGCATTTCGTGCGGCTGGTCGGCGAGCGCGGCTTCGACGTCCGCGGCGTGCCGAGTTCGGACGACACCGCCGCGCTCGCGCAGGAGGTCGGCATCGAGCTCGCCGTGCCCGACGAGACGACGCGCATCGACCTCGCCGTGGACGGTGCGGACGAAGTCGATCCGGACGGCCATCTCATCAAGGGCGGCGGCGGCGCACTGCTGCGCGAGAAGATCGTCGCGCATGCCGCAGAGCGCTTCGTCATCATCGCCGATGCCTCGAAGCGCGTCACGCAGCTCGGCGCCTTCCCCCTGCCGGTCGAGGTCGAGCGCTTCGGCTGGGGCCTGACCGTGCGGGCGCTGCGCGAAGCGCTGGCGGCAGCGGGGCAGGAGGGGGCGGAGCTGACCCTGCGCCCGGCAAAGGGCGGCTCGGGCTTCGCGCTGACCGATGGCGGCAATTACATCGTGGACGCCCGGCTCGGCCGCATTCACGACCCGGCCGCGCTCGACGCCGCGCTGACCCTGGTTCCCGGGGTCGTCACCACGGGCCTCTTCATCGGCCTCGCAGACCGCATCATTTACGGCACCGAAACGGGTACGGAGAATCAGGATGTACGATAGTATCCCCGAGGCCCCCGCGCCGCAGCTGCGACACGACTGGACGCGCGACGAGGTCGAGGCGCTGCTCGACCTGCCCTTCATGGAGCTCGTCTTCCGCGCCGCCGAGGTGCACCGGAAGCATTTCGACCCTTCCGAGCTGCAGATGAGCCAGCTCCTCTCGATCAAGACCGGCGGCTGCGCCGAGGATTGCGGCTATTGCAGCCAGTCCGCCCATTGGGAGACAGGGCTGAAGGCCTCCAAGCTGATGCCCACCTGCGAGGTGGTCGAGGCGGCCAAGCGCGCCAAGGAAGGCGGCGCGCAGCGCTATTGCATGGGCGCGGCCTGGCGGGAGCTGAAGGACCGCGATGTCGACCGGATCTGCGAGATCGTCTCGGAAGTGAAATCGCTCGGCCTCGAGACCTGCATGACTCTCGGCATGCTGACCGAACCCCAGGCGCAGGCGCTGAAGGATGCCGGCCTCGACTATTACAACCACAATATCGACACCTCGCCCGACTATTACGGCGAGATCATCACGACGCGGACCTTCCAGGACCGGCTCGACACGATCAGGACCGTGCGCGAGGCGGGCATGTCGGTCTGTTCGGGCGGGATCCTCGGCATGGGCGAGGGGCGAAAGGACCGGGCGGGCATGATCCACGCCCTCGCCACGATGGAAGAGCATCCGGGCTCGGTGCCGATCAACGCGCTGATCCCGGTCGAGGGCACGCCGCTTTCGGGCTCTGCGCGCATCGACAGCTTCGAGTTCATCCGCACGGTCGCCGCCGCGCGCATCACCATGCCGAAATCGGTGGTACGCCTGTCGGCGGGCCGCGACGACATGACCGACGAGTGCCAGGCGCTGTGCTTCCTCGCCGGAGCGAACTCGATCTTCGTCGGCGAGGTCCTCCTGACCAAGGACAATCCCGAACGCTCGGCCGATGACCGCCTGCTCGAAAGGCTGGACCTGCGCCCGATGAGCGCCTGAGGAGGGGGCATGCCAGACGCGGACGAGGACACACCCTACCGGCAGCTCTGCCACGCCGTGCGCGATTACGGCGAGGCGGCGATGGAGAACCTGCTGCGCTGCCGCGCCTTCGGCCGCGCGGTGATCGAGGGGCTGCCCGAATGGCTCGGCGTCTCCTCGTCCTGCGTCTCCGCCGTGCCCGCCAAGGGGCCTTTCGATCCGGCCAAGGATTACGGCGACGGCGCGTTCAGCTTCGATCCCGACAAGGTGATCAGGCTCGAACCCATCACCTTCGGCGTCTGCGTCATCGTGCCCAATGCCGAGGATTCGGGCTCGCTCTGGCTGCGCACGGGGGTGCGGCTCGAGATCACGGGGTCGACCTTCGACGTCTTCGTCGCGAACCAGCCGCTCCTGCGCGTGCCGCTGGAGTTCGAGGGCGAGCTGGACCCGGTCTTCGAAACGATCCACCGCGAGCTGATGGCGGTCTTCAAGATGGAACTCGCCGCATATAACGACGAGCGCTACAAGGGCGGCATCGGCTTCATGCCGCAGCGCCCGGGGTTCTAAGAGCGCGCCCGGCCTGCCATATGGGCGCCTCTTCTCGCAGGAGCCGCTCATGAGTTTCGACTACGACCTGTTCGTCATCGGTGCCGGATCGGGCGGCGTGCGCGCCGCGCGGATGAGCGCGCAGATGGGCGCCCGCGTCGCCATCGCCGAGAGCTCCCGCGTCGGCGGCACCTGCGTCATCCGCGGCTGCGTGCCCAAGAAGCTCTTCGTCTACGCCTCGGAATTCTCGCACGCCTTCGAGGACGCCAAGGGCTATGGCTGGACCGCCGACAATGTCCGCTTCGACTGGAACACGCTGCGCGACAACAAGGACGCAGAGATCGACCGGCTGAACGGCATCTACAAGCGCATCCTGAAATCGAACGACGTGACGCTGTTCGAGACGCGCGCGGTGCTCAAAGACGTGAATACCGTCCATCTCGTCGACGAGGGCTGCGACGTGACGGCGGAGAAGATCCTGATCGCCGTCGGCGGCGAGCCGATCCGCGACGAGAGCATCGAGGGCCACGAGATCGGCATCGTCTCCGACGACGCGTTCGACCTGCCCGAGCTGCCCAAGCGCGCAGTGATCGCGGGCGGCGGCTATATCGCGGTGGAGTTCGCCTTCATCCTCCAAGGCCTCGGCGTCGAGACCACGCTCGTCTATCGCGGCGAGCGCCTCCTGCGCGCCTTCGACAGAGAGGTCGGCGAATTCGTCGAAAATGCGCTGCGCGAGGCGGGGGTGCGCTACATCAACAATTGCGTCTTCACCAAGATCGAGGAGGCGGGGGACGCGAAACGCGTGCACCTCCTCGACGGGTCCGAGATCGAAACGGATCTCGTCTTCTGGGCCATCGGCCGGCGGCCCTCGACGGGCGGGCTCGGCCTCGAACGCGTCGGGGTCGAGACCGACCGCTACGGCGCGGTGAAGGTGGACGAGCACAGCCAGACCAGCGTGCCCTCGGTCTTCGCCATCGGCGACGTCACCAACCGGGTGAACCTGACGCCGGTCGCCATCCGCGAGGGCGCGGCCTTTGCGCGGACCCAGTTCGGCGGCGTGCCGAGCCGGATGGATTACCGCTTCATTCCCAAGGCGGTCTTCAGCCAGCCGCCCGTCGGCTCGGTCGGCTATACCGAGGAAGAGGCGAAGGCGAACCACGAGATCGACGTCTATGAGACGGATTTCCGCCCGATGAAGAACACGCTGTCGGGCAGCTCCGAGCGGATGATGATGAAGCTGATCGTGGACCGGAAGACCGATTACGTCCTCGGCTGCCACATTGTCGGAGAGGCCGCGCCCGAGGTGATCCAGGCCCTCGCCATCCCGATCAAGCACGGCATCAAGAAGGCCGATTTCGACTCCACCTGCGCCCTCCACCCCACGGCCGCCGAGGAGCTGGTCACGATGACGGCGAAGCGGGAGGGGTAGGTGCCGGGCGCGGCGTTCGGCTACATTGCCTTGGGGCTCGCCTTCATCGCGTTGTCCGGCCGGGCGCAGGGATATGCCGATCCCGCCATCTTCGTGTTCCTCGCGATCCTAGCATCCCTCGTAGTTCAGGGGGCCGTCCTTCTCTTTCGCATGTTGCGGCGATCCGCTTCGAGGCGGGACGGTGCGGTCGGGGCGTCGCTCGCGGTTATGGCTGCATGCGTCTACGCAGGCTTCCTTCTCGATGAGCGGGCTTACAGCATCTCTCAAGAGCGCGGTGACGCGATCATTGCGCAGTTGCGGACTTACGCCGCCGAGCAGGGCAGCTGTCCCCACGGGCTGAGCGATCTTCCGTTACCACCGGAGAATGCTCCCGCCTTTAGTGGTTCCGATTGGGATTACCGGGCAGGAGATGATGGCACCTGCGGGCTTTCGTTCGAGGGCGCAGCATTCATCGCCTGCTCGCGAACCACCGTGCAAGCCGATTGGATCTGCGACGACTGACTGTCGCGTCAGAACACCACAAACAACCCGATTGCCACGACGAGCCCGATCAGCGGCACCACGACCGTCAGCGCGCCGAGGGCCGGATAGGCCGCGGCATGGGTTTCGCCGCAGATCGCGCGGATGGTGGTCACGACATAGCCGTTATGCGGCAGGCTATCGAGCGCGCCCGAGGCGATGGCGACCGTGCGGTGGAACTCCGACGGGTCGACGCCCGCCTCGATATAGCCCGGCGCGATGAGGGGCAGGGCGATGGTCTGTCCGCCGGAGGCCGAGCCCGTCAGCGCCGCGATCACCGTCACCGCGATGGCCGCGCCGATCAGCGGGTCTCCGGGCAGGGTCTCGAGCGCCGAGAGGGCGGAGAGGAAGGCGGGGCTGAGTTTTGCGACCGAGCCGAAGCCGACCACCGCGCAGGTGTTGACGATGGCGATCACCGCGCCCGTCGCGCCGATGGACAGCGCCGGGGCGAGGACGGGCAGGTCGCGGATCGCGAGCAGGCTCGCCGCGACGCAGCCCGCGCCGAGGGCGACGACGAGACCCCATTTGCCCAAGCCGTCTCCGGAAAGGCCGATCCAGCCCGGCTCCTGGGTCAGAAGGAAGACGCCGAGAACCACGACGAGCGGCAGGAGGCTCAGCCACCAGGCGGGCAGGGCGTCATGCTCGCGCGTCTCGTCGCCCTTGCGCGCTTCGAAGCGCTCGCCGCGGGCCTTGGCCTTGCGCATCATGCGCGAGAGCCAGAAAAAGCCGATCCCCGCCATCAGGACGGCGACGGGCAGGCTGACCTGCCAGCCGGCCCAGGCCTTGGTACCCAGATATTGCTGCGGGATGATGTTCTGAATTTCGGGGGAGCCGGCGGTCGTCATGGTGAAGGTGACCGAGCCGAAGGCGAGGCAGGCGGGAATGAAGCGGCGCGGCATGTCCGCGCGGCGGAAAAGGGAAAGCGCCATCGGGTAGACCGCGAAGGCGACGATGAAGACCGAGACCCCACCATAGGTCAGCACCGCGCAGGCGAGCACCACGGCGAAGGCGGCATAGCGCGGGCCGAGGGCGCCCGTGATGGCGAGCGCGACCGAATCGGCAGCCCCCGTGCGCGCCATGATCTCCCCGAACACCGCGCCGAGCAGGAACATCGGAAACCAGTCGGCGAAGAAGCTCGTAAAGCCCGCCATGTAGGCCGTGGCGAAGTCCGGCCCCTCGCCCTGCGCGAGCGGCGGCAGCCAGGCGACGCCCGCGGTCGCCGCGACGAGGGCAGCCGAGACCACGGCCGCCACGACGATGTTCACGCCCCTGACGGTGAGCAGGATGAGGAGGGCGAGCCCGCCGATGAGCCCGAGCGCACTGATCATGAAGGAACCCCTTTCCTGCCCGAAACGGACTATGGCCGCGGTCGGGGAGCGGGATCAACGCCAGCCGCTTCGGCGTTGCCGCCCGGGCAGGGCCTCGCTACACCCCCTCGACCGCCCAGTTTCGGAGCCTTCATGACGACGCAAGAAGACGTTTTCCTCCGCGAGGTCGACGAGGAGCTCAATCAGGACCGCCAGCTCGCCTTCTTCCGGCGCTACGGTCCCATTCTGGGTGGCCTCGCCCTCATCGCCGTGATCGCGGTCGGGGTGATCGAGCTGATGCGCGGCCAGGCGGGGCGCGAGGCGGCGGAAGCGTCCGTGGCCTATCAGCAGGCGCTGGACGAAGGCGCCGGCCCCGACGCGCTGATGCAATATGCAAGCGCCGTCGACGGCGGCTACGAGGCGCTCGCCATCTTGCGCGCGGCCGGGACGCTCGCCGCGCAGGGCCAGACGGCTGACGCGGTCGAGGCCTATGCGCTCGCCTACGACAATACGGACCTGCCTGCTTCGCTGCGCGATCTGGCGCGGCTGCGCGCGGGCTATCTCGCCCTCGACGAGGACGGCGCGGCGGCCGACGACATCGTATCCGGCATCGAGACCGAGGCCTTCGCGCCCAATGCGTTGGAAATCCGCGGCCTCTCGGCGCTGAACCGCGGCGATTACGGCAGCGCCGCCGCCGCCTTCGCCCAGCTGCGCGAGGACGCCACCTCCGCCGCCGCCGGCCGCGCGACGCTGTTCCTCGGCCTCGCCGAGGCGGGCAGCGCGGGCGTGCCGCTCGAAGCGAGCGCGCGGGAAGAGAACTTCATCGACATGTTCGGCCGCCGTCTCGAAGAGGCCGGCGTCGGCGTCGGCGTCGGGGCGCCGGCGGAGGGGCCGGCGGCAGGCACGCCGGACGAGTGACGCGGCCCGGCTTAACAAGCCCTCAGATGCAGCCGGCCGTCCGGGCGGCTAAGACACGCGCCAGACCAAGGGGCGAATTGGATCATGACGAACGACGCTCAGCTTCTGCGCAGCGCCGGCGGCCTCGCCGCCCTGCTTCTCCTGTCGGCCTGCGCGAGCGGGCCCTTCGGCCTCTGGGGCGGCAATGACGACGCGACGGAGATCCAGGAGGACGACGACCGCGTCGCGGTCCTGGCGCTCGACCGCACGCTCGAGCCCGATCCCGCCTATGTCGGCCTGCCGGTGAACATTCCGCCCGCCTTCTCCAATCCCGACTGGACGCAGCCGGGGGGCGAAGCCGATCACACCATGCATCACCTGTCCGCGCCGGAAAGCTTCTCGCTCGCCTGGGACGCGGATATCGGCGAAGGCGGCTCGCGCCGCTCTCCGCTGACCGCGCCGCCCGTCGTCGCGAATGGCCGGGTCTTCACGCTCGACAATGTCGCCCGCGTCACGGCCTTCGCCGAGGACAGCGGCGAGCGCGTCTGGTCGCGGGAGATGACGCCCGATGTCAGCGAGGAGGGCCGGAAGTTCTGGCAGATCACCGGCAAGGTGAAGCCCGAGCAGCTCGGCTTCGGCGGCGGCCTGGCCCTCGATGGGGGCCGGGTCTTCATGACCACCGGCTTCGGCTTCGCCGCTGCCCTCGACCAGGCGACGGGCGAGATGCTGTGGCAGGCCGACCTGCCCTCGCCGGTCCGCAACCCGCCGACCGCGGCCGAAGGGCTGGTCTATGTCGTCACCACCTCGAACCAGGTGCTCGCGCTCGACCAAGAGACCGGCGACACGGTCTGGACCTATGAGAGCTTCGAGGAAAGCGCGCGCTTCCTCTCCTCGGCTTCGCCCGCGGTGCAGGGCGGCACGGTGGTCGTGCCCTTCTCCTCCGGCGAGGTCGTGGCGCTGAGCGCCGAGACCGGGCGCCTCCTGTGGAACGCGACCGTCTCGCGCGCCTCGCGCATGAACGCGCTCGCCGACCTCAACGACATCGCGGGCAGCCCGGTGGTGGATCGCGGCGCGGTCTTCGCGATCAGCCATTCGGGCCAGCTCAGCGCCATCGACCTGCGCACCGGGCGCGAGGTCTGGGAGGTGCCGGTCGGCGGCCTCAACACGCCCTGGATCTCGGGCAATACGCTCTTCCTCGTCACCACAGAGGGCGAGCTCGTCGCGCTCGCCCGCGACGATGGCGGCGTGCGCTGGGTGCGCGAGCTCGACAGCTACGAGAACATGAAGAAGCGCAAGGACCCGATCACCTGGTCGGGTCCCGTCCTCGCGGGCGGCAATCTCATCCTCATCTCCTCGCGCGGGCGGGCGCTCCTGGCCTCGCCGCAGGACGGCTCGACCGTGGCGGAGTTCGAGATCGAGGAAGGCGGCACCATCCCGCCCGTCGTCGCGGGCGGCACGCTCTATCTTCTCAACGACGAGGGCGAGCTTCTCGCCTATCGCTGATCTCAGCGCGGCAGGCGCAGCGTCGCGCGCAGGCCGCCGAGCGGCGAATCGCTCAGCGACAGCGCGCCGCCATGGCTGCGGGCGAAGTCGCGCACGATGGCGAGGCCGAGACCCGTGCCCGACGCCCCGCTGCGCGCGCTGTCGAGCCGGCTGAAGGCGCGGACGGCCTCCGCCCGCTGCTCTTCGGGAATGCCGGGGCCGTCATCGTCGACATGGACGCAGACATCCTCGCCCAGCGCTTCGGCGCTCAGCCGGACCTTGTTGGCATGCTTGAGGGCGTTGCCGGTCAGATTGTCGAGGGCCCGGCGCAGCGCCGTCGCCCGCGCCTCGATCGACAGCAAGGGCGGCACCTCCGTCTCGATCCTCTGGCCCGTGCGCGCGGCGCCCTCGGCGACGTCCCGGGCGAGCGCTGAGAGATCCACCGTCTCGAAGGCGGCCTCGGCCTGGCCGCTCGCAAAGGTGAGGTAGTCCTTCAGCATCCGCTCCATCTCCGAGACGTCCGAACGCAGCGCCTCGATATCCTCGCTGTCCGGCTGCAAAGCGAGGGCGAGCTTCATCCGCGTCAGCGGCGTGCGCAGATCATGGCTGACCCCGGCCAGCATCTCGGTGCGCTGGCGGACATAGCGGCGGATGCGCGAGCGCATTGCCATGAAGGCGTGGCCGGCCTGGCGCACCTCACGCGCGCCCGACGGCTTGAAGTCCGGCGCATCGCGGCCCCGCCCGAAGGCTTCGGCCGCATCGGCGAGCCGAGTGATCGAGCGGACCTGGTTGCGCAGGAAGACGAGCGCGGTGACCCCGAGCAGCAGCGTCGCGCCGATCAGCCACAGGACGAAGAGGTGCCCATCGGTCGCCAGCACCCGCTTGCGCGGCACGACATAGCTCATCACGCCGCCGGGCAGCTGCACGTCGACGGTGATGATGTCCGGATCGCTTTCCGCGTCATAGGCGAAGGGGCGGCTGAGATTGCGGTCGAGCTCACGATTGAGCCGCCGGTCGAAGGGCTCGAAGATCGGCCGCCGGTTGCGCGCCGGGATCTCCGCGCCGGGGCGGTAGTCCATTTCTATCTCGAGACCCTGCCGCGCGGCCCGTTCGACGATCCATTCCCGTTCGCTCTCGGTTCTCGCGGCGAACCAGAGGTCCGTCATCAGCTCGAGTTCGGCGGTGGTGCCCTTGGCGAGGCGCGAGGTGACCTCTTCCCAGTGGCGGTCGAAGAAGACGATGGTGACGACGACCTGCATCAGGAAGATCGGCAGGACGACGATCAGGATGGTGCGGCCGTAAAGGCTCCTGGGCGCCAGTCGTTTCAGCATGGCGCGCTCAGTCCACGATAAGGGCATAACCGACGCCGCGCACCGTCTGCAGGTAGAGCGGGGCGCGCGGGTCGTCCTCGATCTTGCGGCGCAGGCGGGTCACCTGCACGTCGACCGAGCGGTCGAAGCCGCCGGTCTTCTCGGCCAAAGCGGCCCGGCTGATCGCGGCGCCGGGCTTCGCGCTCAGCGTGCGCAGAAGGGTCAGCTCGGCACCGGTGAGCCGCACGGGCTCTCCGTCCCGCTTCAGCTCGCCCCGGCGCGGCGCGAAGACATTGGGACCGAAATGCAGTTCCTCGGCCCGCGCCGCGCGAGGCCGGCGCGACAGAAGGCCCCGCAGGCGCAGAAGGAGTTCGCGCGGCTCGAAGGGCTTCGGCAGATAGTCGTCCGCCCCGGCCTCGAGTCCCTCGATCCGGTCATCGGCCTGTCCGCGGGCCGTCAGCATCAGGATCGGCACGTCCGACAGCGCGCGCAGGCGGCGTGTCAGCGAGACCCCGTCCTCTCCCGGCATCATCACGTCGAGAACGAGCGCGTCGAAGCTGAGCGCGTCCATTACCCGGTCGGCCTCCTCCGCATTCCTGGCGACGGAGACGGCCAGCCCGTTCTCGCGGAGATAGCGCGCGAGCAGGCGGCGGATGCCGTCATCGTCGTCGACGACGAGGACATGAGGCAGGTCATCGCCGATCTCCTGGTTGGAGATGGCGGGCCGTTCCGGCTCGGAAGGAGAATGAGGCGTCACGCCGGCGTGCTACCACGCAAGATGCCGCAGCGTCCAACAGGCGGGGCGGCGGCTTCCCGCGTCAGACGCGGACCCAGGCCTTGGTCAGGCGGGAATGGGTTTCGGGCAGGAAATTCTGCCAGGCCGTGCGCCCGCGCGTGCAGTCGATGACGAAGACCGGTTCGCGCGGCTGGAGCAGCGGCGCGATCGCGTTCTTGATGCCGAGCGCGGTCTGGGTCGAAGCGACGCTCCAGACATTTTCGGTCAGGCGGAAGCCCGGGCCCAGATCGCAGATCGTCTGCGACAGGCGGCTGGCCGCGCCGGAAACGGTATCGAAGATGACGATGAAATTGGCGGTCTCGCCTTCCTCGCGCACTGCCGGGGCGCGCGTGCCGCCTCTGCCGAAACGCTTGGGCTCGGGGGCCGGTTTCGATTCCAGAAACGAAGCGAGGACCGGATAATGCCGCGCCTCGCGCCAGGTCTGCCCGCCTGCCGGTGCGACCAGCGAGGCGTCGGACAGCCGGCCTTCGCCCGCGAACCTCGCCATCTGGCTCTGCGTATAGGGGCCGTAGACCTTCTGCGCGACCTTGATGCACCAGTTATCCGTAGCGAGCATTTCGGCGCCTCACTCGGTCCGCTCGGCTTCAGAACATGCGGACCCTTCCGGTTCGGCCTGTGCAAAAACCACGCCAATGCCGTCCTCGTGGTGTCGGACGACCCGGGCCTGCATGCGGCCGACGCGAAGATTCGTGCCGACATTCGGCCTCGGCTTCACCCCTACCGAGGCGCCCGTGGTCGAGATGTCGAGAATCCGGCAGTCGACGATCGCGCCGTCGGGCAGCACCATGCGCGCCGGCTCGTCCTGCGGAAAGCGGCGGGCGCCGCGCTTCTCGATGCCGTCGCCGGCGCTGTTCACGAGGAAGGTCAGCGTATCGCAAAGGCGTTTGGCGCGCGCAGCCTTGTGCGAGAATCGAACGGCGAAGCCGTCTTCTTCCCGCCGGACGACGGAGGCGTCGAAACGGCCGAGCTTCTCGATATAGAGGATCAGCACGTCGCCCACGGCCGCGTCGCTGGCCCCCGCGATCCTCGCGCCGCCGGCGGACACATTGGTCAGGCGGCCTTCGCCTTCCTCGCCATTCGCCGCGAGATAGCGAACAGCGAGCGGCAGGGGCGCGCGCCGGTGCCGCCGGTTCTCCGGCTTCTGCGCGGCGGCCGGTGCCGCCGGTTCGCCGTGCGGCGCCGCTAAGGGAGAGAGACGAGTCAACGGCAGGCCCTGTTGCTGTTCCCCGGCGGCGTAGGACAAAGCCGTGAACAAAGGCTTTCCCGGCTCCCGCGCCGCGCGGACTACGCAAAAGGGTCCGGCCCTCCTATGTTCGGGCGATGCACCAGCGCCCCTCCGCCTCCCGCCGTGGTCTCGACAGCCGTCTGGGCCTCAACCCGCCGGAGCGTCGACGCGGCGGCGGCGGCATGATCGTCCTGCCGCGCCTCGTCGGGGTCCTCATCGCCATCATGGCCATTGTGCACGTTCTCGGCATTCTCGGGCTCGGCCGCACGCTGGACTGGGTCCTCGGCTTCATCCCGGCCCGGTTCCTCGCCGGGATGAACGGGCAGGTGGGCCCGACCGAGACGCTGCTGCCGCTGTTTGGGCATGTCTTCGTGCACGGGAACCTGCCGCATCTCCTGCTCAACAGCCTCTGGCTCGCCGTCTTCGGGACAGGCGTGGTCCGCCGCCTGGCCGTGGAAACCCCAAGGGGGCGGACGCATGCTTTCAATGCGGGCGTCTTCCTCGCCTTCTTCTTCGCCTGCGGCGTGGCGGGCGCGCTCTTCTACGCCGCCTTCAATCCCGCCTCTCCGGTCGTCCTGATCGGTGCGTCCGGCGCGATCTCCGGCCTGATGGCAGGAGCGATGCGCTTCGCCCTGCGGCCTTTCGCGCCCTTCGGTCCCGAACAGGGGCGCCTCGCGCCGGTGAGCAGCCGGCCGGTGGCCGTGGCGAGCGCCGTCTATATCGGCTTCAATATCCTGACGGCCATCGGCGCGGGCGGCGTCTTCGGCAGCGGCCTGACCATCGCATGGGAGGCGCATATCGGCGGCTATCTCTTCGGGCTCTTCGCCTTTCCGCTCTTCGATGGCTGTGCCCGCCGGTCCAGCCCGATCTCCGCGCCCAATCCATCCTGACGCTGCCACCGGGCGTTGCGCCGGGAGGGGAAAAGGGCGCACGCTCCTGGCAGACAAGCAGGAGGAGAAGCGGTGAAAGCCAAAGACATCCTCGAGCGAAAGGGGAGGCAGGTTCTGGGGGTCGAGGCCGATGACCGGCTGGACGACGCCATCGCCCTGCTCGCGAACAAGAATATCGGCGCGGTGGTCGTGCGGCGCGGCAACGCGCTCGCCGGCATCCTGTCCGAAAGGGATATCGTCCGCGCGCTCGCAGGGGCGCCGACGGGGTTCCGCGAGACCAAGGTGGAGGCGCTGATGACCACCGACCTCTTCACGGCGAGCCCGGAGGCCAGCGTCGACGAGCTCCTCGACCTGATGACCGAGCAGCGGGTGCGGCACGTGCCGATCCTGGAGGGGGAAACCCTGTCCGGGATCCTGTCGATCGGTGACGTCGTCAAGCACCGGATCCGCGAGGTCGAGGACGAAGCCAACGCCCTGAAGAGCTACATCTCCTCGAGCTGAGAGCAGGCGGCAGCCTGAGCGTCGGCACACGCTTCCGCCGCCAGCGGAAAGGCTGTGCCGAAGGCGTGATGAGAGCGTTTACGAAACCTTCACCATCTTTCTTCGCGCCGGACGCAGAAAAGGCTTGCGGGCCGGAGGCTGTCTGGGCATATACGCCTCCCTCAACGGCAATCGAGACTGCTGACGGCACGGGCGGCTAGCGCCTCCCAGACCTGACGTCTCGCCGGTTTGTTCGTGCTCCCAGAGCGGGGCAGGATGCGGCGAGAAAAAAGTTCCGAAAAGTCGTTGACGCGGGGCGTCGAGGCGAATATCTCGCCGCTCCA
>JACLAD010001291.1_pt1 | contig 21737 bp, 17 predicted proteins | sample 8027901 | NCBI WGS metagenome assembly JACLAD01 (sample SAMN15725071, study PRJNA655200) | protist metagenome | isolation source: fluorescence activated cell sorting (FACS) single amplified genomes of... | place: Spain: Blaines Bay Microbial Observatory, Mediterranean Sea | collected 2016-07-05 | reverse complement strand
ATTTGAGAAAATTTTATCATTTGATCTCAATCAATTTGAGACCATTAAGGTCGGCGAAGTTTTATCGCGGTTGACGTCTGACACGGGTGTTGTCCAACAAGTCTTTGGCCTCAGTATATCGATGGCAGTTCGCAACGTCATACAGTTTACTGGTGCTTTGATCATGCTGTTGGTGACAAGTGTTCAGTTGACATTTGTTTTTTTGTTCTCGATACCCGCGTTGCTGGTGCCCTTTTATTTTGTGATGAAAAAAATGAGGTTACTCGCAAGAAGAGGTCAAGACAAAATGGCATTGTCAAGCTCTTATGCTGGAGAAACCTTGTTTGCTATTCAGGTGACGCAGGCATTCACGCATGAGCCCTATGATAATCAAAACTTTGTAGACTCTGTCGAGAATACTTTCAAAGCGCAGTTAAAGCGCACCCGCATGCGAAGTGTCTTAACTGTGGTCATCGTTACCTCAATCACAACTGGTTTTTTATTGGTTTTTTGGTATGGGTCATATCTATTGAACCAAGAGCCATCATCTATTACTCACGGACAGTTGATACAGTTTTTGGCTTATGCTGGGATCTTATCGTCAGCAATGGTTGCAATGTCTGATGTGATGGGTGATGTTCAGCGAGCCATTGGAGCGTCTGAGCGTCTGGTTGAACTTCTCAGTATGGAGCCTACCATCGTTTCACCTGCTGATCCTGTAAAGATAGTTGATCGCATGCAAGGGCGCATTGAGTACAAGCAAGTTTGTTTCTCATATCCTAATCGGCCTGATAAACATGTGATAGATGGTGTGTCAATTGATATTGCACCTGGGCAAAATGTTGCTTTTGTAGGTCACTCTGGTGCGGGTAAGTCGACGATGTTGCAGTTGTTGTTGCGATTTTATGACGCAAACTCTGGTAGTATCTGCATTGATGGTGTACCACTTAACCAGTTATCCTTAGATGACTTGCGAGGATCTATCAGCTTTGTGCCTCAAGAAGTGGTTGTTTTTTCCGGAACCATCTATGAGAATATTCTTTATGGGTTTCCCGAAGCGGAACCGGAGCAGGTCTACCAAGCAGGGAGGCTAGCCCTGGTAGATGAGTTTGCTCGTGAGCAGCCAGATGGTTATGATACTATTGTTGGAGAAAGAGGGGTAAGACTTTCGGGTGGTCAGCGTCAGCGTTTAGCTATTGCTAGAGCTTTTTTGCGCGATGCACCCATCTTGTTGCTTGATGAGGCCACGAGTAATCTTGATGCAAAAAATGAAAGACTGCTTCAGCAAGCTTTGTCCGAGCTGATCCAGGGGCGAACAACTCTGGTGATTGCTCATCGGTTATCTACTGTTAAACAAGCTGATCAAATCATTTTTATGCATCACGGTAAGATTATCGCGCAGGGAACTCACGCATATTTGTTGGAGAACTGTTCTGAATATGCTTATTTATCGAGTTTACAGTTTATTGATGCTTAGGCGATATCGCCCATCAGTTTTTATATTTGATGGTACTTTGTAGTGGTGCTGCGTTGATGATTTGGAGTTGCGTGTGATGTATCGGCAGATAGGTCGTAATCATTTTATGCGAGATAGTCTTGTTTTGATGTTCTTGCTTGTCTGTGCGGATTCCTCCTGGGCTTTGGTTAGATTTGGTCATTTTTTACACGTGGGATCCTTTGTGTTTCGATACATTCCGCATACTTTTCAGACTGATGCTTTTCGGGACCAGACAGATGGAATGTATGCCACGGAATTTGAAAACTACATGACTCATTTGGGTTATGAGCGCCTAACGATGGTGACATCGTTTCAGTCAATATGGAATTCTGATCATGAGTTCAGTAGTCCAGATACATTGGCCGTTAAAAATGATTTTTACATCAAGTATAACAGTCATTTCTCGGTAGGCTTGACGATGGACCAAGTTTGGTCTGATGATAAAGGGTTGGCCAGTTCGGGGCGGCATCATGGATTTCAGGGTGGGGTGACGGCACGTTTTAGATGGTAGCTGTGCAACTTGCTGGGCGGGTTTCTTTTCTCCCAAAAAAAGAGTGTTATTTCTTATTTTTGTGCTATATATAAAGGAAGAGGTATTAATTTCTCAAACGAAAGGAGGTCTCGATGAATACACCTAACATACAGATCCGTTTTGATCACCGCAATGTGGCAGATTCAGAATCCCTAGCTAAATATGCTTATCCTAAACTTGAACATGTTTGTCAACATGGCCGTGTTCATGATGTTACGATGACTTGCTCAGTGGAGAATGGATTGCATAAAATCAGTGTCAACTTGCACATGCCGCAGCGATTCAATGAGAATATTGAAGCTACAAGCCGAGATATGTACGTGACGGTGGACGAAATCATGCCCAAGATAGAACGGGTAATTAAGGAGCGTACTGCTATCATCGGTTCGCCCGGTCATGTGTCAGCTGCTCGGCCGCATGATGTATTTGACGAGTCTGAAGAGGATATTTAATCCTCTAAATCAGCTTTTACTTGTGCTTCAATAATGAAGTCAGGCTGTGCTACTGAGCCTGAGTGGTTGTCGCCTTTACTGAGTGCGTCAATGTGTTCCATGCCTTCAAGGACTTTTCCAAATACAGTGTATTGCCCATTTAGATGCGGGGTGTCACCATAGCAGATGAAAAACTGGCTATTAGCGGAGTCAACATTCTGAGCTCTTGCCATAGACACAGTGCCTCTAACATGTGGTTCATTGGAAAACTCTTGAGTTAAGTTAGGATAGCTTGATCCCCCTGTGCCGTTATGATTCGATCCGTCGCCTGTCTGAGCCATAAAATTGTCGATGACACGATGGAAGGGACAGTTGTTGTAAAACCCCTCTCTTGAAAGTGTTTTGATGCGCTCAACATGTTTGGGTGCAAGATCAGGGAGAAGTTCAATGGACACGGTACCATCATTTAGCGTGAGTAGCAGTGTGTTTTCAGGATTGCTCATAAAATGTTCCTAGTTGTAGATCGTTTTGATTTTCTAATAAAATTTTCTCTTTTTCAACTAATTTTTAATTTTTCTGTTCTTTTGGGCCAGTTGCCTTGAGTCTATGTTTACTTAGGAGAGTGTCTTGAGTGAATCACCTAGATAATATTTCTGTGCTTTGTCATTTTTGGATATTTCATGGGGTGTTCCCTCTGCAAGTATTTTGCCTAAGTGCATGATGTAGGCATAGTCACAGATGGGTAGTGTGGCACCGACGTTATGATCTGAGATCAGAATACCTACTTTATCTTTTTTTTGGATGGTGTGTAATAGGTTTTTTATTTCTTGTATGGATATTGGGTCAACGCCGGAGAATGGTTCATCTAGTAAAATGAACCTCGGGTTGTTTGCCATTGTCCTTGCGATTTCAGTACGTCGTCTTTCCCCACCAGATAATAAACTGCCCAACGTGTGTCTTACTTTACTCAGGCTGAATTCGTCGATGAGCGTTTCCAGTCGGTTCCTCTTTTCATCGTTACTTTTTTTGGACAACTCAAGCACGCTCATGATATTTTGTTCAACTGTTAAACCAAGGAAGATGCTTCTATCTTGGGGTAAAAAGCTAAGACCTATTTCTGCCCTTTTGTAGATTGGATAGGAGGTGATGTCGGTGTTTCCAAGTAATATCTTGCCGCTGTCTGGTGTTATAAGGCCCGTCATGATATGAAAGCAGGTTGACTTTCCCGCACCATTTGCGCCAAATAGTCCAACAATTTTGTCTTCTGCAAAATGCATGGTGATATCACAGCAAGCCTGGTACTGCTTGTAGAACTTGTTGACTTGTTTGATTTCGAGCATGATAATCCTTCTATTTAGGAATGGTTACAACCTGATAGGCTCTTAATTTACAGGCATTTTCGATGTTGCTGGCTTGCATGATCTTTTTGGTTGTAGATCGATGTTTTCTTGCAATTTCAGACATGGTGTCGCCAGGTTGGACAACATAGCGAACATAGCTTTTTTTGCTTACATCATTCTTCCAAATGACTAGTGGTTGGCCCTTTTTGATTATATATGGATATTTTAATCGATTCCAGTATGCAATGTGGGCAACTTTCGCTTTGTAGAGCTTACTGATAGTGTTTATGGTTTCACTGTTGTTTACCAGGTGGTTTATTTGCCTTGGTCCCAGTTCCTCTTTGGCCAAAACAGCGTCTGTAACCGATCTGTTGTGAGAAATAATCGGCTTTTTCTTACAGTTCTTTTTAATAATGAGCTGATCATTGATCTGAATGCTGTCACTCACTAAGCCGTTGTAGGTCATGACTAACTCTGGTGTGGTGTTGTATAGCCAGGCAATATTCTGTACCGAATCTGATCTTTTGACTTTGTGTCTTACCCATTTATTGGTGAATACCGGCGTTTTTTTGAGTTTTTTCCTGCATGAGAACATCTTTTGTCTTGGCACCAGTAGCTGGCTATCGTGACTTGGGGTTAAGTTGTGTCCTTTCCATTGGGCATTTAGTTGGTGTAATAAGTCCTGATTGATAGAGCATATCTCTGATATTTGTGAGAAAGCATAAACACGATTTGTTGGTGTCGTAGCGAAATAAACCTCAGGTCGGACGTAAGGCAGTTTGATGCCGTGTTTTCTTGGGTTATTGATGATTGCTTTCAAAGCATATATTTTGGGTAGATACTTGCGCGTTTGCTCCGGCAAGAATGCTGTCCACGGTATTTTGTTGTTCGTTCGGTTTGATTGTCTGATGGCGTGCCGGATTCTACCTTCGCCAGCATTATAGGCTGCTATGGCATAATCCCATCTTCCGTAAAGTCTTTTCTTCAGATAAATCAGTTGTTTTAGTGCTGTCTGTGTTGATTTGATCACGTCGCGGCGCTCGTCTTTTGTTGCGCTGATCTCTAGCATATTTGCTGATGCTAAATCGGGCATGATTTGCCACAGACCTGATGCTCCTTTCATGCTTCTAGCGAATGGATCATAATTGCTTTCGACGAAAGGGATGAGAGCAATTTCGCTAGGGAGCTCACGCTTGTCAGTTTCTTCAAGAACGTAAGCCAGATACATTTTAGCATTTTCAGTCATCTCACGAATGGCATTAGGGTGCTTTTTGTGCCACCTAATTTGTCTTAGCGTCTCAGCCTCTAGTGATCGATCAACTTTTAAGGAACTATGGGATCGGATTTTTTTCCATATCGTATTGTCTATATCAAAAATATTGGCGATACTTGAAATCGTAAGATTCCAAAAAAGTAAAAAGGAACATAGTATAACGACTGTTTTACGATAGACTGACTGTTGTTGTATTGTGCTTGTCATTAGAAATTATCCTTTAGCTTTCTGAGAGCAATGAATGTGTCAAGTGGTGTGCTGATGTCTGTTGATACCTGCTTACTGATTTTGTCTTGTATCGTTGAGACCTCTGTTCTTAAGAAAGGGTTGACTTTGAGCTCTAAATCGAGAGTGCTGGGTAATGATGGCTGATCTTGATTTAATCTTTTAATGGTCTCTTTCTTGTAGTGTGCAAGATCGGGATTATTGTTGTCTATACTTTCTGCGAAGCGGATATTGTTGAGAGTGATTTCGTGTCCCGGATACACCAAAGTATCGGGAGGTAGATTCTTGATCAAGTTCAGAGAGTGAAACATCTGCTCAGGCGTTCCTTCAAATATCCGGCCGCACCCTGCTGAGAAAAGTGTATCCCCACAAAATAAATGTCCTGGGTAGTAAAAGCTTAAATGGTCAAGCGTATGTCCTGGGGTTGGCATGATTTGCCATGGCTTTGCAAATCCTTTGATCTGGATATTTTTTTCTTTGGAAACGTCGATGGCATCTATGCCCAGATGTGTTAAGTCGGGTCCGTAAACAGGCGTGTGAGGAAAGTGCTCCAGTAGAGCTCTCACGCCACCAGTATGGTCGGGGTGATGATGCGTGATTATGATATTTGAGCATTTTAGCCTGTGATCGGCGAGATATTGAATGACTTGGCTGGCTTCACCTGGGTCTATGACCGTTGCTTGTTGGTCGGTGGATATTGTCCAAATATAGTTGGTGTTAAGCGCTCTAATGGGTACTACTTTCATAACAGAAATACTTATTGTGCATATTAAGGCAAATCGCAGTATATCCCTTTTTGTGCTACCTCGCAAGGATTGATGTATACATGATTTGATGCTTATTTTAAAACCATATCTAGTCATTTGAACGCATGGACATCAATGTGTTTGTTTTGCTCAAAACCGATATTTAACTTCATGCTCATTTCTCAGATAGTCTGGCATATTTTGTCTTGTATTCTGGCCATTTGACTCACGAACTGGTTGCAGTGGATAGGCTTTTCTTGTCTCACGTATGCAATCTATTTTCGTAGGTACTTTTAAAAAGCGTTGCTATGCAGTAGACTATGAGGTAAATGTTGGGACATTCTTGACTGAGGATGTGTAAGTGTATGCAGGCTAAACAAAGAGCGCTCTTTAAGTGGTACGAGTCTCCTGTTGGCCAACAAGTAGCGGCATTGGAGCGACAGATTCTGCAGCCAGTGGTTGATTCTTTCAGGCCTTACAGGACGTTGGAATTGGCCGATGTCCCATTGATTGACTCCATCAATGTCAAAGAGAGTTTTTGTGTTGGTGTGAATATTGCCAAGAGCAGTGCGGAAAAAGCTAATTGCGTCGTGGGTGACTATAATTGTCTGCCTTTCGCCTCTGAGAGTTTTGACTTGGTAGTGTGTTCTCATTTGTTTGAAACTACTCCCTATGCTGGAGGGCTGATCGCTGAGATTTCTCGCGTGCTAGCGCCTGAGGGGTTGTTGATCATGACTGGTTTTAATCCGCGTGGTTTATGGCGAAAGACTGACTACTTTTCGAGTTTTTCCTGGTGGTCACACCCTCATTCCCCTGGCGAACTTGTGGCGCTGTCCAGTTTGTGTGCCTTGGATGAGATGTATGTAGATTACTGTGGTTACTTAGGCTGCTTGCGTCAACCGTCTGGTAGCGTATCCTTACATATCAGTGAAGCGCTCGGTAAGCTCTTGCCTGCTTCGTCTGTTTTGTATAAGGTTGTGTTGCGAAAGCGGGTTTCTGCTAAGGCTTCAGCGATGGTTGACGAAGTTGCTATGCTGCAAAATGTGCATGTTGGGTAGGGGGGAGGTTATGTCGGAAAAAAATAGTTCTTTGGTTGAGATTTACACGGATGGATCGTGTCTAGGTAATCCCGGCCCAGGTGGTTGGGCTGCGTTACTACGTCGTGGAGAGTTTGAAAAGAAGCTGAGTGGTGGAGAGTTGAACACGACCAATAATCGTATGGAGCTTTTAGCCGCTATTGAGGCTCTGTCGAGCTTGAAGCGTTCATCACGAGTCAGATTGACTACTGACTCGCAGTATTTACGACTTGGTATGACCGAATGGGTTTCCTCTTGGCAGAAGCGTGGTTGGCGGCGCGCTGATAATAAGCCAGTCAAAAATTCAGACCTATGGCAGAGGCTTGTGGAGCTGTCGCAGCAGCATGATATAACTTGGTGCTGGGTGAAGGCTCATAATGGTCATGTTGACAATGAGCAGGTTGATCAAATGGCGCATGATGCAGCCAAGCGGGTGGCTGGATCGTGAGTTCGTTTGTTGTCGTTCTTGATACTGAGACCACGGGTATTGATGCCTCGAGAGAGCGTGTTATTGAGATTGGTGCGATTAAGTTGCAAGAGGGTAAGCCGATTTCTAAGTTTCATACTTATGTTAACCCTGAAGGTGTAAAGAGTCAGCCCGGCGCTCTGGCTGTTCATGGTATTACTGATCAGTTTTTGTTAGATAAGCCAACTTTTCTCTCGGTGCATTCCGCATTTTTAGATTTCATTTCGGGCACGCAGCTTGTGATCCATAATGCTCCGTTTGATGTTGGGTTTCTAAATGCTGAGCTAGATCGTGTTGGTTATCAGGCGCGAGTTGAGGATATTTGTGAGGTTGTTGATACATTGATCCTTGCCCGGGAGAGATTTCCTGGTCAAAAGAATAATCTAGATGCTCTTTGTCGTCGATTTGGTATCTCAATCGAGCACCGAACCCTGCATGGTGCACTGCTGGATGCTGATTTATTGGTTAAGGTGTATCTGCAAATGTGTGTAGATCAATCAGACTTTTTATCGCAGAACGTAGGAAATTCAGTTGAGGCTTCTAGCGTAAGTCAGCGAGTTTGGGGGGCGTCTATTGAGGTGGTTAGCGCCTCTGATGAGGAATGTCAGGCACATGAATTGTTTTTTGCTTCGAATCAGTGAGCGTATATCAAGTTAAATAATGTTTTTATACGTGTTTCGTTTGGTGGTATGCCGTGTAACAAGGTATCGTTTCTGGAAGATGCTGGTTGTTTGATGGATTTAACTTGTCAATACGCCTATGTAGTGTGTTGAATCAATGCGTTCAAATCTCACATTCCAGTGCTAATTGTGCACAAGCTATTGTTTTTTATTGTTCAATCTTACGGAAGATGGCTCGATTGGTGAGATAGACAACTTTTTTATTCCGAAACACTTGACAAAAGAGAGGATTTGCTAGAAAATGCTCTCTTTGCAAGTGGCGTGTTTTGGAGGGGTTCCCGAGCGGTCAAAGGGATCAGACTGTAAATCTGACGGCTCAGCCTTCGCAGGTTCGAATCCTGCCCCCTCCAAGTTAGCTGATGCGGGTGTAGTTCAATGGTAGAACCTCAGCCTTCCAAGCTGATGGTGTGGGTTCGATTCCCATCACCCGCTGATGAAGCGTGGCTCGTTCTATGCGCCCACATAGCTCAGGCGGTAGAGCACTTCCTTGGTAAGGAAGAGGTCACCGGTTCAAGTCCGGTTGTGGGCAGTGCGTTACTTGTGGATAACCGTATGGTTAGGGGGGTCGAAAGACCCATTAGAGAAGCATGCAGTGTGGGATGTTACAACTGAACTGGCATGGTGGGGATTAAAAGCGCGTTAGCGCACCAAATAAAGAGGTATACAATGGCACAAGCACAACATGATAAATCCAAAACCGTGGTTAATGTTGGAACAATAGGACACGTAGATCATGGTAAAACAACTTTAACTTCTGCTCTTTGCGGAATGGACTTTGGGTCCATTGACAAAGCGCCTGAGGAAAGAGAGCGTGGTATCACTATCTCAACTGCACACGTTGAGTACTTTACTGACAACCGTCACTATTCACATGTTGACTGTCCAGGTCACGCTGACTATGTGAAAAATATGATCACTGGTGCTGCTCAAATGGACGGTGCTATCCTTGTAGTCAACGCTGCTGATGGTCCTATGCCACAGACACGAGAGCACATTTTGCTTGCCAAGCAGGTTGAAGTGCCAAAGATTCTTGTTTATCTGAATAAAGCCGATCAGGTTGATGATCCAGAGCTCATTGAGCTTGTAGAAATGGACATCCGAGAGCTTCTCAGTCAGTATGGATTCCCAGGCGATGATACACCTATTATTGTTGGCTCCGCACTACAGGCAATGGAAGGTAAGGATACTGATCATGGGCTAAAATCAATTCAGAAGTTGAAAGACACAATGGATGAGTGGTTTGAAGTGCCAGATCGTCCTATCGATAAAGATTTTATGATGCCTGTTGAAGACGTGTTTTCGATCTCTGGTCGTGGTACAGTTGTAACTGGTAAGATTGAACGTGGTATCATCAAAACTGGTGAGTCTGTTGAAATTGTCGGTATCAGAGAGACACAGACAACAACTTGTACTGGCGTGGAGATGTTCAGACGTTTGATGGATGAAGGTAAAGCTGGTGACAACGTCGGTTTGTTGTTACGAGGATTGAAGCGTGAAGATGTTGAGCGTGGTCAGGTAATTGCCAAGCCAGGAACGGTTAAGCCCCATACAAAGTTCGTTTCAGAAGTTTATGTGCTTTCTAAAGAAGAGGGTGGCAGACATACGCCGTTCTTTAATGGATACAGACCTCAGTTCTACTTTAGAACAACTGACGTGACAGGAGCTGTTGACCTTGCTGAAGGTGTAGAAATGGTCATGCCTGGTGATAACGCAACATTCACAGTTGAGCTGATCTCTCCAATTGCAATGGAGAAGGGTGTTCGATTTGCGATTCGTGAAGGTGGGCGTACTGTTGGTGCTGGAGTTGTGACTGAAATTATTGAGTAAATTCTGCTATGATCATAGGTCAGTAGCTCAACTGGTAGAGCAGCGGTCTCCAAAACCGCAGGTTGTGGGTTCAAGTCCCTCCTGGCCTGGATTAGACAGTAATCTGGTAGGTAAGTATGATTGAGAAAACTCAAACACTAAAAACAACATGGTTAGATGTTGTTTTGTGGTTTACGATTGCAAGTATTGTGATTGTTGGAAGCTATTTAATGTATTTCTACCGAGAGCAGATTAGTGTGTTTCGACTTCTCTTTACATTTTGTGGCTTTGCTGCAGTGGTTTTTCTTGCAAGCAAGACTACATCAGGTGTTGCGACACTACAGTTCTCAAAGTCAGCTTGGATTGAGATGTCTAAGGTGGTTTGGCCTAAGGCTGACGAGGCGCGTCACATTTCGACCGTCGTAGTCTGTGCGGTCGCGCTTATTACCATGTTACTGTGGTTGGTTGATTCAGTTCTCACAGTACTTGTGAGGTATATGCTAGGGTGATAACAATGAATGATAATGATCAGTTAAATAACGAGCATTCCAATGAAGATAGCCATCCGACAGATGGTGCGTCTTCTCAAGAAGAAGTTCAGGAAGTAGTGAATCCAAACTTCAAGTGGTATGTTGTTAGGATTGCTACGGGCAAAGAGAATAAGTTCAAGGATCTTCTTGATGAGCGTATCAAGCGCGAGAAAATGGCGTCGTTTTTTGGGAATATTCTGATACCCACTGAGGATGTTGTTGAGCTTCGTGCTGGGCAGAAGCGTAAAGTCAAACGTAAATTCTTTCCTGGTTATGCACTAATCCAGATGGAGATGGATGACAAATCGTGGCATCTGGTACGCTCCATACCTGATTCCTTAGGGTTTATTGGTGGGAAGAGTAATCATCCGCTGCCTATTACAGAGGCTGAAGCCCAGAAAGTTCTCAACAGAACAGTTACAAAGCCTGAAAGTGTTCAGCAGACAACGGTGTTTAGACCTGGTGAGCTGATCAGGGTTACTGATGGTGCATTTGCTGACTTTAATGGCGTGGTTGAAGAGGTTAATCAAGAGAAAGGCCGTCTGGTGGTCTCAGTTTTGATATTCGGACGTTCGACACCGGTTGAGCTAGAGTTCAGTCAAGTTGAGAAAGTAAGTTAGTCTATACAAAGGTAGGAATGTTTTATGGCATCTAAAAAATTAAAAGCAAATATCAAGCTACAAGTAAAAGCTCAAATGGCAAATCCGAGTCCACCAATTGGACCCGCGCTTGGCCAGCATGGTCTCAATATCATGGACTTTTGTAAAGCATTTAATGATAGAACAAGTAAGCAGGAGAAAGGTCTCGTTTTGCCGGTGATCATATCGGTTTACACAGATCGTAGTTTTGACTTTATTATCAAAACGCCTCCGACAGCTGTTCTGATCAAGAAGGCATTGGGGATAGAGTCTGCCAGTGGAGAGCCAAACAAAACCAAAGTTGGTGTTTTGTCCATTGCACAGTTGGGTGAGATCGCTGAATTTAAAATGCCTGATTTGAATTGTGATACGCTAGATGCTGCAAAAGCCATTGTTGCTGGAACAGCGAGAAGTATGGGTGTGGATGTTGAAGAACAGGTCAAGTAAATAAGGAAAAACAGATGGCAAAGGTAAAGGAACAGCAGAGTGCAGCAGATGAATCTGGCAAGAGAGTCGATTGTTTGCTTGATGATGCATTGACTGCGTTGAAAGAACATGCGAAGGCAAAGTTTGTAGAGAAGGTTGATATCAGTCTTCAAACAGGTATTGATGCCAGAAAAATGATGGTCCGAGGTATGGCGAAATTGCCAAACGGAACTGGCAAGTCAGTCAAGGTTGCTGTGTTCGCATCTGGTGATCAAGCAAAAAATGCTGAAAAAGCTGGCGCTCACCGTGTGGGGTTTGACGATTTATTTGAAGAACTTAAGGGTGATGACTGGCACTATGATGTGATTATTGCCACGCCCGATGCGATGGCGATGGTCGGTAAGCTTGGTAAAAAACTTGGGCCTAAAGGTTTGATGCCTAACCCTAAGTTAGGTACGGTGACTGCTGAGGTTGAGAAGGCTGTGACTGCTGCTTTGGCTGGCCAGGTTCAGTTCAAGCTGGATAAAGCAGGTATCATCCATTGTAGTATTGGTACGGTTAAGTTTACCAACAAGGCATTAGAAGAGAACTTGCTTGCGTTGCTTTCTGAGGTTAAAAAGAACAAGCCTGCAGCTGCCAAAGGCCAGTATCTAAGAAAATTATATCTAAGTACCACGATGGGCAAGGGGTCGTATCTTGTAGACCTGTCCAAGTTGGTCAACTAGTAAGGAGTCGACGATGAATGCTGTATTAGCTCAAAAAGAGAAGGCGGTTGAGGATTTAAAAGATATTGCGCAACGTTCTCATTCTATGTTAGCTGCTCATTACCGAGGTATGGATGTTACCTCAATGACAGCTCTGAGATCTGCTGCTCGAAAACAGAATATTTATGTTAAAGTGATCAAAAATACCTTGGCAAGACGGGCTCTTTCTAACAGTCAATACTCTGGTGTTGCAGACAAGATTACCGGCCCCATCGTGTTGGCTTTTTCAATGGAAGAGCCCAACGCCGCTGCTAAGCTGTTTAAAGAATATGGTAAGAATTTTGAGCAGCTAGCTGTCCAGGTTATCGGTGTTGAAACTGCAGTGTATTCCGCATCTGATCTGGGTAGAATCGCTAGTATGCCAAGTAAAGATCAAGCAATTGCCTTATTGTTAGGTGCCTTACAGTCACCAATTCGCAATTTGGCCTGTACATTGCAAGAGACTTATGCTACACTTGTGCGCGTTGTTGATCAGGTAGCAAAGAAAAGACAATCACAACAGTAAACGGGAGATAAAGAGTGAACAAAGAAGTGACGAGTGCCGAAGCACAAACAAACATTGATTCTATTGCAGCGTCTATCAGCAAGCTGACAGTCGTTGAGGTATTGGATCTTGTAAAAAGGTTGGAAGATGAGTACGGGGTATCCGCTCAAGCTGCTGCAGTTGTTGCTGCACCTGCTCAAGCAGGTGGTGCCGACGCTGCCGCTGTAGAGGAGAAAACTGAATTTGATCTACACATAAAGTCGTTTAAAGACAAGATTCCTGCAATCAAAGCTGTCAGGACTATCACAGGTCTTGGTCTCAAAGAGGCAAAAGACTTGGTGGAAAAAGCTCCAGCTGAGCTAAAGACAGGTCTTAGCAAAGAAGATTGTGAGAACTTCAAAAAACAACTAGAAGAAGCTGGTTGCGAAGTTGAAGTTAAGTAACAATCGACTAACATAATCTTTAATTCACACACCTTAGTTCTCTAGGGTGTGTGGATTAGCTTATTCATAATTAATAGGTGTGACAATGGCAGGCAAATCCAAAACGAATTCAGAAACTTCAAAAAAACACAAAAGCGCTCAACTGTATCAGTTTGCAACAGACAAAACAACGGTAGAAAAGAATCGACCAAGGATTAACTTGGATGGTAAGGATGTCACTGTCAATCCTCATGGTTTGATTGAAATGCAGCTCTCCTCCTATGCTGATTTTTTGCAAAGGGATATTCCTGCAGAAAAGCGTGATTTGTTCGGTTTGCACTCGGCATTCCATGCTGTTTTCCCTATATCCAGTGCCAGCGAGCATATTGTACTAGAGTATCTGGGTTATGAAATCGGTGAAACCTCCTATGACGTTAACAGTTGTTTACTTCGTGGCAAGACGTATTCTGCTCCGCTACAGGTTAAACTGAGACTTGTCGTGTATGACAAAGAGCAACTCCCAGAAAAGAAGGTTGTGAAGAACATCAAAGAGCAAACAGTTTATATGGGTGAGATGCCGATTATGACTCCCACGGGTAGCTTTGTGATTAATGGATCCGAGCGTGTTGTTGTCTCTCAGCTACATCGTTCTCCCGGTGTCTTCTTTGAGCATGATAAAGGTAAGACGCATTCCTCTAAGAAGCTGTTGTATTCTGGTCGAATTATACCCTATCGTGGTGCGTGGTTTGATATTGAGTTTGATGTTAAAAACCTGCTTTTCGTCCGCGTCGATAGAAGAAGGAAGTTGCCGGTTACAGTCATTTTAAAGGCTTTGGGACTTGCTAAAAAAGAAATTCTTGATTTGTTTTATGACAGAGACCAGATTGAGTTGAATTACAGTCCAGAATGCATGAATGCTCTTAATCAAATTGATTTAACCGGTAAGGCTCTGAGTAAGAAGGTTGACGAATTGTTGACTGAATCTTGTCAGTTAACCGTTCATGTGCATCCTGATCGGATGAAAGGCCAGTTAGCGCCTGTCGATATAGTTAAAAAAAATGGCGACGTGATTGTCGCTAAGTCTCGACGTATTTCAAAACGCCACATCAAGCTGATGCAAGAAAATGATGTGAACACGATGTTGACTGATCATCAATACCTGATTGGTAAGATACTCGGTGACCCGGTGTATGATAATGAGACTGGGGAAGAGCTGTATGAAGTTAATACAGTGATTGGCGTAGAAACGCTTATGGATATTGTTGCCAGTGGTGTAAAGGAACTACATGTCCTCAGTGTCAACGATACCGATCGAGGTCCGTACATATCTGATACTCTACGTGTTGATACGACGGAGGATCAATCTGAGGCTTTGGTTGAGATCTATCGTGTTATGCGTCCTGGTGAGCCACCTACTGCAGAAGCGACACGTAATTTGTTTCAAAATTTATTCTTTACGACAGACCGTTATGATATGTCTGAGGTTGGCCGGATGAAGTTCAACAAGCGACTCAATATCGAGGAGCGCTTTGACTCGCGTGTATTGACTAAGGATGATATCATCGCAACTATTCAAGAGCTCGTTGACATTCGTAATGGTAAGGGTGCGGTTGATGACATCGATAACCTTGCTAATAGGCGTGTCCGTCGTGTGGGTGAGATGGTTGAGAACCAGTTTCGTTCTGGCCTTGAAAGAACTAAGCGTTCCGTTCTGGATCGTTTTGGTTACCCTGATTCTGAGAGTTACTCTCCTCAAGAAGTATTCAACGCTAAGCCAGTTGTGGCTGCGTTGCATGAGTTTTTCGGTTCTAGCCAGATGAGTCAATTCATGGATGCAACCAACCCGCTTTCAGTGTTGGCTATTAAGCGTCGAGTGACTGCTCTTGGTCCAGGAGGACTATCTCGTGATCGAGCTAATATGGAGGTTCGTGATGTGCACCATACGCATTATGGACGGATCTGTCCGATTGAGACACCTGAGGGTCCTAATATCGGTTTGATTAACTCCTTAGCTATTTATTCTAAGATTAATGACTACGGCTTCATTGAGACCCCTGTCAGAAAAGTTGTTGATGGACATGTCACTGATCAGGTTGACTATGTTTCTGCTATTGATGAGGGAGACTATTATATTGGTCAAAGCAGCTGTAATATGGACTCAAAAGGTAAACTATTGGATGACTTTATTACTTGCCGCCATATGCGTGACTTCGTCAATGTTAACCCAGATAAGATTGATTATGTTGATATATCACCAAGGCAGATTGTATCTGTAGCAGCTTCATTGATCCCGTTCCTAGAGCACAACGATGCGAATAGGGCTTTGATGGGCTCAAACATGCAACGACAGGCGGTGCCATTGCTGAAGTCTGAGAAGCCGCTTGTGGGTACGGGTATGGAGCGTGTAGTTGCTTCAGACTCAGGTGTGTCTATGGTTGCGAAGCGCTCAGGGGTTGTGAAATCTGTTGACGCTTCTAGGATTATTATCTGTGCGGACAATGATAGTCTATCAGATCCGATTGATGTGTATAAGCTCACCAAATTTTCTAGGTCTAATAACAATACCTGTGTGGATCAGCGTCCTATTGTGGAGGAAGGTGCCTATGTCAACGCCGGTGATGTGATTGCAGATGGTCCATCAACTGATTTTGGTGAACTTGCTCTCGGCCAAAATTTGCTGGTTGCGTTCATGTCTTGGAATGGTTACAACTTTGAGGATTCTATCATTATCTCCGAGCGTGTCGTTTCGGATGACCGATTTACTTCTATACATGTGCAGGAGCTTTCTGCAACAGCTAGAGATACCAAGTTAGGTCCAGAGGAAGTGACGGCTGATATTCCTAATATCAGTGAGTCTGCATTATCAAAATTGGATGAAAATGGCATTGTATACGTCGGTGCTAAAGTTGTACCTGGAGATATATTGGTTGGTAAAATCACGCCAAAAGGTGAGGCATTGTTATCTCCTGAGGAGAAGCTTCTAAGAGCTATCTTTGGTGACAAAGCTTCAGATGTCAAGGATAGTTCATTAAGAGTTCCAGCTGGTGTGTATGGTACTATCACTGATGTCCAGATTTTCTCAAGGGAGGGTGTTGAGCGTGATCAGCGATATAAAGATATCGTTAGCGAAACACTTTTGGACTACAAGAAAGATAGAAAAGAGCAACTTGAGCTTACTGTGCTTGATTTACGAGATAAGCTAACAGCAATATTGAATGGTAAAAAGTCTGCTTCGACGAAGTCTGGTGTAAAGAGAGATACAAAGCTTACTAAGGATATCCTGGCACCACTTAACCTCGATAAGCTTTTAGATCTTGAGGTCAACGATGAGAAGATTACAGAGCAAAGTGTGCTTATTAAACAAGCTTTGGCCGATGCTAAAAAGGCTTACGATGCTGATGTAGCAAAGTGTGAAGAACGCTTGAAAAAAGGTGATGATTTGGCACCTGGTGTGATTAAAGTCGTTAAAGTATTCCTGGCCACGAAACGTAAACTTCAGCCGGGTGATAAGATGGCTGGTCGTCATGGAAATAAGGGCTGTGTATCCGTTATTGTTCCCGAAGAGGATATGCCGTATATGGAAAATGGTCGTGTTGTAGATGTGATACTCAATCCGTTGGGTGTGCCTTCTCGTATGAATGTTGGCCAGATACTTGAAACCCACTTAGGTTGGGCTGGTAAAGAGCTTGGTGCTAAAATCGGCCGAATGATGGATGATAATAAGTCGAAAGACGCTTATGAGCTTCTAGGCAAGATGGATGACATACTTGGCGTTTCACCTCAGAACAAGAAGCGTTTAGAGGATCGTTATAATGAACAGGCTTTACAACGATATCGTGATGGTATTCCGTTTGCATCACCCGTGTTCAACCGCACATCTGAGAATAAGATTAAAGAGCTTTTGAAGTTAGCAGGCTTGCCTGAATCAGGGCAAACCGTGTTGATCGATGGTCGGACGGGAGAGGCTTATGATAGACCTGTCACTGTGGGGTATAAGTATATCTTAAAGCTTCATCATTTGGTCGATGAAAAGATGCATTCTCGTTCAACTGGATCATACAGTCTTGTTACGCAACAGCCTCTGGGTGGTAAAGCTCAGGGTGGTGGTCAGCGATTTGGTGAGATGGAGGTTTGGGCACTTCAGGCATATGGTGCTGCTCACGTTCTCCAAGAAATGCTAACGGTGAAATCCGACGACGTCATGGGTCGTACGCGTATGTACAAAAACATCATCGATAATAATCTCACTATCGAAGCATCTACGCCTGAAGTATTCAATGTGATGGTCAAAGAGGTTAGGTCTTTAGCTTTGGATATTCACTTTGAGCATGAAGATATGAACAAAGTTGTTGATATTTTTGACTTTGGATCTGATGAGGAAGAGAAAGTGGATAATGACTCGTTATCGATTAATATCCTTTCTCCAGAAAAAATACGTGCGATGTCCTACGGTGAGGTCAAGAAGCCTGAGACCATTAATTACAGAACCTTTAAGCCTGAGCGTGATGGTCTGTTCTGTTCTAAGATCTTCGGTCCTATGAAGGATTACGAATGCTTGTGTGGCAAGTACAAACGAATGAAGCATAGGGGAGTGGTTTGTGAGAAGTGTGGTGTTGAAGTTACTCTCACCAAGGTAAGACGTGAAAGAATGGGGCATATTACACTGGCTTGCCCAGTTGCTCATATCTGGTTCCTCAAGTCTTTACCATCACGTATTGGTTTGCTTTTGGATATGAACCTCAGAGATATAGAGAGAGTGCTCTATTTTGAGGCATATATTGTTGTGAATCCTGGTATGACTGACCTTAAGCAGAAACAGCTTCTGTCCGAGGATGCATACATTGAAGCGGTTGAGAAGTATGGCGATGACTTTGTTGCGATGATGGGTGCTGAAGCCATCAAGTCAATTTTGGAAGATATGAATATTGAGCTTGAGGTGACTTCTATCAGGGAGCAGATTGAGATGACGACTTCTGAGACGCGAATGAAGCGACTTATGAAGCGCGTTCGCATTCTTGAGTCAATTTCAAAGTCTAAGAATAAAGCATCCTGGATGATTCTAACTGAGCTTCCGGTGCTTCCACCAGATCTGCGTCCACTCGTGCCATTGGATGGTGGGCGATTTGCAACATCAGACCTCAATGATTTATATCGTCGAGTGATTAACAGAAACAACCGACTCAAGCGGTTGTTGGAAATGTCTGCACCAGAGATCATTGTGCGTAACGAAAAGCGTATGCTGCAAGAGTCTGTTGATGCGCTGTTTGATAATGGTAGACGCGGTCGAGCAATCACTGGTACAAATAAGCGTCCATTGAAGTCTCTTGCTGATATGATCAAAGGTAAGAGCGGTCGATTCAGACAAAACTTGCTTGGAAAGCGGGTGGACTATTCGGGTCGCTCTGTGATTGTTGTAGGACCAACTTTAAAACTGCATCAATGTGGTATTCCAAAGCGTATGGCGCTAGAGCTGTTCAAGCCGTTTATTTTTTCACGATTACAAAGGCTAGACCTGTGCACAACCATTAAATCTGCTAAACAGATGGTTGATAATGAGGAAGCTCCGGTGTGGGATGCTCTTGATGAGGTAATCAAAGAACATCCAGTTATGCTTAACCGTGCACCAACTTTGCACAGATTGGGTATTCAAGCATTTGAGCCAATTCTTGTTGAGGGTAAGGCCATACAGCTCCATCCACTGGTATGTAAAGCTTATAATGCTGACTTTGATGGTGACACGATGTCTGTTCATGTACCTCTTTCGATTGAGGCTCAGTTGGAGGCTCGTTGCTTAATGATGTCAACCAACAATATTCTATCACCTGCCAACGGAAAGCCAATTATCGTTCCAGATAAAGACGTGGTGCTGGGTCTGTATTACTTGACCAAAGAGCGTGTTAATGCATTGGGCGAAGGCATGGTATTTAATAACTGCGATGAGTGTCGTCGAGCATATTACGTCGGTTTTGTTTCGCTTCATGCTAAAGTGAAAGTGCGCATGAATCCTGATGACTCAGAGAGTGACTTGAATGCTCAGCTTGTAGAGACAACGCCTGGTCGAATCATATTCTGGGATATCATTCCCTCTGGCATCTCTTTCTCATTGGTTAACAAAGTCATGAAGAGTGGAGATGTTTCTAATCTGATTCACACATGTGTGCATCAGCTTGGGCCCAAGATGACAGTCGTTTTTGCAGATCAGTTTATGTATCTAGGATTTAAATATGCAGCTAAATCAGGTATTTCAATTGGCATTGATGACTTGATGATACCTGAAGAGAAAACGGGGATTGTTTCTGTTAGTGAGAAGAGTGTCCGTGAAATCGAAGATCAGTTCTCCTCAGGCTTGTTAACTGACGGAGAGCGTTACAACAAAATTGTTGACACGTGGACACATGCTGGTCTTGAGGTTGAAAAAGCCATGAAGAAGTCAATTTCTGTTGAAGAGGTGGTTACTAAAGAAGGGAAAACCACGACTCAGGATTCTTTCAATTCCATTTACGTGATGGCTGATTCTGGTGCTCGAGGTTCTGTGAACCAAATGCGACAGTTGGTGGGTATGCGTGGATTGATGACTCGACCAGATGGAAGCTTTATTGAGACAGCTGTGACGTCAAACTTCAAGGAAGGATTGAGCGTTATGCAGTACTTTACTTCAACTCACGGTGCAAGAAAGGGTTTGGCTGATACAGCACTCAAAACAGCGAGCTCAGGGTACTTGACGCGTCGTCTCGTTGATGTAGCACAAGATGTTGTTGTCATGGCGCATGACTGTGGTACAGAGAAAGGTATTGAGATGCTTCCCCACATACAGGGTGGAGAAGTTGTTGAAGGTCTGCGTGAGCGTGTATTAGGTAGGGTGTTATCAAAGGATATCATCGTTGATGACCAGGTTCTGCTTTCTCGTAATACTTTGCTAGGTGACGAAGAGGTGACTTTGTTAGAGTACCATGGGATAGATAGAATTCACGTCAGGTCACCTATCTTGTGTGAATTGAAAAGTGGTATCTGTACGATGTGTTATGGGCGCGATCTAGCAAGAGGTTGCACGGTTAATGTTGGTGAGGCTGTTGGTGTTATTGCTGCGCAGTCCATTGGTGAGCCAGGAACTCAGCTATCGATGAGAACTTTCCATATTGGTGGTGCGGCGTCCCGAGCAACAGCTGAAAACAGTATCCAGGTAAGATCTTCTGGAACAGTTAGATTGCACGATCTCAAAACCATTACTCACCATGAAACCAATGAGCTGATTGCTATTTCTCGATCAGGTGTACTTGCCTTGTTGGATGCTCAAGGTCGTGAGTGTGAGCGCTACAAAGTGCCTTATGGAACGACGTTGAAGGTCAAAGATGGGGATTCAGTCAAATCGGGTATGACGGTTGCTGAGTGGGATCCGTATACACATCCGATTATTGCTGAGGTTGCAGGTAAGGTTGACTTTGTTGACTTTATTGAAGGTGCAACTATCACAAGGCAAACCGATGAGCTTACTGGGCTTTCAACCATCACCGTATTGCAAGACCAAACAGTATCTAAAGATGCGCGGGCAATGGTTCGCTTGATTGATGACAAAGGCAATAGTGTGTTTCATCCGGGTACCAGTGTGCCAGCAAACTACTTTTTATCTGCGGGTTCGATTGTTAACCTAGAGGTTGGTCATGCTGTTGGTGTTGGTGATGTGATTGCTCGTATACCAAAAGAGGGGTATAAAACAACTGATATTACAGGTGGTCTCCCACGGGTATCTGATATTTTTGAAGCTCGACGTCCAAAAGATGCTGCCATTCTAGCTGAAGTTAGCGGCGTGGTCAGTATGGGTAAAGAGACTAAGGATAAGAAGCGCTTGACAATAACTGACGTTGATGGGAATAAACATGAAGAGTTGATTCCAAAATGGCGAAGTATCACCGTCTTTGAGGGGGAAACGGTTGAGCGTGGTGATGTTGTGGTTGATGGTCAGGATGATCCGCATTCGATTTTGCGTCTCAAAGGTATCATCGAGCTTGCTCGCTACATTATCAACGAGGTTCAAGATGTCTATCGTCTCCAAGGTGTAGGGATCAACGACAAACATATTGAGATTATCATTAGACAGATGCTCAGGAAGGTTGTCATCGTTGAGTCAGGGGACTTTGGTTATTTGCCAGATGAGATTGTAGAAAAGTCATCTATTGATAGAGAGGTTGAAGAAGCACTTAGGACCAATCCTGATGCCAAACCGCCTACCTATCATCCTGTTCTTCTTGGTATTACTAAATCATCCTTGTCGACAGAGTCCTTTATTTCGGCTGCTTCGTTTCAAGAGACAACTCGAGTTTTGACTGAGGCGTCGATTAATGGGGCAAAAGATATGCTGGTAGGGCTCAAGGAAAATGTTCTTGTTGGGCGCTTGATTCCAGCAGGAACCGGATATCGTTCTCG
>JACLAD010016074.1_pt1 | contig 21744 bp, 20 predicted proteins | sample 8027901 | NCBI WGS metagenome assembly JACLAD01 (sample SAMN15725071, study PRJNA655200) | protist metagenome | isolation source: fluorescence activated cell sorting (FACS) single amplified genomes of... | place: Spain: Blaines Bay Microbial Observatory, Mediterranean Sea | collected 2016-07-05 | reverse complement strand
ATTTTCCCTCAATTGGACAATCAAAGAATGAGGGAAGAAACAAAGCAGTTACTGGAACAATTCAGTATCAAGTTGCCAAAGCTGAATGAAGCTGTTGTTCACTTATCAGGGGGGCAGAGGCAGACCATCGCAATCAGTAGACTGCTACTCCAGAAAGTCAAACTTGTAATTATGGATGAACCGATGGCTGCGCTTGGAGTTGATGAGGGTAGTAAAGTACTAAGTTTGATTGAAAAAATGAAATCAGAGAATATTGGAGTTTTGATAATCAGTCACAATTTAGAACATGTATTTCGACTTTCGGATCGTATCGCTGTAATGAAGAACGGCAAACTATTAAATGTATTAGATTCGAAAAGAACTACTCGTGAAGAAGTTGTAAAACTTATTACGTTTGGCACATCATAAAATTTACCAAATAAAATGTCAGAACTTTCAATTGGCCACGCAGATAAAAAATGGATTTTTCAAGGAATTGGCTTAACAATTGTTGTGATCTTACTAGCGATCATTTTTTCATTCATAAACCCGAAATTTGCCACTACTACTAACCTCTTAAATATTTTAACACAGGCTTCATATTATATTATCCTGGCAGTTGGAATGACATTTGTAATCTCAGCTGCTGGAATTGATTTGTCAGTCGGCTCTTTACTCGCATTGATAACTGTTGTCAATTTTGAACTAATCAAAGGTGGATTGAATCCAGCTGTGGGTGTAATTTTGATGTTCTTGATGGGTGGTGTTTTTGGTGCTTTCACCGGATATCTCATTTCATATATCAATATACCACCTTTTATAGCGACTCTTGGAGTAATGGTAAGTCTTAGGGGACTAGCGTTGGTTCATTCTGCTGGAAAAATGCATTATGGATTACCAGAATCTTTAACTTGGTTTGGTCAAGGTGAGATTTTAGGTATTCCTGTACCGGTTTTGATATCTTTAATTTTTGCTCTCTTCGGTGCTTGGCTCTTCAACAGAACTAAATTTGGATTACACGTAAGGTCAATCGGGGGAAATCGTGAGGCAGCTCGATTAGCAGGAATCAATGTTAAAATCATTGAGATATTGGTCTACTGTTTCATGGGCTTGTGCGTTGCACTGGGTGGTTTGATTATGATCGCAAGAATTGATTCGACCCAAGCTACCATAGGGACATCCATGGAAATCCATGTGATTGCTGCAGTTATCATAGGTGGGACTAGCCTATTTGGGGGCAAGGGCACAATTTTTGGTACTTTATTGGGAGCTATTCTCCTTTCAATGATGACTAACGCATTAGTAATTGCTGGTGTTGACTACTTCTGGCAATTGTTCATCATGGGTATCATTGTTTTAATTGCAGTTACTATCAACAATTTTCGAGATAGAAAGCTGTCGTTTAATGTCTGATGAATGGAATTAGTAATTTTATGTTTAATTTCTAAGCATAAAAACAATAATCCCAACCTAATTCAACCATATAATCAGAAGTACTTTTTATTCCTTTTTTAATTTTCTAAAATCCAACAGCCTGTCCCTCTTTACGAGGTTCTGAGGCACCACAATAGCCATCTTTCATGTGATAGATCAACTGAGCTCCCCCAAAGAAAGGTTGTCGGGGTTTACGATGTAGTTGATGACCACGAGCTTCGAGTTGATTCAAGACATCTGCTGAAAAGTCTTCTTCTATCGCGACATTTTTGCCCTCTAGCACCTGCCATCTTGGTCCGTCCACCGCTGCCTGAGGATTTTGTCCATAAACGAACATTCGTGACATCAGTTGGACGTGTCCTTGAGCCTGCATTGGCCCACCCATCACCCCGAAACTCATTTCCGGCTGACCGTCCTTCATCAAAAACGCTGGAATGATTGTGTGGAAAGGGCGTTTACCACCACCCACCTGATTCGGATGGCCCTCCTTAAGATTGAAATCAACTGCCCTATTCTGCAGACTAATGCCTGTTTCTGGAACAACAATTCCTGAGCCGAAGCCCATACGGTTTGACTGAATGTAGGAGATCATCATTCCGTTTTGATCGGCAGCAGTTAGGTACACTGTACCGCTTGGATTGGGAACCCCATGGCCCATCTCCTTGGCTTTACTCAAATCGATGATTTGGGAGCGTTGGTTGAGATAATCCTCATTCAGCAAATTTTCAGCATTCACTTCCATTGATGATGGATCAGCAAAATAGCGATAAGCATCCGCCAAAGCTAGTTTCATTGCTTCAATTTGGACATGAAGACTATCCGCTGAGTCAACAGGCCAATCTTTGATGGGCAGATGCCTCAGAATACCTAGGGCAATTAAGGCCGCCAGCCCCTGACCATTGGGTGGTATTTCGTGAAGTTCATGTCCCATGAATTCCTGAGAAACCGTACCCACCCAGTCACATTGGTGCTGGTCTAAATCTTCAAGAGTCATTGCACCTCCATGCTGTGTTGAGTCAGCAATGATTTGTTCGGCCAAAACCCCTCGATAGAACGCTTCTCCTTTTGTTTCTGCAATCAATTTTAGTGTCTTGGCTTGATCCGGGTTTTGAAAGCTTTCTCCCGTTTTGAGAGCTCTTCTCTGGGGTAGGAAAACCCTACGAAACTCCTCAAACTTGCCAAGAACCTCGACGGATTCTTCCCAATTTTTTGCCGAAACAGGGCCAACTTGGAACCCAGATTCAGCGTAGCGGATTGCGGGTTGGAATAATTTTTCAAAGGGTAGACGACCGAAACGTTTGGACAGTGCCACCCAAGCGGAGACACACCCAGGCACTGTGATGGCCTCCCATCCTCGCTGAGGCATTTCCTGAAGGCCTGCAAAGCGTGCAGGAGTCCAAGCAGCCGGTGAACGCCCTGAAGCATTCAAACCATGTAGTTTTTGACCGTCCCAAAGAATGCAGAAAGCGTCAGAGCCAATGCCATTCATCACTGGTTCGACCACCGTCAGGGTGATAGCAGTTGCCAGCGCTGCATCCACTGCATTTCCTCCATTTTGCAACATCCGCAAGCCGGCCTGAGCTGCCAGTGGTTGCGAAGTTGCCACCATGTTTTCTGCGAAAATAGGCATTCTGCGTGACGCATAGGGCATCGCCCAAGAAAAGTTCTCCATGTAGTTCCTTTATTAGAACGCTATTTGGACAGGAAACTGAGTGTGATGACTTAGTTAGTGTCAAATATCCTCCGCAGAGGACTCAGCTTGTTGGCGTCGAGTCTGGGCATCCAGGGAATGCCGTACAGAGCCAATGAGGTGTAAATTACTCTTCACCAGTTCGGCATTCAGTTCCAGCAAATTTTTGATCTGCTCTTTCAATTCCTTGATCTCTTCCGTCAGCCTTGAGTTTAGTTGTCTCTCAGTCCAAGCCACTTCAATCAATTGCTCCAAGCGAGCATCCGCTTCCTTCGGTAGTTTTGAGATCCGTGAATTTTCCTGTTTTTTTCTTTTTTTGATAGTTGTCTGATAGAGTTCAAATAATTTTTCATAATCTTCTCTTTCCAAAAAGCGCTGATTCCCTTTTCGGGTTGATTCAATTTCATGCAGATTCATTAATTTATAGAGCGTATTTCTGGCACATCCAATCTTTTCTAGTGCTTCAATGACTGGCATTCTCGTTTCCATGAATTCTCCTAGAAGACAAATAAAATTAGAATTTAAAATCTCATATCACATATTATGATAGTTATCAAAATATATTCATAATAACTGAATTTGAATTCATGAAAATTGAATGTCGACAACTGATCAACTGTCTCTGATGAGGGGAATTGGATGGATAAGAAGTAATGCCCACAGGGTTTATCGTGAGCGGATTGCGAAGAGGATTTTTTAGTTGGCGAGATGGTTACCGAGGATTGCGTCCACACCTTTCTTCATGAGACCTCTGGAGACAACCATTCGGTGAATTTCCGAGGTACCGTCGTAGATACGAAGTACCCGACAGTCACGATAGATCCTCTCCAAGGGAAAGTCTTTGCAGTATCCCATGGCACCGAAAAGTTGGACGGCCCGATCTGCAATTTTACCGAGTGTCTCTGCAGAGTTGATTTTCACCATCGAGACTTTTTCACGAGGATCCAGACCGCGGTCAATCTCAGAAGCAGCATCTAAAACCAAAAGATGAGCACAATTTAATTCGATCAGGCTATCAGCAAGCATTTGCTGGATCATTTGAAACTCTCCGATCGGCTTGCCAAACTGCTGACGCTGATTGGCTCGATCCGTCATCATTTTCAATACTCGGCGACCCATCCCAATGGCTCTCGCACCGATGTGAAAAAGGCGGATCCGTCCGATCGTGGAGAGCAGTAGACTCAGGCCTCTTCCTCTCTCTCCTAGTAAATGTTCAGGACCCAGTTTGACGTTATCAAACTTGATCTCAACATGCGTGCAACCTCGCAGACCCATCATCGGCATGTCACGAACGACCTCCACTCCAGGCATGGATCTATCCACCAAAAACAACGAAATTCCACGAGAACCCTCTACACCCTCAGAACGGGCTGAGACAACATAGAAGTCGGAAAACATGCCATCTCCCACGGGGCACTTGTGAGCGTTGAGAATCCAACCATCTCCATCCGGCTTAGCTGTCGCAGTTATTGCTGCAGAGTCAGATCCAGCTTCAGGCTCTGTCATCGCAATTGAACAGGTTCTTTCTCCTTTCACACAAGGTAGCAACCACTGCTGGCGCTGGTCCCCGTTACAAGCCAAGAGGACTTCGTAAACATTTCCAAAGGCACGGCGAACCAGTGGATCTGTGGTCTGCCCCATCTCTTGCTCCAGATAAACCATCTGGATTGCGTTGAAGCCTCCTCCACCAAATTCAGCGGGAATATTCATCCCATAAAAGCCCTGAGTTCTTGATTTTTCAAAAAGCTCTCTCGCCAAGTCAGAATCTAATGCACCTTTCACCTCCACCTCATCTTCCAAAGGTTGCAGCTCCGTTTTGATAAAATGACGAAGTTTCAGAACTTGGGCATTTGTTTTTTCATCCAATGTAGAATCCATTCTCTCTTCTCTATGGTCGTTGGCAAAAGTTCTCTGAGCTGTTCGGAAGAGTCTCAGGTGCTTAGCAATAAAATACGTTATTCCGCTTCTTCATAAAGGCGGGTAAATTCTGCAGTTGGAATATCAAAATCCCGCACATGGTGTTCAAACCAAGCCATGTGGTCATATTCAAGAAAGTTCCAAAGTTGCATTAAATCTCGCTCATCCTTCCAGTTTTTTTTGGCTTCATTGATCACCTTTAGAGTCTCTGAGTGAGCCTCTACATGCTTTTTAAAAGTGGGACACATCACTCTCTTCATACAGGCTTCTTCTTCATTGAAATGATGTAAGACCTGCCTCTCCAAGCGCTGTATCCAATCATCAATTTGCTCGTCATCACTGTTTGGGAGAACTTTCATGAACTCATTCAACAAGTCGATTTCTCCCCGATCAAGATCATCGATCACTTCAAGCTGAGTTGATGAGTAGTGTTTTGGTTTTGAACTAAGCATCGATCTTCTCCATGGAAATACTGCTGAAGTAAGTAAGGCACCACAAAAAAACTCAGTTGAGTCGAATAATCAAACCAGAGTTCTATTCGCAGGCTCGCTTTGCTGGAAACTTTGCTGACATGTAATGAAGGCAATCCATAGTCCAGATCACTAGTTGGGTTCTAATTCTGAAAATAAGTCCAAGATTTCTGTCAAACGTAATTTAGGGTTGCTTTTCGTGCCAGCCTCCACTAAAACTGGCTACGGTTGGACCAAATTAAGAATATTTTTGTGTGGCCCAACCAATTTACTTCAGCCCGGTTTTTGGAGATGGGAGAGTTCCTCCATCAGGATTCAAGGTCCGGATGATTGCTAATCCTATGATGGGAGACCAAGCATGTCACGCATTCTGATCTCACTTTTTGTTGGCTTGAGCCTTTTGACCTCACCTGTTTGGGGGGCTTGGCCAGAGAAACCAATCAAGGTCATTGTTCCATTCAAAGCAGGTGGAACCTCTGACCAGACCGCAAGAGTTTTCCAAGCTGCTATGAAGGAGAACAACCTTCTTTCCCAGCCTGTCACGATTGTCAACGTAGGTGGACATTACTCGATTGGCTCTCGGCAAGTCATGGAAGCCAGCCCAGACGGCCATACCTTTCTCTTGATTCACATCGCTTTGATGGGAGGAGAAGGTAGTGGGGCTTTGAACTTCGGCTGGAGAGACTTTGAACCTGTTGCCGCAACTGGCGAGTTCTGTGTGCTGCCGATGGTCCGCAAAGACTCAGGCATCAAATCTGTTCAGGAACTTCTCAGCGAAGCCAAAACAAATCCAGATTCATTAATCTTCGGAGCAAACCTCGGCGCAATCAATCATCTCGCAGGAGTCATGCTTCAGGAATTGGTGCCAGGTGCAAAGTTCCGCTTCGTACAAATTGGTGGAGGAACAGCAAATTACACCGCTTTAACTGGAGCTCAAACCAACGCGACAGTCCTTTCTGGTGCTGAGGTCGTTAAATTCACCAGAATGCCGGACGGTTCGGAAAATCCCGAAGCTCAAATCAAGCCATTGGCTTACACTGGGGCTGCTCGCTTCGATCAGTTGTCAGATCTACCCACCATGAAAGAGTTGGGTTATGACATGGAATTCTGCATCAAGTCATGGTGGTTCGCACCCAAGGGAACTCCTAAGGCAGCAATCGAAGGCTTTGCAAATGCTCTGGAGGCTTCTACCTCAACGAACCGGTATCAAAAATTCCTGGAAAGTAAAGGGTTTGCCAATTTGTTTTTAGGCGGCAACGATCTTCAGCAAGATCTGCAGAATACATGGACAGCAATTGAGCCAGTAGCCAAACTAGCTTCAAAAAAATAAGTGCTACTCACCACTCTTGTGACTTTGGAGTGGTGAGTTTCGTGATGCATTAAAGATATCGATATGAATCTTCATGAATCTTCTTCAGCGGTTTGAAGTTTGGGTTTCGTTGCTGGTCATCCTGATCTGCCTAGTTTTTCTCTGGGAATCATGGGATCTGCCGCCAGGATCTTTTGAACCTTTGGGCTCAGGGCCTGTACCCCAAGCAACTGCATTTATTGTGATTCTTTGTGCTGGGCTGGTGATCTTTAATGCCTTGAGAAAGCCAGTTCAGCTTTCGGGAGACGAAGAGATCAAAGAACGACCTTCAATCAGTGCTGGTCTAATTATTTCGTTAGCAACTGTTATTTACAGTCTGATGCTTCACTTTAGGCTGATGCCTTTCGCTTTGATGACAACCCTCTTTCTGATCATTACGATTTGGAGTCTTGAAAAATTTGAGAAGAAAAAATTTCTTCCTGCACTAATCACAGCAATCGTGATTGGCTTTGCCTGCGAATACCTCTTCACGGAGGTTTTCATCGTCGACCTACCAACCTGACGAGTCGCAATGGATATTGAATTACTATTTGCGGCTGCCGGCCAGATCTTAAATCCTTGGCCTTTTTTCTTGCTCTTCATTGGGACCTCACTGGGCATCTTAGTGGGAGCAATCCCAGGGATGACCGGTGCGATGTTAATTGCACTGACTCTCCCTTTGACTTTCTACATGGATCCCTTCAACGCGATAGTATTGCTTGTAGCGATGTATGTAGGAGCAATCAGTGGAGGATTAATTACAGCAACACTCCTCAGAATGCCCGGAACCCCAGCTGCTGTGATGACGACATTTGATGGCTACCCAATGGCTAGAAGTGGCAAACCAGGTCGCGCATTGGGATTAGGCATTACAGCATCATTCATTGGTGGATTGATCGCGTGGATCACCCTGGCTACAATCACCAAGCCTCTCTCGATTTTTGCCACCAAGTTTGGCCCTTTTGAGTATTTTACTTTAATCATGATGGCAATGGTACTAATTGCCTCTGTCAGTGAAGGCTCTTTGGCCAAGGGATTGATTTCGGGGTTGCTTGGGATGCTGATTTCGATGCCCGGGGTCGATCCGGCAACAGGAATGCCTCGTCTGACCTTCGATTGGTACATGTTGAATGGGGGTCTGAAACTCCTGCCTGTTTTGATCGGGGTCTTTGCCGTGAGCCAGATCATTAAGGATGCCCTCGACATTGGCCAAGTGCCTGAGCGGATAGCGATGAGCAGCAAGGGCATGCTGATGAGTGCAAAAGATTTCATGGCACAGGGGGTCAACCTGATTCGCTCTTCCTTGATTGGCACTTGGGTTGGAATTCTCCCAGGAATTGGGGCTTCCATTGGTTCTGTGATTGCTTACACTGCGGCCAAGAATATGTCCAAAACTCCAGAGAAATTTGGGACAGGATCTGAAGAGGGAATCGTGGCTTCGGAGGCAGCGAATAATGCAACGGTAGGTGGAGCCCTGATCCCCTTGATCGCCATGGGCATTCCAGGAAGTGTCATTGATGCCATCCTAATCGGCGCCTTGATGATTCATTCGATTCAACCTGGCCCCACTCTGTTCCTGACAAATGCGGATATTGTCTGGGGAATGATTGCCGCCTGCCTCTTGGCAAATGTGTTGATGTGGTTACTGATGACAAGCTCCGTCAAATACATTGCTGGATTGATGTATTTGCCCAGAAGCTTCGTTCTTCCTATTGTCATGGTCTTCTGTGTCATCGGTTCCTTTGCCTTGAACAACACCATGTTTGATGTCTGGGTAATGCTAATCTTCGGAGTGATGGGCTTCCTGATGGAATGTGCCAAGATTCCTTTGGGTCCTTTCGTGATAGGGTTTGTCCTCGCACCACTTGCGGAAGAAAAGCTCCGTAGTGGCTTGATGATGACTGCGGGGGATTTCAGTCCTATTTTTACTCGACCACTTCCACTTTTCTTCACCATTTTAGCCGTGATCCTTCTCCTTTGGCCGATTATCGGTGATTGGATGCGAAAGCGCAGAGCATCTCGCAAATAATTCTTCAGCGTGAGTAGAGGTCTCATAAAAAAATGACAGCTACCCATTTTCAGTCTCCTGCTTTTCCTGCAATCAGATTTCCTCACTTGGCTGAAGTTAAATTGCCACCACTTCATAGAGTGAGGATCAGACATCCCCAAGCACCTGCCCTTCAGAATCTGGAGAAAATGGTGGCCGATGCTCTGAAAAACTGTCAGAAACTCCAGCAAATCCCAAGAGGATCTGAGGTTGCCATTGCTGTTGGGAGTCGAGGAATTGCTCAGATTGATACCATCACCAGAACTGTGGTGAGTCAGCTAAAGGTCTGGAACCTCAAACCGTTCATTGTCCCAGCCATGGGGAGTCATGGAGGAGGTACTGATGATGGACAGCAAGAAGTACTGAAAAAGTTGGGAATTGATGAAGAGAGCATGGGGTGTGAAATCCGCTCTTCCATGAAAACAGTGGACTACGGGTCGATCGGTGAGGGAATCCATTGTCATTTCGATGCCAACGCAGCTGGGTCTGCAGGGATTATCCTTGTAAACCGAGTTAAAGCCCACACGAGCTTTCCTAGAGAAATTGAAAGTGGGTTGATCAAGCTGATCGCAGTGGGTCTAGGGAAAGCCGAAGGAGCTCGCTCTGTTCACAGAATTGGCCCTAAAGGATTACAAGAGATATTACCGAAGCTTGCTCAGAAAGCGATTCTCTCTGCTCCGATCAAGGCAGGCATAGCACTCATTGAAAATGCCAATCGGGAAATTTGTCATATTGAACCTGTGGAGCCGGAGGCCCTTTTTGAAACAGAGAAAAGACTACTGCGCAAAGCCAAAAGCCTGATGCCCAGTTTACCATTTGATCAGCTAGATGCATTGATCGTTGAGGAGTTTGGCAAGGAGATTTCTGGAGCTGGGCTAGATCCGCACATTTCAGGTAGAACAGATATTCGAGGTGTGGAAAATCCCTCTACGCCCTTCATCCACAAAATCGCTGCTCTGAGAATGACAGCAGCCACCAATCGAAACGGGATGGGCACTGGCATGGTGGACTTCCTGCCACAGCCAACAGCCAACAAACTTGATCTCCATTCGATGTACATGAATGCATTGTCATCCACTGTGCTGGAAAAAGCCTTCTTACCCATCGTTCTTGCCAATGATCAGGAAGTCATTCGTGCACTAGTCGCTACTTGCTGGCAGCCAGAAATAAATTTGATTCGACTGGCCCAGATTCGGTCCACGCTTCACCTCAACGAAATGCTGCTGACCACACCAGTCTTTCAGGAAGCCCAATCAAAAGGAGCCATTGCATCCTTTGAAGAGCAGACAGAATCTTTCAAATTTGACTCATCCGGCCAACTCTTGACCAATGTTCAGTGCTAATAAACCAACACTCTTCCTAGGCAGTTATGAGCAGACCAAACATTTTGATCATCACCACCGATCAGCACCGCGGTGATTGTTATGGATTCGAGGGACGTAAAGTCAAAACACCCCATATGGATCAATTAGCCGCAGAGGGGACACGATTTCAACACTGCATCACCCCAAGCGCGATGTGCCAGCCAGCTCGTGCAAGTATGTTAACGGGCCTCTACCCACTCACCCACGGAGTGGTGGATAATGGGATCGATCTTCCTTCTGAGACAGGAGATGCAGGCTTCGCTGGTCAGCTTGGTCGCAACGGCTACCACACTGCATTTATTGGCAAAGCTCATTTCTCCTCTTACAACACCTTCTCTCCGACAGGTACTCCAGAGTGCCACCAAAGCTCTCCAAATTTCGCAGATGACTGGAATGGGTCCTACATGGGATTTGAAGAAGCCCAGTTGCTGGTATTGGGTCATGAACTAAAAGAGATGGCCAGCGCCCCCAAAGGTCTGCACTACGAACGCTGGCTCCGGAGAGATGGCCACGGTCAGAAAAAACTGGACCTCTATGGAACCAAGCTGCCACCGGACGTTGGCGCTATCCAGACCTGGAACTCGGCAATGCCTGTCGCCTGGCATCATTCCAGTTGGATCGGAGACCGAGTTATCGATTATCTGGGCCGACGTAAAGAAGAAAAGCCTTTCTGTCTCTGGGCTTCCTTTTCGGATCCCCACATGCCCTTTGACTGTCCGGAACCATGGTCACGACTTCACCATCCCGAAGAAGTGGACCTACCTCCCTTCCGAACGAGGGAACTGCACAAACGTCCCTGGTGGCACAAAGCCTATGTGGAAGATCGCTCCGTCGATCCAGAATTGGATGTAGCCATCTATGATCACGAGCAATCCCTCCATCGTTTGCCAAAACGCAATGGTCGAGCCAGGAACTATAATGACACAGAGTTTCAGCTCAGACATACGATCGCCAACTACTACGGTATGATTTCATTGATTGATCACAACGTGGGCCGGATTCTCAACGCACTCGATGAGCAGGGATTAGCGGAGAACACCGTAGTACTGTTTACCTCAGACCACGGGGATTGGCTGGGTGATCATGGGATGATGCTGAAGGGCCCGATGTTCTATGAAGGACTACTCAGAGTAGCGATGATCCTTAGGGGACCAGGAATTCCTGCAGGACAGATTTCACAAGAACCTGTTTCAAATACTGACATTGCTGCTTCTGCCTTGGATTGGGCCGGTGTCATTCCTGAACTGGCTCCTCATGGCCAAAGCCTGAAAACATTAATTGATCAACATTCCGCAACTCGAGATTTTGCCTACGGGGAATGGGATCTCAACCCCCAAAATTGGGGGTTGGACCTCAAATTGCGGGTTGTGCGAACAACTCGTCACAAGATGACCATGGAAATGAACTCAGGTGCTGGAGAACTCTATGACCTGCAAGAAGATCCTCATGAAACCACCAACCTGTTTGACCAAGAGAGCAAATTGAAAAAAGAATTGGAGGACATGATTCGCTCTAGACCGAATGATCAAATCCGTGAAGCATTGGTACCTTCGGGACTGCATTGATGGGTTGAATGCAGATACCCAAGTCTCTCTCCAACCGACGCTACAACCAGATCACTCGACAACTGATCGAGTCCATCCAGGCCGGGGAGTATCCTGTCGGGGACAAGCTGCCCCCAGAGAGAGAACTCGCTGAAAAGCTGAACGTCAGTCGAACAACTCTGCGCGAGGCTTTTATTGCTTTGGAGTTAATGCGGTATGTGGACATTCGCATTGGTTCAGGGATTTATGTGTTGCCGGAAGCTGCGCGTGAGGTCGAAAACAGTCCGAAGTTACAGCATGACCCAGGTCCTTCAGATCAACTCGAAATCCGCAGATTGATCGAAGGCCATTTGGCCTACAAAGCTGCGCTCAATGCGGAGGAAAAGGACATTCAGAAATTGCAGGAGTTGCTTGAGTTGATGGATCAACACAAGAGGGATGCTGCCGAGTTTGAGAAATTTGATCAGCAGTTTCATCTAGCCATTGCCAAGGCTTCAGGAAATGTCTTGGGACCCAATTTGGTTAAATGGCTTTGGAACTTGAGAGAAGCAGAAATGTTCTTCAGTTGGTTTTCAAAAACAAGATCTAAGAGTTACCGCCAAAGAACCGTTCGCGATCATGAAAAAATCCTCAAAGGCATTTCGATGCGTATGCCGGATGTAGCCATGACAGCCATGCAGCATCACATCGATGTCATTCGTGAAAGGTTCTTTGATCAAAACATTTGATTTGCCAATTATCAGAGCGCCTCAATCATTCATTACATTGGGCCAATGCATTCTGGGCCCAGATCAATGGCTTGCATTGAGGCGTCAAAACTTTTGATGATCATTAGTTGTTTAATTTCTGAATGATCTTGGTCGTCCCAAAGGTTGTCAAACTCCCCAGGATCCTGATCCAAATCGTAGAGTTCCCCAAGACCGATTCCATGATACATCACTAGCTTGTAGCGTTCATCCCTCAGCATGGTCGCCCGCGAGTGATAGGGTTGATTGAGGGCGTCAAAGAACTCGCTACGAATATGGGGCTTGTGAAAATCTGGTTTTGCCGAACCTGAGATGATTGGCCAGAGAGATTTCCCCTGCATGTAGCTGGGCTGTTCAATCCCGCAAACCTCCAACAAGGTCGGGGTGATGTCCATCAGTTCCACCAGCGCATCACTTTGCAGATTGCTCTTTACTTGCCCTGGCCATGAAAAAATCAATGGAACGCGTACCAGCCCGTCGAAGAATCGGCATCCTTTTTCGATAAGACCATGGTCTCCAAGAGATTCCCCATGATCTGTGGCGTAGATGATCAGTGTATTCTCCAGTTGATTCGTGGCTTCGAGGTAATCCACTAAACGACCGAATTGATCATCGATCAGTTTAATCATTGCATAATAAGCAGCCTTGAGGGTCCAAGCGTCCTTGGCTCCAGGTGAAGGCTCCGCTCCCCGAACGCTGTCTGCAGTTGGCGTTCTTGGTAAGATTGGATCACAAATATCCAGATCCTCAGGGCACCGAACATTCGATTGGAAGTCAATGGGCTCCAGAATTTTCTGCTGAACCAGATCTGACTTACGAAAGAGGGGATCGGGCATCTTCTTGGGATCAAAGAGATCACGGTACTGCTGAGGTGGATTGAAGGGAGGATGAGGATCATAGACATTGATGCTGAGAAACCAAGGTCCTTGACGCTTTCCCTCAATGAAATCAATGGCTCGATCGGTTCCCCATTTGGTTTGGTGAAACTCCGCTGGAATTCCCTGAATATCCTTCACCAACTCTTTTAGTACTCCCCCTTTTTGGTGGACCCAATCGGCATAGTCATGACCTCCCTGCCAGTCATCACGTGGCGCATGACTCCACTTAAAGAAGCGGTATCCGTCGTCGATTCTTGGCTCCACACGCTGGAAAGAACTAGCCAAGTGTAGTTTACCCACTAGGCCGCAGTCATAGCCTTGATCACTGAGAATTTTTGATATCAGTGGGTATTGGTCTGCATAGGTAAAATTGCCATTACGCGGTGCTCTTATCGCATTTGGATAACAACCTGTTAGAAAGCTCGCACGACTGGGAGTACAGATAGGTGACTGGCAATAGTTCTTTGTGAAAGCTGTACCCCGATGAACCAAGCGATCAATGTTTGGTGTGATCACATGAGGATTGTTCAGGGCACCAATCGTGTCGTAGCGTTGCTGATCAGTGCAGTACCAGAGGATATTTGGTAAATCCTTATTCATTTCAAACTCTTGCTGGGATTTTGGAAAAACCGAATTATAGACGGATAAGATGAAAATACAACGAGTTGTCACGAAACATCTTGCTTTCGAGCTGGATGATCGCTTTTGGAATTCTCAGCAACGCTGGGCAAAGAAAGACATAGTCCTGGTATTTATCGAAACAGATAATGGACTGATTGGAGTTGGAGAAGGCTGGACACCGGGGGCATCACCAAAGGCTTTGATGCAAACCATCGAAGAGGATGTTGGCCCAAGATTGATTGGACAAGACCCCCGCTACCACACAAAAATTTTTGCAGAGGTTTGGAAAACAACTGCCTTGAATGCACGAAGAGGGATTCTCTCGATTGCTCTCAGTGCTGTTGATCTCGCTCTGTGGGATTTAGTTGGAAAAGCCTTGCAGGCTCCGGTTTACCAACTACTGGGAGCCTTCACAGATCAGGTTCCTTGCTATGCCAGTGCTGGCTTGTACGGGAAAGGTAAGGATGAAACTGCTCTTGCGGAAGAAATGCAAGGTTACCTGGCGCAGGGATTAAGTGATGTGAAGATGAAGGTTGGTGGCGTTTCCTTGGAAGAAGACGTCAAGCGTGTCAAGGCAGTCAGGGATGCAATTGGACCAAAAGCGCGTCTGATGGTTGATGCGAACTACACCCTGAATGTTCCAAAATCACTGAAGATGGCCCAGGCTTTTGAGCCTTACGAAATATACTGGCTCGAAGCTCCTGTTTCACCAGATGATGTGAGTGGCCAAGCAAAGGTCAATGATCTCAGCCCAATTCCTGTCTGTGGAAACGAAACCGAGACTGGGATTGACCGATTTCGGGAGTTAATCACTCAGCGAGCAGTCGAGTTTGTACAATTTGACATCGCAGCCTGTGGAGGTATCTCCGGGGGACGCAGGATCGCAGACCTTGCTGCAGCGTTTCATCTTCCATGCACCCTTCACGCTTCTTCAACTGGGATTCTTCTCGCCGCAAGCCTGCACCTCGCAGCAAGTCTGCCTAATCTCGACTCAGTTGAATACCACATGTTTCACCAGTGGCTTTTCGACAAATGTCCACCCCGCACCTTCAAACCTGACGCTGGGGGATTCGTTCGTCCACCAGACGGACCAGGATTTGGCCTGGAGATTCATTATGATGATCTATGACCTGCAACCTCTCACTCACTTGACAACGACACGGTCAATTTTTGTTTTTTCAATCAAATCCCAGTCATAGTCTACCCCCAAACCCGGAGACTGGGACACTTCCACCATTCCATTGGCGTTGATACAGTCCAACTCATCTGAGTAGCCATTCCGATAAATTGGCAGTTGCCAGGGATTTGGGGCACCAGGATGGACCAGATTGACTTCATAGTAGTTACTGCGGGAGAGGGCGGCCATCAGTTGACGCATTGCAGGACCACAAGAATGTACCTCCACATCAATTCCCATTGCTTCAGCAGCAATCGCAGCCTTGTAGCTACCGGTGATGCCTCCATCATAGTCAGGATCAACCCGACCAAAATCCGTCGCCCCAGAGATCATCAAATCTGTATGTGTCTCTACAGTGCGGACATGCTCGCCAATCATGATCGGGGTTTGAACCTTTTGCTTGAGAAGCTTATGGCCTGAAAAGCTGAGACCTCCATCTGCGTAGGGATCTTCGTACCAGAGTAGGTTGTACTCATCACAAACTTGGCCAACACGAATCGCATCGGTTAGAGTTTTTAGATGGCAAGAGGCGTCATACATCACTTCCATTTTTCCACCAACACGGTCGGCTACAGCTCTAATCATCTTCGACTCTCTTTTCGGATCTCCTTCTTTCCACCCGTGCATCTTGAAGCCTGGATAGCCAAGCTCCAAACAGCTTTCTGCAAAATCAGCATAGGCTTCTGGGTGGCTCAACCCACCTTGCTGCTCATCCCCATGAATTGTGCTCGCATACGCAGGTAATTGCCAACGAGGACCTCCCAGCATTTGGGCAATCGAGAGTCCAGAACATTTGCCAGCTAGATCCCAAAGTGCAATGTCCAAAGCCCCAATACCAGCTTCGCCGACATGTTTGGTGAGTCTCCGCATCGTTTGATAGTGTCTCTCCCGCTCCAAGCCTGGTTTGTTGAGGAGAGCGTGAGCCAAGGCAACACCTGCAGACATTAAGACTGTGGCCCGAGACCTTGGAGGAACATACTCTCCAACTACCCCCTCATCCGTTAAAATTCTGACACCAAATCGTTTTTGGGGTGTACCTACTCCAGGCTCGTACCAAACTCCAAATCCCGAAGGATCGGCTGCAATGTTGGGGATACTAACCTCAAAGAGTGTAAATTCGATTTGTTGAATTCTTGGACTTTGCATGAGTTGGATTTTTTGAATGAGAAAAATGATTTGTTGTGAATGACTTGACTACCTTTGGTCAGGAGATTAGGAATGCAAACTCTTTCTGTGAGCTAAGATTTCAACATGCTGATCGCACTCCCTCTTACTGATTAAATCTACCCTCCAAAATTCTTTATTGAGATAATTATGAATCAAGAAGATTTACAGAAACTTAAAGAAACCAACAGTTGCCCCACAGGAGATTTTGAGGGAGCAGATCTATCCGGCATGGATTTGCGCCGAGCAAATCTAAGTGGCGCAGCTTTGAAAAAAGCTAATCTCAGGAATGCAGACCTGACCGAAGCAAATTTGAGCGTAGCTGACCTCACTCACGCAAATTTACAAGAAGCGAAGATTCGCCAAGCTAACCTTGAGGGTACTTTACTGGTTAATGCAGACTTACGCCACGCTAATCTGGGCAGTGCCAACTTGATGTTCGCTGATCTCAGTAAAGCAGATTTATACAAGGCCAACTTAACCAACGCTTCCATTTCAGAGGCAAAATTTTGTAGTACGACTCTACCTGATGGAAAGATTAGCAACCGGGATTGTTGAATAATTTTCTCCTTGATGAACTGAAAACTCTCTAAACATTAACCTGAAAACTTACCATAAATAAATATGACCCCAGTCAAGGTTGGTATCATTGGATGTGGCAATATCTTTGACGCTTATCTAAACGCCTCCAAAAATTTCCCGATCTTGAATATTGCTTGTTGTGCTGACCTGAAAAACGAACGGGCATTGGCAAAAGCGGATCAATGGGGATTGCAAGTTCAATCCATTGATTCCCTCCTCCAAGATCAATCTATTGAGATTATCCTGAATTTGACGACTCCCGATTCTCATATCTCAGTTGCCAAACAAGTTCTAGAGAGCGGCAAGCACGTTTATACTGAAAAGCCCCTTGGTTTGAATGTTAACGAAGGAATTGAATTGCTTGCTCTGGCAAAAGATCGAGGATTACGAGTTGGTTCTGCTCCAGATACTTTTCTTGGTGGTTCGCATCAGAAAACTCGACAATTGCTGGATTCTGGAAAGATTGGCGATCCCTTGGCCTGCACCGCTTTCATGATGGTTCCTGGTCATGAGTTATGGCATCCGGAGCCTGACTTTTACTATCTCGCTGGAGGAGGCCCTATGCTGGACATGGGACCTTACTACCTAACGGCTTTTGTTAATCTCTTGGGTCCAGTTGCCCAGGTCACAGGCTTTGGTAAAGCGTTTCGTAACTCCAGAACAATTGCCTCTGGAGCCAGAGCCGGTCAGAAAGTGCCTGTCAAGACGCCTACTCATCTGAGTGGAGTTACTGAATTTGTGAATGGGGCCCTGCTGACAATCACGATGAGTTTTGATGTATGGCAGCATACTCACCTACCGATGGAGCTCTATGGAACAGAGGGTTCGATGCTGATTCCAGATCCCAATCGGTTTGATGGTGCAGTAAAGTGGAGTGAAGGCAAAGCAGACTGGAACCCTGCTTCGATTGAGTTTCCCTATGCGGATGATAACTATCGAAGTATTGGTTTAGCTGACCTGGCCCAAGCGATTAGGACAGAGAGACCACATCGAGCTAATGGCCAGTTGGGTTTACATGTGCTTGAGATCATGACAGGCTTTCTCAAAGCCGCTGAAACTGGCACCAGCATAAGCATGCAGACAACCTGTGAACGACCTGCATTAATGAAGACGGATTTACCCTTTGGACAACTTGACTAAGAGGACAGATGGCACAGAAAAAAGCGTTGATTGCTTGGGGAGGATGGGAAGGACATACACCCCAGGAGAGCACAGAAATCACAAAAGTGATTCTTGAAAATAACCACTTCGCTGTTGACGTGGTGGAGGGGACCGAAGCCTTTCGGGATCCAGATTTGTCTCGCTACAACCTGATCGTCCCCGTGATTACCATGTCAACCATTGAAAAAGAAGAAGTTGAAAATCTTTGCAAGACTGTTGAAAAGGGTACTGGCTTGGCTGGCTTCCATGGTTGCATGTGCGATTCCTTCCGCAACAGCGTTGATTATCAATTCATGACTGGAGGTCAGTGGGTTGCTCATCCAGGCAATATTATTGATTTTTCGGTAGAAATTCTCCCTACTGAAGATCCAATCACAGAAGGCATTCAAGATTTCCCTTACAAATCTGAGCAGTACTTCATGCATGTGGACCCATCGAATGAGGTACTGGCGACAACCACCTTCACGGGTGAGCATTGTTCCTGGGTCAAAGGGTTAAAAATGCCCGTGGTATGGAAAAGAGTGCATGGAGTAGGACGAGTCTTCTACAGTGCTTTGGGCCATGTTGCAGAGGAATTTAAAGTCCAGGAGATGGCAACGATTTTTGAACGGGGAATGCTGTGGGCAGCACGCTAGTTGTTCACTTACTGAGGACCACTATTGATACAGAGCTTCTGTTTTCTGCGTCAGGAAATCGAAGCTCATCTTGATTGATTCAAAAGAGTCCCTGGTGCTCGTGTCCTGCTCCACAATGAACCACTCACAGCCAGCCTCATCTGCTTCTCGAATGATGGCATCCCAGTTCAAACTCCCTGTACCTACTTCGCCAAAGAGAATCTCTCTTTCAAGGGTGACTACATAATCTTTGAGATGCAGCAAGGGCAGGCGTCCCTTCATTTTGCGACACCATTCGACCGGATCTTCTCCACCTTTTTGAACCCAGAAAGTATCCAGCTCGGCTTGGAGAAACTTCGAGTCAGTGTTCGTTAAAATCAATTCCAGAATGGACTGGTCCGCATAGCGAACAAACTCCAACTCGTGGTTGTGATAGGACAACTGCTTCCCCCCATCACGTAGGATTTTACCTGCACTTTCCAACTTATTGGCCAGCACTAAGCAAGCTTCCGTTGAATCAATGGCATAGGAACCCGGATGAGGAAAGGCTGTGTGTTTACAACCCAGAATATTCAATCTCTCGACAACCTCTGCTGGTTCTTCCAAAATTTTATGCGAGGATTCGTGGGTAGCACAAATGATCAACCCGACTTCATCAGCTAGTTCCCTAATCACTTTTGGGTCTTGAACACCAACACCAGAAATCTGAATCGCCGGATACCCAATTTCTTTTACTTTTTTTAGCGTGTTCCTAAGAGATTTTTCATCATGACAATGGTCTCGCAGAGTATAAAGGGTCAGAGCAATTTGTTCTGGACGCATGGCTTTGGGACCTCAAGAAGTTGATTGAATTTTAGGGAAACAAACTTTAGATAGTCTAAAATTTATCAGTTCGATCTGTTTCAAAGAGTCTGACTAAGATATCTGTAAGCCTCGATAAGTTCCCGAGAGCAAATCGGTAGCGATCGAATATCCATGAGGCTACTGGGTGGCTTCAATATTTGGGGCTTTCTCATCCTCAGGTCCAATCCATGTGAATGGATTGAACGCCACCTCCCAAAGATATCCATCTAAATCCTTAAAGTAACCGCTATAGCCTCCCCAAGAGGCTGGTTGTGGTTTCTTCACAGGTGAAGCCTCTGCAGCCAAAGCAGCAGCATAGACTTTATCCACCTCTTTCTAAGACATAACATTGTGAGATAAGGTAAATCCTCCAAAACCAGCTCCTGATGAATCAACTCCCGCATCTCTGGCGAGAGCATCCCAGTTATATAGAGCAAGCCAAGTCCCATTCAAAGTGAAAAAGGCGATATCTGGAGAGGACTTTTTTTTCGGGAATCCCAAGCCTTGCTCATAAAAGTTGATGGCGACTTCGAGGTCTCGGACTCCTATAGTGATCATACTGATACGAGGGGACATCAAACTTTCTCCATCCGGTTAAAATAAGATAAATTCACAAGAAATATTCAGATGGCGGTGCATTGTCCTGCCAGTGTGGAGCAGTGATGTTACCAGAGACGAAATAAGACATTTTGGAGTAGTTGGGACTCAGGGGGACAACGTCTTGTGGTGCATAGCGAATCGTCAGTCCACACCTGCGACGTGATGACTGGTTTTTGGGCGAGCCATGAACCAGCAGTGAGGAGTGAAGGGAGAACTCCCCAGCTTTGAGGTTGTTTGAAAAAGGTTTGTCAAACATCGAAATATCTTCAATTTGCTGATTCAAGACAGATTCTTCCGAACTTTCTTTCCAGGGGATATGTCCTACTTTATGACTTCCTGGAAGGAACTGCATTGCCCCGTTTTCTTCATCCGTGTCATCCAAGGCTAGCCATACCGTCACAGTCTTAGCCGGAGTAAGGCCCCAGTAGGATGCATCTTGATGAAAAGAAACGGCCTTACCATCTCCGGGCAATTTGCAGAAATAGTGCGTTGCCCAAGCCACTACATCATCCCCAATCAAATCGCGAACACCACGAAGAAGTGGTTCAGCATACATTGTCTCCCAGATTCCCCGGAGCTTTGTGTGGTAGCAATTCAAGGAGTATTGTATGGAATCTCGTTTGTCTTCGCCCCCAAAGTGGGCATCTCCTTTTTCAGGTCTATCCGCTAGTTGCTGCAGGAGTTTGTCAAAGTATTTTCTCTGTTTATGAATTTCTTCTCCGCTGAATCCCGGAAGTGGGCTAATGAAACCATGTCGATTGAACTCCTCAATTTGAGCACTGCTTAAGAATTTTGGTGACTCTGTTTCCGTTAGATAAAAGGTATAATCTTTTTCCATCCTCTGTCTCCCTTAAAGATTTACGATCCTTCATCTCGAATTTTCTCTATATCATTATTTTGTTCGACTTGTCAAAACCCCCTTCTTTCTGCGATGTTCCAAATTTAGCAAGTATATCTACAGAAATTTAAGCAATTGGTTTTACTGGCATGATTCGACTCAAAGAAATCGCAAAGGAGTGTGGAGTTAACGTCTCCACCGTTTCTCGTGCGCTGAAAGATGACGCGCGTGTCAAAGCGGACACCAGAAAAAAAATTCATGCCACGGCAAGTCGCATGGGTTACACCCCCAATTGGGCTGCACAATCACTCAAAGGAGGGAAGACCAATACCATTTGGTTTTTGATTGCCGATCTATTTAACCCTCTAACCGCTCAACTGGCCACTCATTGCAGCCATGAACTAGCACAGTCTGGATTTGATTTATCCGTTATTCTATATCACAACAACCAGGATCGGTATGCGCACCTCCTACGCAGACTTCATTTTGGAATCACAGATGGGGCCCTGATTGTTGGCTCACATAATTTCAACTCCTTTAAACAACGAGGCGAATTGATCAATGATCTCCAAGAAAGATCATTCCCAGCAATTTTTCTAGATCGATTTGAAAGGAAGTCGAAGTTGCCCGTCGTCACCACCAATCATACTGCAGCGATCTCAGCACTTCTTGAGACGCTGCTCAGCGAATCTGCAGATTTGGTGATTGATCTTTTTTCACCTGAGGA
>JACLAD010009941.1_pt1 | contig 21766 bp, 9 predicted proteins | sample 8027901 | NCBI WGS metagenome assembly JACLAD01 (sample SAMN15725071, study PRJNA655200) | protist metagenome | isolation source: fluorescence activated cell sorting (FACS) single amplified genomes of... | place: Spain: Blaines Bay Microbial Observatory, Mediterranean Sea | collected 2016-07-05 | reverse complement strand
ATATACAATGGGGCAGAAAGAAATGCTGCCTGCGCTCTCCACCTCAATGACGTGGCTACATCAACAGCGTCAAGATGCTTTCGATAATCCAAATGCAAAAGGCCCCAGACCGCAAGCGAGCCCTTCCCTTAATGACAGTTGGAGAAACGAATTTGAAAGCAGAACCGCAAAGAAAGTCACGGAGAGGCTCGAAATGTCATCATGGCCCTTCAAAACGAGTCCCTCTGAAGCGTTGAGAAAGCAAAGCATCGTGTCGTCGAAAAGTGAGCCTATGCTTCAACTTCCAAAAATTGATGTCCAGTACAGCTCGAGCGTAAAGTCGTTAGAAATCATGCCCATGTTCCCATCTGAGGTGCCTTCGATGGAAACGCTAGAATCCTCAGGAGACATGCCAATGCAGCAAGCTCTTCCTCTTCCTGAAAGCACTGGAAATGTTGTTCTCAGCAAGCACCTCATCACAGATGAAGTACCTGCATCCAACAAAATTAATACAAGAGATCCAAGCAAGGAGATTTTTTCACCGACAAGCGCGGCATCTCTCAATGAGATGGAGGGGGAGGAGATGGCGGAATTCCCTGATGGATCTAAAAAGACAGGCAATGCAGCATCAGAGAGTGAGGCATTCTCAGAGTCACCAAAGCTGCAACTCAGCGTGACTGATGTTGGAAAGCAGGCAGATGATCATGGCAACGAAAACTCTGCAGAAACGCTGCCGTCCATTGTAACACCGAAATTTCAGCTCTCCGCTTCTGTGAATGATTCTGATCCAGGATGGCTTCAGCGAGCCACCACACGACCGTCCTCTACATCTTCAAAGAGCAGTGTTCGATCAAAGAAGAAAAATGAAAGGCAAAATTTGCAGCAGTTGCGTCCAAGTGGATGGGATACCACGGAGACAAGCGTTGATACCGTCTCCGAGCTTCGAGCTGCATCAGCACGGGCTGCCTCCTCCCGAGCTGCCTCTTCCCTCGCAGACGAGACTGCCAGCTTTCGGGACATGCGAGTCAGCGGGAAAGATAATAGCGGCAGCGACCCACACCCGCTGGATGGTACAGAAAATTCTTCAGACATTGGCGCAAGGGGAATGAATGATGAAACCAAAGCAAACGACGCCAAAATGGTTTTGATGGAATCTGGCGCACATGAGCAAGTCTCTTCATCTTCACCTCGTTCTCCTTCGGCTGAGGCCATGCAAGTATCAAAATCGAATAGAGAGCAAGGCCAGCGCACCCAACAGGAAAAGGGTGATGCAGACATGGATGGCATAATTCAAGCGTGGAGTGACATGGACATTGAGGCAATCAAGGAAATGGCCACGCGAGTTGTGCGAGCCGTTCCATACATGAATCCTGATCAAAGCTCCAATATTGGGAACGCAGGTTTCCTGCGAAAGATGGAACGGCTATGGAAGGAACTCAAAGCGACGGCCATGGCGCAGGGAGAATCACGTTGCACTGATATTCTTTCAGCAATGGATGAAGAGGCAGAGAGCGCAATAAAATTGGCAAATAAAGAGATGCAAAAGTTTGAAGTTGCCGTTCGACCTTGGATTGTAGGCGATCGTCTGCTCTACACGAGAGAAGAGAATTCGAAGCGAGATGCCAGGAGAAGGCTCAATTCGGTGCAGGAATGCGTCCTCGCGATGTGGAACATGCTCGTCGACAGGGAGCTTGTCTCGACTCATGAGACGATCACACTTGCTGTGTGGTGCAGCATAAGCGCACGCATGGCGAGCATCTTGCACTGTGATGTGGATCACATTGAAATCATGAGCGTTGCAGCACATGACTGGTACCGTGTAACAGGAGGAAAGGGGGAGCTTACTTTTCCTGCATTTTCAGCGGCGATCCTCGAGGTTGCGGATCTACACTGTCATATGCTGACGACCGAGTATGTCGCTTTGCTCTCACGCCTCAAAGATGTTCTTGCATCATCTCCGCTGGCGTTAGTCAAGGGAAAGATGCACAAAAAGTTAAAAGGTATGGCCAGCAACTCAGAGCAAATGACGAAAAGGTTCGAAAATGGTGATGGTCAGGAAAATAATAATTCTGCCGCCTTCGAAAGGGAACTGAAGAAGCTCTCTGATCGCTCGAGGAGATTGTCCGAAGCTACAAAGCGAAAGGTGGAGAGGAAGTCTCGCATTTCGAGAGAAACCCGGCCATCAATATCTGGGAATGCAATCATCCAGGAAGGAACTCCTACAAAAGGCCCCATTCCATCGCCCAAGAGCTTTGCATTTCCCCGCAAGCAGTCCCCAAAGCTTCTCAACAGCACACTTGAAAGCGTCTCAGAGGTTGGGGACAATGATGATGAGAGGGACGACGGTATCGAGGAAACATTTTCAAATCTATCCCCTGTTGGAGAAATTCATCCTGCAGATCCTTACAGCTCCAGTTCATCAGAGTCCAGTGAAGATGACCTGGACGAGGACGAAGACAACATGATCGGCAGCAGCGATGACGATGAACCGGGGATGAAGAAGAGGGATGTCGCCATGTGGTGGGACTCCAGTGCCATGCCCAAAGGATGAAGCGGAAGGATACGGAGAGTACTATGACCTGGTAAAGGATCCGTGGCAGCAGCACAATGCTGCTCGCGAGCTAGACGAGAAGACAAAGGAGGAGCTCCGGGGGAGGCTCGCGCAGCTCAAGTCGTGCAAGGGCCGTGGTTGCAGCGGAGCACGTTAGCTGGCGCTGGCATGGATATGCTCTCCAACGACGCCGTCAATTTCATTACCGTGTGCATTTCATGCGCTCCCGGTTATGCGCGCTGCTTCTAGAATGACGGTAGTCGTGGAGATTTGGTGGTGTCTTCCCCTCTTTTCATCATCTGTTTGTTTCTCTCTCCCTCTCTCTCTCTCTTTCATTGCTTTTTTGCTTGTTGCTTGCAAATTTCTATTCTCTGTAGAGTAGTCCCTTAATAAAACGCTTCGGCAACCATCGGTAGATTAGGGTAATATAAAATATATAATCGATCGATCCATATAAAAAAAATGAGCAAGAGTTGGGCGCGGGCCTGGCTCAATAATTGGAATGAGGAAGAGCAGCAGCGCAGAGAGAAACGTGAAGTTGGCGGGTCATCAGTAAGAAGTAAAGAAGAAAGATCCGTTGCTGATACTGAAAATTGCAATGAAAGGAGCGCGCGTCGTGGTGACGAAGTCACGAAAGAGGTTGCAGGGAATACATCGCGCAGCAGCCGTGGTCCAACAGCGCCCAATGAGAGCACGCGAAAAGATACACGTGTGCCACAGATCGACACAAGAGCGGCTAGATTGCAAGAATCGCGATATATTAAAATGATGGATGCCAACGGCGACGGTTTTGTGAGTGGGCCGGAATTTCATCGGGCTCTGACTCCGTCATGGAGCAACCAATTCCTTCGAGAAGTGAATTCTTCTTCACGGATGCCCGACGAGATCATAAACTTCCTTTCAGAGACTCCTATCCGCAATTACATGAGAAGGAAACAGCAGGGGATCGTCAATCAGGGCAGAGGATCCGCCGCATTCCGTGCCAACGTGCTATCATCGTGTTCAGGGCGATTCGCAAAGCAGTTTCAACGCGATAGTCTCCAGGGAAGTGCCATTTCCAGCTTTGCGAGCACAAAGCACCGACCACGGTTCCGGAGGCAAAGGGAGCGGAGAAGTACGTCATGTCTGATAGGAGTAGGCTCGCATGTTGCTACGTTTAAAACGAGCACAAAGTCAACCTTCAATCGCAGCGCCATTGATCATTCAGGCCAAAGTTCGCTCGTAAAAAGGGACCCCCTGTGCGATCCAAGGCGGATCGGCTCGAATGAAAAAAGATATCGAAGAGCGAAGGCTGCTGCAAACGCAGGGGATGGCACTGGCGAAGGCGTCAAAAGCAAGAGACTTTTAGCGAGGCTCCAGTGCGAGGCGCTGGAAAAGGCAGGGTTACGAGAAAAATTAGCCGTCCGCGAGAAACGGAGAGAAGAAAAATTCAAAATGTACAGCCAAAAGGCGAGGCGGGCCATACAGAAATCAGAGTCAGCCCCTGTGCTTACAGTTAGTTAAATCGTAAACTTATTCTTTGGTAATTCGCATTGAAGAATGCCAGTAAAGATGAACTCAAAGGTGTGCCTAGGATGCGCCTCGAACTTTGCTCTTAGAGCCTTCTTCTTCATGTCTTCATCGCATGTAATGATGATAGTATCTTCGGGTGTTGACTTTGTGACCCTCGAAATGTATTTGCCCCCGCCAGCGACGACAATCGCCTTCAAATCGGTACGCTTTGGACGACACTTTTCGGTGCAGTGAAAGGACAACCCCGAGAATAAAGGTGAAGCCAGTGCAGCCCTTTGGCGTAGAAGTAAATCCAACTTCAACCCGTGCTTTTTCTCAAGCCCGGGCGCTTTGGGTATGAAATTGGCCTCATTGACGGGATGCTTCGCGCCTGCACTTGCTGATATCCATTCCTCAGTGACAATAGCGACGTGGGGCATCGCAAGTGCTGTCATTAGCTTCACCGTGCGCCCCATTTTATCCAGCTCACCGACGACAAGATGCGTCACATTGGCGCTCATATCATCAAGCAGGGTGCCTTGAAATTGCTTCACTTTCCTTGAAAGGCTCCGCTCAACATTGATGCCACTGCAGACTACGACAGGCTTGTGTATCTGTGAGCGGCTGCTCACTAGATCGTGATTGAATCGGGAAGCATGCCTGGTCTTTTTGAGAACGCCGGTATCTGCGTTGTCTGACACAGAAGATCTCTGTGATCGCTTGCGCGCCTTGGACGATAGTGCTGACTCTTTGGAAGCAGCAGCTCTTCGTTGTGAGCGACGAGGCTGTCCACGCCCCTTCTTGACAGATTCAATGTTACCTCCATCCTCATTTTCACTTTCGCTCTCATGCTTACGCTTGCGCGTGCGCTTCGAATCTTCCTGGCTGGGCACCTCACTGTTATCTTGACCAGGGCCTTTGGCGTCATCTGGAATGGCTTGTTCCCCAGCGCTTTGCAATCTGCTTGGCTCCAGATGCAACTCCTGAACACCTTCGGTTAAGCCAGTTTTACTCTTTTCATCTGCGTCTCGTTCTCGTTCTTGTTCTCCTTCTTCTTCTCCCTCTTCATCATCATCATCATCATCATCATCATCATCATCATCTTCTTCTTCTTCTTCTTCTTCTTCTTCTTCACAATTGGAATCGTCAAGTCCAGTTAACTGCCGGCGCAAGGGAGCAGGAGGCACGACTTCACCGCTGCTCTGCAACGCAGGTGTCGCTTCTTGGACAACAACAGTCTCGTCCAGGCCAGGGTCTGAGTTCTGCGAAGCAATAGACGGCGGCACAGTGCTGTCTACCTGCTGCGTCAGCGACGCCTCTGCTACCTCTTGCGAGTTCATACAGTCAAGAACAGTGTTTCTCTGATAGTTTTGGAGCGGAGTGGATGATGCTAATATTTCTCCTTGCTCCTCTTGCATTGGATTTGTAGCAGGGATGACTTCAACCTTATCCGAGATGACGATGCCATCAGCATCTTCATCGTCATTCCCAACAGTGTTTGGCAAGGTTTTCCCTTCGTCATCCTTATCTTTGGACCGCAAGGTGGTAACAGCAGCAGCATCGTCGCCTGCAGTCGGCTTCACATTGGCCTTACTATCATGCGCGTGCACGCTCGCAGCAGCTTGAGGATGATTGGCAAAATTTTGTGTCTCCTCAGCGAAGAACTGAGTTTCCATACCCTCGTCCTGCGTTGCACCTACACCAGGCGCCGGCGCAATCGTAGGTGGTGGCATGGCACCGGCAGCATCGTCGATCACTGAAGTATGTACATCCATCGAGACATCAATATGGGCCTGCGTAGCACCAATCATGGCCTCATCTTCATTCTCCGCGTCGCCCGCATCACCATTCGTATCTTCCAACTCTTCTTCTATGTCAGTATCCACATCCGTGTCGATATCATCCTGCATTTGAGTTGCCTCAACCACGTCCTCTTCTTCTTCTGCCTCTCGGATCTGCTTCAAATCTTCATCATCTTGCGCAGCCACTTTTTCCATCGTTTGTTCCAGAGGGGCACCTTCAATTGGTACAGCAGGGGGCGCTGTGACTACTGCTGAAGCGCTGCCTTCCTCTCCTAGCATAATGTCTTCTGATTCTTCACCGCTTGAAATCTCAGGCTCCGTCAAAGGTCGTGCTGGGACCTCTGTGGCAATTTCGCTCCTTGGGAATCCTGTGATAAGAAACAGGAGGCGAAATTTGCCAATGACAATAACGTTTTCATGGCAAAGTTTTCTTGGCGTGAGATAGATGGCACTCGATGCACCATCACCGCGTTGCAAGCACGTGCCCACATTGCTTTGCCCATCGACAATTGTACAGAAAAGTTCTCCGTCATCCTCGCGCACAATGCCTAGCCGGCAGTGAACTCGGGATACAGTTGGATGATCGAGCACGATGTCACACTCTTCCGCACGCCCGACGGTAGTGTTTCCCGCAAATACCTCGTACTCCCTTCTCCCTTCTCCATCAGCGCCATGTCCCTGCAAAAGAATAATTCTCGCAATGGCGCTCTCCTGCCGAGCATCGGCAGCAGTGCCATTTCCATTTCCATTGACAATGTCATTGCCATCTCCTTGATACTCCTCCACGTCTGTCTCCTCATCCTCTCCGTCGCCAACCACGCCTGCAAAATCCTCCTCCGGCTGTGTGCTTGCATACATGTCGATGTCGATTTCAGCACTCGCACACTTTTTTTTTTTCGAAATTTGAATTTTTTTTCTTTCAAAAAAATTCCAGACGAAAACAAGATAAGATAACATAAGATAACATAAGATTAGATAAGATGGGCGAGGGCAAGTCGCACCAGCAACTTGGGGGAGGAAGGTTGGGCATTGGAATCACGATTGCGCTCTGCGCTGTCCTCTCTGGCAGCCCGGCGTTCCTGCTTCCGAGGATACTCTCTGCGAGATCGGATGGTATGTCCCAGCTTGCGGCGAGGTCGCCTTTCTTCCTTGCTTCCATCTCGCTGCTGCATGTGATCGCGTGCGGGGGACGGCCAGCGGCAGCTGTGCGCTCAGTCAGGGCAGGGTGTGTTTCCCTCGGCTGGAAGCTGCCGTTCTTGTCGTTACTGTTGGCTGGGCAGAGCGCGGCGATCCTTTTTGCGACTCTATTGACGAGCGTCGCGAACGTGACCATCATCATTAATGCTGCGCCTGGAATTTGCGCGCTGTTGGATATTATTTGCCTCAAGGAGAAACTCGGCATGCCAACATTCATCATGATTGTATGTGGCATGGCCGCGTCATTTTTGATTGTGGGATTTGACTTTGCTAATTCGCCATCCAACACTGTGGGCAACATTGTAGCGTTCGCAAATCCGATTGCTTGGGGGCTCTACTGGTCCATTCTGCGCATGCGTGAGAAATCTCGCGCAGAAACAATGGCCACCGCATGCAACGCCGGTAGGAAAGATGAGCTTGCTGCGGTTCAGCTTGGCGCAGGTTTTTTTTGCCTCATTGCCGGCTTCGCGTGCGGGGCAGATTTTTCAAAGCCTGCACTTATTGACTGGCTCCTCTGGTTCCCTCTCTATGGAGGTGTGGTCCTTCCTCTCGCAGTACATGGCTTCTCGATAGCACCTTCGTTCTTGAAGACTTCGACTCTTGCAATCATCAAGCAGATCGAAATTCCGTTGGCAACGATTTACGCCTGGCTGTACAGCAACGAAATACCATCTACTGTTGCTGTTGTTGCGTGCTTAGCATTAGTCAGTGGGGTTGCACTCCATAGCTTTTTCGATCTCCGTGCTGAGCGGGCACGTGAGAAGAAACACATCGAAAGTCACAGGGAAAGGGTAGCACAGTGGATGGGCAAAATGCCTGATGAGACAAGTCTTTGCGACATTGTGCTGCCTGGCACGCACAACAGTTGCACACACGCGGCAGGGTCCTGTGCGCTAGCGTGCGTATGGCCGTTTGCCCGATGCCAATTTTTCTCAATCAAGGAACAGCTTGATTGTGGTATACGTGCATTTGATCTCAGGGTCCGCTGGTACAAGGGAGACATTGTGATTTCGCACACCTTCAATTCAAGCTACACTTTGGCCTCTGCATGCCGCGAAATATCCAACTTTCTAGCCACGGCGAAGACCGAGTGCATCATCTTATTCTTCAAAGTTGACTGGCCGCATCGAGATGCATGGTCAAAGGAGGCGACGGATGTGTTGTGGGGAACTCTCATCGATACGCTTCCTATTGCGTCTACGCACGACTCACATCATGGTAGAAAGGTTTTCAACTCTACTCTATCTCAAGTCCGGGGTAGCGTTATTGCCGTTCCGAGAGACGACTTAACCTGCCATGGAAATGACTCAAATTTCGTATCGCGCATGGTTCACGTGGAGAGCTGCTCACCATGGGACCTGAAGGGTGTCCTTGCGGCAAAGGCTTTTATCTTGGAAAATCTGGGTCAGGGGGGCGGTTGTGCGGCACGGGGATTTCGAGAGCTTGGTCTGAATGTGGTTGTCTGGTTCCTCTGCATTCCTCTGCCACCAGTCATGGTGGCGCAGGATATGAACCAGTGGACGCTGACGCAGCTACCACGATGGAAATCGAGTGAAAAAAAGCTGGGCATTGTATGTTCAGATTTTGCAAGCGTCGAATTTTTATCCGCTCTTATTGCATACAACTTTGAGCCCGACGGTACCTCTGAAGAGGTCTCTCTCAATATAGATTAATACCAATAGATTTTGTTTGTTTGTTTGTTTGTTTGTGTGGGACGGTTTCAAATATGCCCAGTCGCGGCGAGATCAACACCATTCAAAAGCGCCGCCTGTGCAAATTGCGTGAATTCTGCTGCACAGCGATGATGTTCCCCATCTGAAATTTTTTGAAGCCTTGCAAGCTCTGTTCTCTCCGTAGCTTGCGCTGCTCGCCCAAGAGTATCCTCACTGCTACTAACGAAGCGGTACTGTGGGCCAACGCCACCACCAATCTGGGCCCAAATGTTTGGGCTCTGTAGAGTATAATTTTCCAAATGAGGTTTTCTCCAAGACGGCAAAGGTACAGATGATCGACCAGTCGATGGAGGAGTCTCCAGCGGTTCGCCCTTTTCCCTCCGCACCGTCATCTTGAGTCTATGATTCTTTTTCTCCATTGCACGCCGTGCCTTCCCCAGCTGTGCATTCAGCCTCCGTATCTTTTTCTTCAGCCTCATACGCTTTCGCATGGCGTGCGCCATTTCCATTGCTAGCGCATCGCTAATATCAGGTTGCTGAGGCTCTTCTCGGGCACTTCCCGCACCTGAGCGCGGTGTCGGATGCAATGACATCGAAGAGGTTTCCAATGAAATTGAATTCGAGCAAGTTGCCTGCAGGAACGGATATATACATCCCTAATAACAATTGTTCGCGGGACAGGGGAGAAGAGGAGACGAAGAGAGATGAGAGGGTTGATCGCTGCGGTCGGAGTCTTTTCCGTCGCAGCATCCCTCTTCTGCTGCTGCATTCTTGTCCTCATCATTCGCAAGCAGCATGAACATATATTAGAGCTAGAGGAAATGGGCTCGCTGCAGCAGCGGCAGAATTTCAATCTTGAGGAGTGGGAGCTGCTGGGGCAGACCTTTTTTGGACCAAAAGTCTCAGAAATTGTAATGGACTCTAGTACTGCGGGCATCTTTGGCCTTGATAGAGCGGCATTGGACACGAGGAGGGTTGTTTCAAGTCTTGCTGTGGACATGCTATCAGTACCAGTCATGCAAACGGGTTATGCGGGGAAATTAGCGCGAGAATCTATTGATGCGGCGACGGAGCGCATGGAAAGATGGGGCATTGCCGTTCTCCAGGGTGCCCTGGACCGCCATTCCTGCTCAGAAATGGCTGCCATCATAAAGAAGTGGCTATCCCATCCTACGTACAAGTTTGGAGATATCAGCGAAAGAGCACTGAGGCACGACTATCCTCTTGAAATCACTGCGGAAACGTCTCAATTTCTCGAAAAGGCCGTGGAACTTTTACAGCCCATCCTTTCGGCGCAGCTTGGAGAGGATGCCGAACTTGTTGAACTCTCCTCCCTCACCAGCTGGCCTGGTGCTGGTGAGCAGCCGCTTCATCCGGACGCAATGATGGAGAAGCTTGAAGACGTCCATTCAATGTCAAAAATTTACAGCATCTTTATCTATTTGGATGATGTAGAGGCAGATATGGCGCCGCTAGACGTTCAGCCGGGGACCCATACTCACTTTCACTTTTTAGAGAACGAGGAAAAGAATATGCTATTTTCATCGCCAATGGTTCGGCTAAAAGTACCAGCAGGAACCATCGCCATCATGGATTGCAGGACGCATCACCGCGGCTCCAATAACACCTCTGATAGACCACGGCCAGTATTTTACTTTTCTCTACGTTCAAAGAAAGGGTATCCACCATCGGGACCAACGTACTCTCTCCGCAAAGAGTATGAGGACAAGTTCACTCTGAGCAGCATCGCAGCCAGGAGGACAGGGGAGATTGCGGCTAAAGTTCATGCCAGCTGGAAAGGTAGGCCAAGGCCTACTGGCTACAATCATGAAGAACTTGGTGCAACGTTTCAGCGGCTGATAGCATTATCAGAGAACTCGGACATGGAAGTTACGAAAAGGAAAGTATTGGAGGATGAGATTGAGTACGTACAACTGCAGCTCGAAAATCACGCCGAGCTGCTGAAGAATGCTCGCCCAGGAAAGGGTGGAGAGGGTGCACCGGCGGAGGGGGCGAAAAATGGAGAGACGGTAGCAGCGAAGCCATATATAAAACATGGGCAAGACAATCCTGCAGGCCATACACTCAGTGAGCACGTTATTGTGGCAACGGCCTTGAATTTTGCGCAGGTGGTTCAATGGAGAGAGTACATGCTCTTTTGTTTCTTCGATCCGCGCAGTGCCGCCTTTGAAAACTTGCGTGGCGTACTGGATGATGTGGCCCACGAACTGCACGACAATGCGGAGAAATGGGGAAATCTTGCGCTTGCGGCGGTCAACTCCTGGCGCGATAGCTATCTCACAGAAAAACTTGCCTGGGAAATGCGCCTCACAGACCAGTCTCCCCACAAAGAGAGCGCGTTTCTCTTTGGCCGACCAAACTATTCTCCGTTCGTGATTCATCTGTTTCGCGGCGGTTTGAAGTGGACAGAGTACACTGGAGTTGTGGAAAGCAGCGCTCTACTTGCGTGGCTGAAGGAAGTCACGGTAAATCCCGATGCTGCCGGAGATCAAGCAGCACTCAAATTACGGAACGGCACTGAACCGTTCGTGGTCGGTTGTTTCGAGGGCAATAATGGCACGGCACAGTTACACATTGGCGGTCATGGTGGCGATGGCAAGAGTACAAGCAAAAACGAAAGTGGAAGCGATGAAAATGCCAAGGCTCATAAAATCTTTATGGCAAAACGCGTCGCGTTTCAGAGGGCTGCTGAGGAACTGCGAGGCGATGTCGTTATGGTAGAGGTGGAAAAACAAGAGATATGCTCCGCGCTGCTTGGGCATGACGAAGTTGCACCGGGCAGTGTGCATTTTTTCCATCGCAAGTACTCTGTGCAGCACGAGTGGCAGCATCTGCCCCATATGGATGTGCTGGACGCTGATGAACTCGCCATGATCTACTCGCATCGCCTCCACATTTTTTCCTCTTTTCATGCCCGAGGCTCGATCGTTCAAAAGTTGACTCCAGACAACAGCCACGTGTTCCTTGGTGGGATTCAGCCCCTCCTCATTGCACTCCTTCATCCATCCGAGGCTGAGGCTCAGCAGAATGATCGAGCGAAACTTTTGCTGCGAAAAGTTGCTCACAAGCTTGGCCGCTCCTCAATCCAACTGACATGGGCTGACGGAAGCGAATTTGCCCCGCAGTTTGGCGTTGAAACTGACACTGCAAGCCTGCCTGCGATCGTTCTTGTAGGCATGCTCGAGACGAATGGAGACGATTTCCGCTACAATGTATATAATGGAGTGCGCCTGACAGCTCGGAACATCATAAAATGGATTCAGAAGTTGCACACCATGGACTACTATCACGACGAAGTCCAGCGGAGAATGTCGCTTGAAATTGAGCTGATCGAATCAAAAATCGCGCGCACCTTGCAAAGCGCAAAGGACGGGAAAGATCATGCACACAAGGAAGGGAGTGAGCGGAGAAAGGAAGATAAAGACGTTGAAGAAATTGGTGAAGATGTGAATCCCGAGAATAGGTCGAGCTCTGTTGCAGTGGAAAGCGATTCCACACAGCATCAGGACGGCATGAATAGAGTCCTGAATATCGAGAGCAAGGACGAGGATGGCGCAAGTGAACGTTCTGGAACCACCAATCTCAAAGCAACCTACTTTAGCTACATTCAAATGCTCCACGAAGTTGGTCTTATGGAGTCCTACGTCGATCGCCACAGAACTCTCGAGGGTACCTCAGGCGTCGCATTGACGAGCTTAAATGCCAGCCTTCAAAGGGTACGATCGCATCTTCGCAAAGTCTATCCAGACATGCGGCCAATTGTGGCCAACGAGGATGAATTAATCCGTATTTTTAGCGCCGGCCAGGCCGAGATCCAGCAGCTGCGCCGGCGTGTGGAGAATGTTTCAAGGCTCATGTTTGAGCTAGAGAATCCTCAGCATCCACTCGCAGGGAGACTGCAATCTGCAGAATCCTGGCTGAAAGGCAGCATCGAGTCTATAGTTCGTGAGCAGGAGAGGCTGCACTTGAAAGCCCATGGGCTCTGGGACGCGTCGCAAGATTCTTCTGTCAAAGATGATGATACCATTAATACTGTGCTCGGCAGTTCGCAGCAGGTTCAGGCTATCGAAAGAAGGCATTGGCGTACGCTTTCCATGTCCGAATTCTTTCACGAGTATGCTGTGCCGAAGCGCCCTGTCATAATCACGGGACTTCAACTGACAAAGGTGCCCTGGACTCTCGAGCATGTGAGGGAAGTTTGTGGGCACTACCGTGCAGAAATGAAGCGTAGAGCAAAGAATACGACAAATTGGGGTGGACTGGTCGAGGCCGAAACGATCGAGCTCGCAGACTTTATTGATACTTTTGCGACAAATGCAACGAGACAGAGCTATTACCTTCATGACTGGAGCCTGCCATCAAGTTGCCCAGAGATTATGGGCTCTCCTCCCTACGATGAATTCATCATGCCGAAATACTTTGCTGGCGACTACTTTCAACGAGTCTTCCCAAACAATTTTCAGCATTCATGGCCCTCTCTATTTATCGGGGCAGATGGAACACAAAGTGATATGCACATCGATAGCGGTGCGACCAACTTCTGGCTCTTTCTTCTCTCGGGAGAAAAGAAGTGGCGCTTCTTTGACTACGACGAAATCCTCAACCTCTACCCCATCAGGCAAACACAAAAGTTCAAGGTAGACGTATTTGATCCGAATTATGCGGAATTTCCACTTTACTCCAGGGCGAAGCTATATGAAGGTATTCAAAGACCTGGGGACCTCATGTTCATTCCCGGGGGGTGCCCTCACGCGGTGAAAAACATGGACCACATTCATGCCCTCAGCATGAACTATGTGGACCATTCCAATTACTACCTGCATTTGTTAAACCAACTGTTTGAGCAACACTGGCGCTCATTTGAGATCTTTACTAATGGGGATTTCCCCCAGGGCCTCTTCAGCAAGCAGGATCACATCACGTACGGCGAATTCAAGTCCACGGCTTGGTACGAAGTCCCGTTTGATCTATTTTAGAGCTGCGCACAAGTTGAAATCTTTCGAGTAAAATTTAAAATTTAGCTATTGTTTGAGACTGCTAAAAGAGTGCCCCCTGTAATAAGAAGCAAAATGATTAGAAAGGCTGCGGCAACAATGCACTTCTTCTTACGTGCCTTTTGCTGGAGCTCATTCGCCACCTCGAGATCCTTCATGCCCTTCTGCACATTATCTGCTGTCACATTGACATTCTCCTCAATGATGTCTATATGTTCTCCTTGGTCTTGCACAAGAACAGATATATCTTGAAAAATGTCTCGTACCGCGAGCAAGTCTCTCTCGATGTTTTTAATCTCTTCGGCTTCCTCCTTGGCAATTGCCATTTCAACTTCAAGTGTTCCATTCACAGCAGTTTGCTGCACTTGCGACTGCTGCTGCACTTGTGCTTGCCGCTGCTGCTGCTGCTGCTGCTGACCACGAGCATCCTCGGATGCACTGGTGCCAAACTCGAGATTCACTTCCCCACCCGTCGAGAACGATCTAGAAAGCGATCTCTCACGCATCTTTGTGCTACATTCATCGTAAGTTTTCTCCAGAGTCTTGAGAATGGTGGAAAAGTCTCTCTTCAGCTTTGATATGCGAGGATCAGCATCCTCTTCCAGCTCCCTGAACCGCTTCTGCAGCTGTTTCGCCCGCGTGATGCAGTCCACATGCGCCTCAGTCAGCTTCTTCCTCGTCTTCCTACTATCCCGATCCGTACCAATTTTCTTGGCGAACTTCTCAAGCTTCTTCACACCCTTATCCAAGGCCTTGATCTCATTCGCCAGAGCGGTGAGCGCATCCTTCCCAGGCATGTTGTTATCTTGCACCTCTATCTGCTCCTCTATCCCCTAAAGGTAATCTTAGGGTATAACCCATTTGAAAAATTAGGGGTAATGATTGAGGATGAGAAAAGATAATGACGATGATGCCACCTCTCGCGGCCAGCGTCACATTCGCGGTGACAGCATGCATCTACTACTGCACTTTGATGCCTTCCGTTCCAGGAGGAGATAGCGGTGAGCTTGTTGCGGAGGGATGCGAGCTGGGCACGGCGCATCCTCCGGGGTACCCTCTCTACACGCTCATGCTGCACATGCTCACATACTTGCCGGAGAAAGTGTTCGGAACCATGGCAGCACGGGCCAACATGATGTGCTCGCTGCTGACAGCCGCGGCGTCTGCACTCATCAGCCACACCGTATATGTCTGGCCATCGTTGTCTCGTGCAGGAGGACAGAGATTGGAGGAAGGAAGCAAAGAGGGAAAGAGCTATGCCGTTCTTCTTGGCAGCATTGCGGCAGGACTCCTCTACTCGTGCTCGCCGTTGCCCTGGCTATATGCCACAGGGAGCGAGGTTTTTGCCCTCAATAATCTTTTCGCTGCACTGCTGGTGTACTTAACCGTAAAGTATGCCAGGAATCCACGCTGTGATACTGTGATCTACGCGGGTGCGTTCGTGAGCGGCCTTGGACTTTGCAACCAGCATACGCTCATTCTATTCGAGGCGCCAGCGATCGCATGGATTTTGTGGACGCAGAGAAAAGTCATGGCGCGCGGGAAATTTTTGAAGCTCTCGCTGTGCTTTTTCACTGGCCTTTTGCCTTACGCGTACCTTCCAATCATACAGTTTACTGCGCCCAAGCGAGGCTCGTGGGGAGAGATGACATCTCTCCAGGGATTCTGGAGGCACTTCCGACGCGCGGATTATGGAACGTTTCGCCTATACTCCGTAAGCCAAGAGACCGAGGGCCTCTTCGAGCGCCTCGCAGCGCATTTGTGGGACTTCACCGAACGGCAGTCTCTCTATATTGGGCCTTTCGTAGCACTCTATGGTATCTGGCTGTCGCTCTCTAGAAAGAAGAGGACCGGATCTCCCGGAAAGAGAGCGAAAAAAAATGCTGGAAAGGTTGACAACAGTTCGCCCATCGATACATCGACAATTACGTGGGCGGTGGTGTCAATGTATGCATTTTATCAGGTGGTTTTTCACACGCTGTCCAACATGCCCCTCAAGACCCCGCTGCTGTTCGGTGTCCACGCAAGATTTTGGATGCAGCCAAACATTATTCTCTTTGTCTTTCTTGGCCGAGCATTGACGGCTGCTTCATATCCGAGCGCAGGCATCCGGTGCACGCTGGCGGTCGCCCTCATTGCGCTCCAGATGGGGCGGTGGTGGGAGAGCATGGATCAGAGCCAGAATACCTTCTTGCAGGGGTATGCTGGAGGAATCCTTGATTCCATCCCAGAGGGTTCCCTTTACTTTACAAACTATGACCAGCAGTGGACCGCAACGCGATATCTGCATGTCTGTGAAGGAAGAAATAAAGAGCTGCCATTTATGAATCTATCCATGATGACCTTTTGGTGGTTCTGGGGGCAAAGAAAGCTTTTCCCGAAGGTCACATTTCCACGCCTCTACCTCTCCGGAAGAGAGACCGCGCAGTATCGCAGGGGTGAGTCCTTCACTTTCACGGAGCTGCTCAATGCAAATGTGGGAAACTTTCCTGGAGGGATCTATCTAGGTGGAGAGCCATCAGATCCCGACGATTACAAGTCACTCTATGAAAAGGTGCCCCACGGGCTTCTGAGTAGGCTTCACCCGCGCTCTCGTGGCCCCGTCGATATTGATTCCTGGCTGCGTGAGAGCAGGCACGCATGGGACCATGTGCATGCAAACTTGCCAAAGCTTCCAGATCTTGAAAAGTACTCTGAAGAGACATGGGAATGGACGGTTGCGCGCGACTACTGGGATCACCGTATCGAGCACGCTACGTTTATGCTTGATATAATTACGAGCCCTGTGTGCGAGAAGCAGAGAGTCTGTGTCGGATCACGTACATTGCTGCTGCTCAGCGAAGCAGCCAACATCTTGGAAGAATGTGTGTCCAGAGACACTTTGAATACGACTGCAGCAACGTGGAAGAATTTGGGCATAGCGTATTCTCGCATTGTTCAGTCAAAGGATGACTTGCCACCGAACTATCATGGGTATCCTTTCACGAGCGCACTGCATGAGCACATGGTCGAGCGAGGCGAAAAGGAGGGCGATTGGCGCGGCCACGCGGCCATCCGAACGCTAGATACTTGGTCACAATTTATCGCCATGCCGGCGGCGAAGAAGGACCCTGGATATGGAGCCATTTTGGGCGTCGTGGAGCATTTGAGAGGAGCTGCTTCTTCTTCTTCTTCTTCTTCTTCTTCTTCACCATCGCTGTCGTCAGGCGCCGCGCCTTCAAAAACCAGGAGGAAAGCAAACAGAAGCAAAAAGAAGAAGAAGAAGAAGAAGAAGAAGAACTAAGAAAGTCATCTTTCAAAAGCGCACAACACAACAGAGACACAGATTATAAATAAATAAAGGCGGCGGGATTTTCTTCCCCTAATTCTTTTTGTACTTTATGAACATTAGAGATCCAATTACCTGATTCTCCTTGCGTCGCTTTTCCATCAATCAATCAATCAATCTATCAAGGAAAAAGAAGAGAGAGGAGGGAGAGGAACGTGGAGAGAGATATACATACCACACCATACCACACCATGGACGATAACAACGCCATCGAAATGGCCCAGGATGCAGGCGAAGCAGCGGCACAGGCGGGCGCCGTAGCCGCATCGGCCGGGGCCGCTGCGGCAGCGACGGCTGCTCCATTAGCAGCCCAGGCTGGAGCTGCAGCGGCCTCTGCTGCATCTTCAGCGGCAGCGGCAGCTGCTCCAGTAGCAGCCCAGGCCGGAAGCGCAGTCGCTTCTGCTGCTTCATCTGCAGCAACTGCGGCTGCTCCAATGGCGGCTCAGGCCGGAAGCGCAGTCGCTTCTGCTGCCTCATCCGCCGCAACTGCGGCTGCTCCAATGGCGGCTCAGGCCGGAGCTGCAGCGGCATCTGCTGCATCTTCAGCGGCAGCGACAGCTGCTCCAATCGCAGGCGCCGCCTTTGCGTCTGCATCCGAAGCCCTTCGCAACATCGAGCCTCCAAAAGTCGAATTTGACGCAGCGGCGGCACGCTCGGCCTTCCTAGGCGCGGCCAGCGTCGCTGGAGAAGTCGGTTCGGCGGCAGCAGCGGCCGGGCAGAGTTTCCTGGGATCGCTCTCTTTCGACTTCCTCAAGTTCGAAATCTTTCGCGATTTCTTCCAATTTCTGGGTATTTTCATGGCATCGATTGAAATGCCTGAAGGCTTTCAAGTTTTCTTTGGCAATGTATCTTTTATTTTGAATTTGGGAATCAGTAAACTCCTCGAGGCGTATGGTGCAATCACACCGCTGGTTTGGTACGGACTGTTCACAGCTATTACAGTTGTGCTCTGGTCTATTCTCTACTGCTCAATTCAGGGCGACCTTGATATTGGCCTTCGCATGCAAGCGACGAGGGAGGAGAAGGATAAATTTGACTGGAGAAGTATCAACAAGAAATCAAAGTTCCGCTTCAAGAAGATCAAGTACCTCATCTTGGCATTGACAAGCCTTTACGCGCCGGTGTCACGTAACATTCTGCAAATGTTCGTCTGCGCGGACAAGTATGCCTACGCTAGATACACTTGCGCAGGTGGGAACTCGAGCTCGAAAGAAATATACCTTCTTTCCCCAAGTCAAACGGCATGCCTCTCTGGAGCAAAAACTGTCAAAGGAATCTTGAATTTGACGGATCCGCATGTGCAGGATAACATCGAGCTGCTCAACCGTTCGCCACTCTACCAGTTCGTTGACGCCGCAGGTGAGGATCCAAATATCATCGATGCTGCAAAGACGGGCTGCTTCGAAGGCGCTCACTTTGGACTCATCTTTGTTGGGGTCCTCATGCTGTTCTTCTTCGTGATTGCTTTTCCTCTAATGATGCGCCGCATCATTGACTCCATCGCGCCCAAACCGATCGCGTCTGACGACCCTGAAAATCCAGCGAACCAAGATCCAAATCACCCACTGCACGGAAAGGATGTCATTTTCAACGATGAGGGACAGCTGGTTGAATATACGGATGAAATATTTCTCCTAGAAGTCCGTAAACATCATGAGAACCCGTATGCTTCACTGTACACGGGCTTTGAATCGAACTGGAAAAAGTACAAGGTGACAGTCATGGGCTTCAAGTTCCTCCAGCTGATTCCCACTGTTTTGCTCACCGCTGCTGGGCTGGACGGGGCCTTTCCAAGCTCAAGCTCTGGTATAGCGCTTCGGACGACGGTGCAGGGTCTGTTTGCAGCTGCAATCATGGGTCTCTTTGCGGGCACCGCGCTCATGGCAAAGCCGTATGTCGACGGTGTGAACGATAAGATGGACAACATTTCAAGAGTCGTTCTCTTTCTCATTCCCCTTGTCAGCATTGGCGCTGCATGGCTCGAAAATCTTGAGGCCGTGTTCAGCATCATCATGAATCTGTTGACCGCTGTAAACATGATCGCAATGATGATGCTGGCAATCTCCGTCATGAAGTGCACGCAGTCCCGGCTGAAGGCCAGAGCTGGCGAACTGGAATACTCAGACCCGAACGGAATCTCAAAGTACCATGGTGAAGGAATACCAGCGTGGAACCTCGACACGGAAAGGAAGAGGCGCATATGGAAACCATTCTGGAACAGGCTCTTTGAAGATGGAGAGGAGTTCGGACAGTCTGGCGGAGGTGTGCCATCTGTGCAAAAAAGAATGCAGGAGCAGCTTGAGGTGTTGAGAATCCGGGGATTTGATGCTTGGGAAAGGGGACTGATGCCCGTTAGCCAAGGCGAAGCAATGCTGCGGCTCCAAATGCAAACAATGCTTGAAGGACCAGATATCTATTGTGACGATAACTGGATGAGCGATCGAGGCCAGTCATGCGTCAAGGATCATCACCTGGACAGCTCCACGAAGTTCTGCAGGATCGAGGTCGAGCCATTTCCCTACCTTGTCAAGTTATTCTGGGATGGCGGTGGAAAGGACTGGGGAGAACTGCCATCTTGGAACCATCATAGTCCGCGGATCGCTGAACTCTATAACATGCAGCAGCGTCCAGACGTCATCGCGAAGGTCGATGTTCGACGTGCACTACGAGGATGCTCGCTTTCCTCCCACAAGTTTCACCTTCCTCAAGAGCGTGAAGGAACGAGAACGGAGCGCCAGAGGGATGGTACGGACTCTGATGGAAATCCAAAGTACAAGAATGTCACTATTCACGTCCACTTCACTTATCAGCGTGGTAGTGTAAGTGTCGTTGGTGACTATGGCGACAGCCTTTTCGAGCAAGGATTCAAGGTATCGATGACGTACACGGATGGTGTCGGTGTTGGAAGAGAAAACGGAAAAACTTATCACGACAGCCACACATTTCATGGCAATGATCTTGGCCTTAACGACAGCTTTTCGCTGACTCCAAGGCTCGCACATTTGCTTGGACGTGATGGACAGCAGCCGGACAATCGAGCTGCTTGTGAAAGTGGTACTCTATCATTCCTGCAGAAACTTGCCCAGCGCAGATCGAAGCTTCTTCATGAAAGATGGGCCACAAATTACGCGCTATCGCATGGTTTCTGGTATCACATTTACAACAATGATGTGGCCACGATGGAAAGCCTCAGGTACTACTTTAACAGCCCCGCCGAGATGAATCCCATCGTCCGCAACATTCCTCAAAAGTATGAGAAGCAGATATCCGCCGTGATGGAAATGACGAAACACTTCAACAACTCTCCGCTCGTCGGATTCTGGTACACTTACTGGCACGATGTTTGGACCCGCAACAGTGATCTTGGAGGGATCAAAGCAAATCCGGAACTATTTGATCCCCTCGCACCCAGTGCCATCTGCTTCAAGCCCATGGGGCGACAGCAATTGGAGAAAGTCCTCGATGAAGCCGGCAGTCCACTTGGAAAGAAGACCAGCGAGCATCTTGACCTGCTGTATGGCAAATGCGATGAGATTCTTGGCAAGACAAGGAACATGCCCTTGTTCGGCAGTGCAAGTTCGCAGACGAGAAAGAAGAGCGCTGGGAGAGGAAGCCGCAGACATGCGTCTTCCAGAGCTCAACAAGCCAACGGTGCTGGCGCGGGAATCTTCGCAAGCTCAACTCAAGTCGGGGCTACTACTGCGGGATCGGATGCCGATGACGACGGCAGTGCAGAGTATGTATCCTTTGCCAAGCGAAGAGTGGACGAAAAAGCAAGCCTCACACCAGGCACTGTCGTGCAGGAGTTCCAGGGTCAAAAATTCACACCTGGTGCCAATGTTACGATTACTATTCAGAAGTAAGCGAAGGAAACGTAAACAGTCGGCGCTCTAGTTCGCCCAGCATTCCTACAACATCCGCACTCATGCACACCGAGGCATTCGGCTCCTGTGGGCGAATGTCGGGCCCCACGATATCCCATGTCCTAAAGTCCATCACCGTCATCCCTCTCGCAATGCCTTGGAGTGCAACCTGCGTGTGCAACTTTTGCTGAGAAGTGAGTTTCGGTCTTAGGAATGCCAGGACAGCACCAGCGTCCCCGATCTGAGCAGAATCAGTTTTCCAATGTCGCATTTCCCTTTCGACCAGACGAATGAACAGATTGGCAGCGCCTTGCTGCGACTTTAATTGCGATTGCGACATACTGTGCGCTTTCTTCCACCTGGCGACGTCACCACGGGAGACTTCCACGACGTTGTACGCATCTAAAGGGTAGATTGTTACCCTGAACATTCTTGACGAGAGGACAGCGTGAGCAGCCTCTGGATCATAGGCGCAGTTTGCCTCTGCACATGCAGAATAATTTCCTCCCGCTTTGGCTGATCCGCCCATCCAAAGCAGTTCCTTGACCTTTTCAGCGCAGAGCTGCGGCTGAAGGCGCAGTATCAGAGCTATATTTGTCAGAGGGCCCAGTGCTATGATTGCGACAGGTTCCGTGGCTTGTTCCAAAATGCGCTTCATAAGGTCGGTCGCGTGCAGTCCATCATCGCCATACTCTCCTCGAGCGGGAGACTCTAGCGGAGGCTGAAGATCTCCGATACCGTCATTTCCATGAATCTCTGGGCAAAAATGGCTCTCCTCCACGAGCGGTCTATCGCATCCAGGCGCAACAGGCAAAGACACAGGCGCGCCCACAGCCCTCAGCACTTTACGCGTTGCCTCCACGACCT
>JACLAD010002994.1_pt1 | contig 21767 bp, 19 predicted proteins | sample 8027901 | NCBI WGS metagenome assembly JACLAD01 (sample SAMN15725071, study PRJNA655200) | protist metagenome | isolation source: fluorescence activated cell sorting (FACS) single amplified genomes of... | place: Spain: Blaines Bay Microbial Observatory, Mediterranean Sea | collected 2016-07-05 | reverse complement strand
CCAATGCCAAGTAGCACCGCTATCCTGGAACCGCGGTAGAATCGGAATCAGGCGTGGTTTCAGAAACTTCTGCTGGCTGGGCTGCTTGGGCCAACTCCTGAGCGAGTTGCCCGCCAAGGAAGATGTATTCGAGCTTGTCCAGCAGATGATCGTCCATCACGTCTTCGATCGTCTTCTTTCCTGTAGTGATCCCATGCTCCGTAGCGTAAGTGGTCAGCTGTTCCTGCAGCTGGGTGACAGTGCGCTGCAGGGTCTGTAGCTGCAGACTCTCCTTGCGTAGCTGACGGACGATCTCTCCAAGATTGAGCATCTGGTTAAGAACCCCTTCTTTCTTCTGCCCGGAGCTGCCAAAGATACTACCGATGTCGTCAACCTGAGACTTCATCCACTGCTGGAAGCCTTGGCGCTCAATGATCACTTCGAAGAGGTCATGATCCTTGAAGGTGAGCTCACTGTCCGCATTGATTGGACGTTCCAACTCACGAATCTTCAGAGTCTTGCGCTTGAGGTCCTCGACCAGTCGACTTCTCACGGTACGCAGGCGTTGGTACTTCTTTTCTGCGTTGCTGCTGATTGAATCCGGATCCTGTTCCTCGATCTCCTTGAGTTGCTCAACCGTGGTACGCAGGCGATTCTTCAGATCTTCACGCTCTTTCTGAAGTTTGGCGATGTTGTCGTCCAGCGAATCCTGGCGCTTCATCATCGCCTCTTCCTTCTTGCTCAGGATCGCTTTTTTGCGCACACCGAGCCGCACCATGAATTTCTGTTGATTGACATCCCACTGATTGAGCAGAATCAGATCGTACTGATGGAATTGCTCGCTGTCGTGCAGAAACTCACTGATGCTCAAATTTCCACGCTTAGGGTGTTCCTTGATGTAGGCTCGATGTTGCTGGGTCAGTTCCCGCAAGGTGAGGGCGGTCAGCAGCTTGCGCTTGTGCCCTCGGCCCGTCAGGCCGTTCAGTGTGCGGTCACCCAGGTCATCCACGATGAGGATGTGCATCAGGCCCTTCATCAGCCCTTCCAGAGTCGTGATTCCGGTCACTTCCGCCACGGTATCATTGAAGATCCGGTCCAACCCAGCCCAGTAGGCACCTTCCAGCTGCATCCGTTCTAACATCCCCTGCAGCTCCTTGACGATCTCCTGCTCCTCCTTCAGGTAGAATTCCTTCTCTTCCAGCACCAGCTTCTGATGAACGACACGCAGGAACTCCTTGGACTTTTCGCGTTGGCCGATGTCTTGTTGGAGTTGCTGGTAGCGTTCTCGTCGTGGATCACCAGATTTTTCGTTAGTGAATCTCACGCGATGCCAGAGGCTTGGACCGCGCACAAGGTAGAGTTCCAGGATCTTGCTCAGCGTGTTGATCTTACGCAGTCCCCCAGACAATTGGTGGGGCAGGGCGACCTTGATCGTGCCATCATTGGGAGCACTTTTGCGAGGCGGATAGAGATCAAACTGAGGCTCCAGCTTGAAACGACCGAGGCGTCGCTTCACGGAGTCCTGCAGGCGCTTCTGGAGATCTGCCGGCAGTAGAATTTTCAGTGGTTTGATCGGGGCAGGCTGGCTCATGTCCTCTCTTTACGGAGTGCGGAGAAGTTGTCTCGACAGGAGCAAACGTTTTGGCGGTTGCTGCTCATGATGCACACTGACTCAATAATTTTGACACTCTAACACAATTCGGTAGGACAATGGCAAGGGTTCTGGAAGCTGGGAAGGATTTTGCGTTTTGTCGTTGGCTCCGGTATTCCCTTGATCTTGCGTTCTCTTCTCCCTCTTTCCTTTGAAAAGCCTTTCATGAACGAAGCTCCATTGCGACGCCCCGACTACCTTCGTCCAGTCGCGGAACGCACGGTCAATGCTTTGGAAGATAAACACTTGGATGTGCTGCAACAAGCCTACCAACAGGCTTTGCAGCGTTACCAGCGTCGCCGCTTCTGGATCTTCTGGCCCTGTCTGCTGACTAGCTGGCTATTGCTGCCCGGTGTCTTCTGGTTCTGGTACCGCCGACGTCTCAAGGAGTGGAAATTGTGCCGAGAGTTGGCTAACGAACTAAGCTCACTGCGCCGACAGCGAGATCGACGGACCTTCTGGAAGCGACTACGTCCCCGCCGTAATCGAGTCGAAACCGGAGACACCGCAGAGCTACGCCGTTTCTACAAGACCCTCGTGCAGTCAGTGCGTCAGTACAACGTACGGCTCGGACTGTTTGACTACGCCTTGGATCGCCAGAACAAGCGCCTGGATCCTCCCTTCACAGTTGGAGAACTGGAGAAGATCGAGAAGACCTTTCGACGGGTTCAAGATGAACTGCACAGTGCCATCCGGCTCCTGCAGCTTGCTGAAAAGAATCCGGAACTGGACCTGGTTCAATTGCTACGCAACGAGTACCAGGAAGACATGCAACGCTCTTCGGAATATGTCAACCAAACCGTCGATCTTGGCGCTTCCGGACAGTTCATTCATGAATTGCTGGTACTGGAAACCAACTTGCGACAGGACATTGCTGGTCTAGCAGGGAGTGGTCACTGGCAGGAAGAAGAAACCGAAGAAGAGGAAGAAGCGACACGGGAGGAGAAAAATGAATCGGAGAAAGCGTCCCGTTCCCGACCCAGCCAACCAAAAGGGGATCCGGATGGCTAACGATCGCGGAAGGGCTCAGTAACAGTTGAGGCGGTTGAGCAGTAACGCCTGCTTGTAGGACTTCAGCGAGCAGATTCTCCAATTGGAGGGCGAACAGGCGCTGAGGGTAAAGAGCAGTAGGAGCAGAATGACCCAGGTGCGCATTGGCTTTTTTCTCAACAGCACGAACTTGCAGAGCTTCCTTGCTCTGGCCTACTGGCGCCTCGCTACCCTTCCCTGTGCAGCCGTTTCATTTCGTTGAATCGACTACAAGCACAAAGCAGACCGTTGTCTCATACCTCTCTTGCTCTCGTGCTACTGTTTCGCTTTTTTGTTACCGAAAAAGCTGGTTTTGAAAGAATCTAAAAACAGAAAAATTTCAGGGAGTGCGCAGGTCATCTTCAACCATTTCTTGCACCAATTGCTGTAGATCACAGACCGGTTGCCAGCCTAATTTTTCTCGTGCCTTGGTTGCATCCCCCAGCAGCAGGTCGACCTCGGTGGGACGATAGTACTGTGGATCGATTTGTACTCGTACTGCTCCAGTTTGAGCATCTTTGCCGATTTCTGTTTCTCCAACTCCTTCCCAATGGATCTCAATTCCTGCCACTGCGAAAGCTTGGGTAGTGAAGTCGCGTACACTGGTGGTGATCCCAGTGGCCAACACGTAGTCATCAGGTTCTTCCTGCTGGACGATCCGCCACATTCCCTCGACATAATCTCGTGCATGTCCCCAGTCTCGCTTGGCATCGAGATTCCCCAGGTAGAGGCACTCCTGTCGTCCTTGAACGATCGCAGCGACAGCTCGGGTGATCTTGCGTGTGACAAAGGTCTCTCCACGCAAGGGAGATTCGTGATTGAAGAGGATGCCGTTGCTGGCGTGTAGTTCGTAGGCTTCCCGATAATTGACCGTGATCCAGTAGGCGTAGAGCTTGGCTGCTGCGTAGGGGGAGCGAGGATAAAAAGGCGTGAGCTCGGTCTGTGGGGTCTCCTGTACCTTGCCATAGAGTTCCGAGGTCGACGCCTGGTAGAAGCGGGTCTTGCTCTCCAGTTTGAGGATGCGAATCGCTTCCAGCAGCCGTAGAGTCCCCAGCGCATCCGAGTTGGCGGTGTATTCTGGGGTCTCAAAGCTGACCTTGACATGGCTCTGGGCGGCCAGGTTGTAGAGCTCGTTGGGCTGTACTTCCTGCACAATCCGGATCAGGTTGGTGGCATCGGTCAGGTCTCCGTGGTGCAACACGAAGTTGCGGTGATCAATGTGTGGATCCTGGTAGAGGTGGTCGATCCTGCCAGTGTTGAAGCTGGAGCTGCGACGCTTGATGCCGTGGACAATGTAGCCCTTCTGCAGTAGCAATTCGGCGAGGTAGGCACCATCCTGTCCAGTGATGCCCGTGATCAATGCGGTTTTGGTTGAAGTCATAAAGTGGATTGGGTTGATCTGGTCATCAAAGAGAAAGAGAAGAACGTTTGATTTTTTCGCTTATGCTTGGGAAAAAGCGGACGGGATCATCCGGAGTAGTAGTGCTCTAGAACTTGAGGACAGCGATGACAATTCCACCAACGGTCAGGGTCATGCCTAGGGACCAGAACATGAAGCGATCCATCCTGCGCTGTAGCTTGACGAAGCGTTGATCCATCTGCTCAAAACGCTTATCGATTTGTTCGAAACGTTTTTCAACTTGTTCGAAACGTTTTTCGATCATCCCAAACCGGAGATCCACCTGCTCAAAGCGCTTATCCATTTGCTGGATGAACTGCTGAATCAGTTCTCCCTGGTGTTTGAGCGCTTCTTCCACCCGCACCATGCGTTCGCGCAGCTCAATCTCATAGACAGCTGGTGGCTTGCCCAGGCTGACCTCAGTGAGCCATTCACCGAGATGCTGCTTAATGAATTCGATGTCTTCCTGCGCCAGGCTCATCCGGATTCTCCAGAGGAATGGGGATGATCAAAAGCTGCTTCAGAGAAAGTTGCCCCAATTGAGCAAAAACTACAATCCAACAAGCAAACCAGCTGGATCCGTTGGAGAGAATTGATCTTTCTTCCTTAGGGAGCAGGTGGTCTATGGATCAGATGAGAGGCCAGCTAGGAACCGAAGATGATACCACCGGCTTGCCTTGTGGCGAGGGCCAGTTTGCGATCAAAGGTGGCAAGCCTTGCTTCCAGGCGCAGTGTCAGCTCCAGGTAGGTCGCATCGTAAGCGGACAGTTGGTGTTCCCGGGCAAGCTGTAGCACAGGGGCCTGGTGGCGTAACCCTGACCTGTTATCGACTTTGAGAGGAAGCCGGGACAGACTCTCTGAGAAATTATGAGTCGTTACCTGGGTGATGACCCCCCGGCGCTCTGCGACGAGTAGAGCGTTGGCAACTTCCGCGTACCAGAGCCGTGGAACCCAGGCCTCATGCTCCAGAAACACGTCCAGTAGATGATTCGCCAAAGCAGCTTCCTCTGCATCGAGCCGTTCAAAAATCCAAGCTAGCGCCATGGAGGCATCCAGAACCAGCTTCAAGCTCTGCCCTCCGTGATCCACTCACTCACCTGCTCTGCAGAAACCCCCTCAATCCTTGGGAAGCTTTTCATCTCATTCACTGCGGCTTGATGATCTGCTGCACTGGTACAGGGAACCAGGCTGGCCACTGGTTTTCCACGGAGAGTGATGGTGAAGCATTGACCAGCCTGCACTTCACGCAGCAACTCTGGAAGCTTTGTTTTTGCTTCGTAGGATCCAATTTCAATGAACATGATTTCTCACCCCTGTTTCAACTGGTTGGCAAACTAGTCTAACAAGTGTGCATCATTGTCCTCTAAACGGCAAACATGACAACTTTCAGGGTGGTTTTCTCTTCTCCCTGAAGGAGCAGATCCCGCAGCGGCGCCGCATAAAGCACACACGCATCGTAAACAAACGAAAATTTCTATTAGGTATTCGAAGCCACCGGCGAAAGCCTGCTCAACGGTAGGGTTTTTTGGAGTCTTTCTCCCTCAGGGAGCAGGTGGTCTTGAGGCAGGATGCTTAGGAAAAGCTGTTGAGCAAACAGGCTTGGAGTCGGCACCTAAAGCTGTTAACAGATATAGATCACCACCATTGGTCAAGAAAGCAGTGGCACGATACGGTAGTTGGTACTTGCATTATCAGAAGAGCTAGGCTCAAAACGAAAAAAGCCCAACTCCTCATGAGAAGAGTTGGGCTTTTTAACTCACAATTTCACAAATTTCTGAGGAAGTGAACCTTCTCAGTTAAAGTGAAATCTTACTCTACAGCGGTTCCGCTGATCACGTTGAGAATCGGACTGACGATTTCGACACCACCAGCGTTGTCTTCGTCAATGGCTCCCTCATTACCATTACCACCACCGGTCTCGAGAAGGTTGTCACCGTCTGCATTGATGCCAGCACCAGGGGCAGCGGCCAGAGCGCCGTGACCAAGATTGAAGGTCATTTCGAATGAGCTAGTATTGGCGCCGAAATCTGCCAAGTTGCTGATAGTCAGTTTTGCACCGTGACCGATGTGACCTACTGCCGACTCACCGGTTAAGGCGGTGGTTGCGAAGTTGGTTACTCCTTTGTTGACATTGAGATTAACTGTAACTTGGTTGGCTGTAGCAGCGGTGCTACCAACCGTAGTAGACTCAGCGGTGAAGTCCACACGGTCATCGTCAGTTGGAGCGGTTGTGGTTTCGTCTGTTGAGTTTACCGTGTCAGCACCCGGACTATAAACCACAGTTGGAGTTCCATTTACGTGCTCACGCATGTTGAAGACAATTACGGGGCTGTAGGAGTCGTCAACTTGGTGACCAGCTCTGATGTTGCCTGGAGAACAGTCGTCCTGAGGACCACTACTCAGTAGGTTCATACCTGCCACCGAAACTTTTCTGTAGACAGTAAGGCCAGGCAGAGAGGTCGTGTCGACAGTCTCTGAGGTCGTACTGCTATAGGATGGAACGGAGAAGTGCAGGGTGTGAGGCACTCCGTCTAACAAGACGTCTTCTACGACAAGGAGGTCAGTTGTTCGAGTAGTTGCCGCGGTAATGTAATCAGTGATGCCCAGGATCAGATGATTGGTACCGTCTGTGCCGACCCGTCCTACTCCATTATGATTGTCACCGTGATTATCTGTATCAGCGGCGCCACTGTTATCCACATCTGCCGTGGTGAACAAGGTTGTAACGCCAGCGTTGCTGATGCCAGTAGTTGGGACGCCGTTGTTAGACAATCGAACCGTGGAAGCTGTGGATGTTGAGTGAATGTACTGCTCGACTTCGTTCTGCTCAAGCAAGCAGGCATCGTTGTCAGCTGCGTCAGTGTTATCAATATCTACAGCATTGGGACTGTAGAAGTAGGATTGTGCACCCATGGTGTCAATCGTACTCACTCCTGCTAGTTTGATCACAACTCGACCGGAGGTAGTGTCAACAGAGTTCGTACCACCACTGATGTCATTGCCAAAGAAGCGGAAGAAGGGATAGTCGTCTTCGTCATTCGCAGTAGCGAAGGTGGCTGTCGAGTCGTAAGTATAGAATGTATCATCATCTGAGACTATATTGCGGTTTCCGTGAGCGTTGGTAACCGTAATCCCAGAGAGCGTAGTTACATCGTACAAGAAGGTATTTCCGACTGCTTGCTCATCCTGAGTTGCATACGCCAGTTTAGGGGTCAGATTGTCAGAACCGATCAACAGCGGGCTGCGCCCGTTATCGTAATTGTCGTAGACATCAACCTTAGCCCATGAGTTAAAGTTATCGTCTTGAACGTCTTCGTAGTTAACGAAGAAGTCGGGAGTCGTAGTTGCGGTACCACTGACGCTAGCTGTAGAAGTGTGGCTCAAGTCGCTAAAGAAGGCGCCCATGTCGATGGGCTCTCCCGCAACAACTAACACGTCATCAACCCCAGCTACTTTGGCTTGTGTATTAAATGTTTGATTAGCAGGTGTGGTGTCAGAGACAGTGATTGTCATCGTGCCCACGCTTCCGGAATTGGATACTCCGACAGCAGCGGCGACCGTATTGACGGTATTTGTTCCTGTCAAGAATGGGAAGGCACCTGTGCTCAGACCAAACGCATCAATGTACTCGTTGGCGGCGACTGAATTGGTGATTCCATTTAGAACAGTGACCACAGTACTGGTTTGATCGTAGTTGCTAGGTAGTGTCGGGTATATTTCTACGGTACCCATTACGCCGCCTGCTCCACCGGTCTCATTGTTGATTACAGTGTGGATACTTGTTTTTTCGACGATCACGTCCTTATTAGCGAGTACGTCAGCACGCAAAGGCGGAGAAATGATAAAGGTATCACTTGTACCATCGGCGTCCACGTATCCGTTGCCAGCACCGTCATCGATGATTCGGTAGCGGTGTGCGCGCTCCCCATTACCGATTTGAATGATGGATCCCTCAGCGATAAAGCCGGCTTCATGACCAGTCAACACCAAGGTGTTTGTACCTGCGCTTGCTGCTGAAACTACATAGGCCGGGTCTGAATCCTGTATTTTGATTTTACTACCAGCGTATAAGGTGTCGGTGCCCACAGCAGCAACAGTGATCGCTATCGCAGCGTCACCAATCACTTCGTCTGCCCCCAGTGTACCTGTTGATTCGGCCAGTGCTGTTCCACGTACAGCGGTATTGTCATCAAGGTCCACTCGGTAGACATAATCGTCACCGTGTAGATCAAGATAGGAGTATTCAGGATAACTAGCATCATCAAGCAGGTTCTGATCAAAAGTGAGCGTGATTGTAGAATCTGCATTCACGTTTGTAGCGGTAGCGGTGTCATTCACGTTACCGGCAGTTGCCATCGCTGGAGTAGCATCAACCATTACAACTCCAGAGGAGTGTCCTGCTGATATTTTGAGGTCGCTGTTGTCTGCGTCAGCCTCCCCAACAAATTTGAGGATACTGTTCTTGTTCATTCCATCAGACTCGCTGTCCCTGACATAGTCTTCAGCCCGAAGCCCGAAGTGGAAGCCTCTCAGCGCCGCAGTGGCTTCATCTGGACCAAATACGTTGTCCACTTCGGGGCCGTAGAGTGTGCTGGAGGATGCTTGTATTACATCTTGGCTGTTGCTGATGAACCTGCGATTCTCATTGATAGTACGCCAATCCCCAATAGTTGCTATCAGATGATTCTTCCGATCAGAGATCGTGCTGCTGGCGGTATCAGCATGATAGGTTTTCGCCCGGGCTTTGTGCTGATCTGGAGTTTCCAGATGCAGAAGTCCCAAAGAGTCGCTGGCTAAGCTCACAGTGGTTGATGCCAGGTTACCGCTTGCTTCGTAGGAGGCCTGCAGTGCGGTGGTGTTGTCACTATTACTGATGCTGGCTACCTCTTCGGTGAAGTCGATGACGATATTACGTGCAACATCGGCTGGAGTGCCGGCGGCACCTGTACAGGCTGTCGGACCTAGAGTCGGATGACCTTTAAATCCTAGAGTTCTGGTTTCGTCAAAGGCAGTACTAATATCGCTGGTGAATGTCACTGCGTTGGGAAATGTGTAGTTTTCATACTTTCCTGCTGTGATCAGCGCCGTGGTGATGTCTGCGGCAGAGGCAGTAGCGGTGCCACTGGTGATGGTGTTGCCACCAACGGAAGTAACTTCATAGAAACTTGTTGCACTTCCTGGATCAGGAATGAAGTAGCGGCAGGTGTCTGCCGTTCCAGGAACAGTCCCGTACCAACAATCGTAATCATTAGCGTTGTAGTAGCGGTCGGAGCGATTTGTGGCGCACGTCTTTCCTACAGTACTTTCGGTTGGACAAGAGCCTCCAGAGTAGGTACCACCTTGTGTTTTAGATGTTGCTAAAAGCGGTGTGGTGTAATAGCTAGCGTCGAGTTCGCTTGCGTTGATTGGTTCCTGTGATTCCGCAGAATTTACATCAATGTTCTCAGACTTGCTTCGGAAGTGGCATTCGTCATAGAGAGAAGCCGTAAGGTTCAGCTTTGGATAGAAAATCTGTGCATTACCGTTGATTGGTTCGCCAGCTTCATCAACCGGAGCTTCTCCATATTCGACAAGCATGCCGATACTGTCATGTACAGTATTATCATTGTTATAGTTGGTCTTGTCTTGTCCATTACGATCAGCGTGCTGCAGGGCTACCAAGGGTGCAAAGTCATCCTTCAGTGTCACAGTAGCTGTATTTGTCCCGTCAGATACATCAACTGTGTAGCCAATACCTACATTTGACAAATTGATATTTGCAGTGCCGTCGGCAGTGGCAATAAAATTGAAGCTGTAGCGCAGGTTGTCATCCCGATCTATGCTCACTGTAGCGGCGACATCATCACTGCCGTTCACGTTGGCAATCACAGCGCCAGTTACAGTGTTGCCTTCATCCAGAGTGCTGTCTCCCTTCACATCCACAGTGTAGGTGTTCCCCTTAACAATATTGCTCACTGAAACGGTTGCCACATCGGTTTCAACAATCGAATCATTCGTGTTGTCGTAAATTCCATCAAAGCGGTCTCGAATCGCATTGTAGACGATGTCTAGCCGATCAGCCTCGTTCGTGGGTACACCTCCTACACCAACATTATTGGTTTTGGTAGACCAGGTGCTATCTAGGACCTGAAGAGTAGTGGAAGTTGGACTGATCAAATTGTTAACGGTTTGATCAGTATTTGGATCTTGCCCGATATCGTTTTGAACTATTGCAACTTGTTTAGCTGTCGCTGGAATGAAATCTAATTCAGGTGTTTGTTGTGTTTCTTCATTACTCGTCAATGCAGCAGCATCGGGGCTTTTCCCATCTCTGACATTACCACAGCCAACAAGGCCAGTAGCTCCAGCTGCCACGAGCAAAGCAACACTCCATTTTTTGATCATGTTCGGCTTCATAGATGATTTTCCTTCAAATAAGTCAGAAATTACGGAGAATACTCTCAGTTTCCCCAAAGAACAGCGAGCGACCCGCGCCAATGTTTACCATTCCTGAGACTCAAGAAGCGATGTCTTAATGGTAAAAACACATTTTTTGCCCTACCTACCGACAGCACAAAAGCGTCGAGTAAGCTTTCCACATAGTGGCGGCCGCAAATAGGCAATCTTATCATTTCCTCCGGCGGCGGAGCGAGATTAGCTGCATTTCTCTCTAGATCATTAAGTTGGCAAGCATAGCTACTTGACTTTGAAAAGCAAGTTAAATTTCAGAGTGGATGTGGTGGAATCTGGACATAACAAGTTTCATCGTGTCCACAACGACTCAGGTTTAACTGCTTGTTCTCATAAATCAAAGTTTGCTTACTTTTCCCTCAGACCTTGGAGCGTATAGCAGCCGACTTACTCAAATGTTTAAGTAGTCTCTGTTCTCACTGTTGCAGAGGATGTGCCAAAAATTGCCGGGTTGGAAAGTACTGATAGTGTTTTATTAAAGTTAATATTTCGGTAAGTGAGGATGCGTATTCTGTTCCTGGCAGTGTTTCCAAAAAGTATTTGGACGCTTTCGCAGAGTTGTAAGTGTGGGATTTCTTGATAGGCTCCCTCGGTCTTTTTACTTTATAACGAGGGAGCCTATGGCATATCATCTTTGTTTCCTCTTTGCCTCAGTTAGCTTGGGAAAGTAAAGACAGTTGATGGGTTTGGTGGTGCACTCAAGGTTGCAGCGGGAGTGGTCGTTGCAGGTGTTGTGGTCTTGTCATCATCGCTATCTTGAGCGCAACTCGCGATAGCTATTGCGAGCCCTGATGCAAGGAGTAAAAGTGTAAGTTTCTTCATTTTGTACCTTGATTAAGTTGGTGCGCACAAATTTTGGATCAGTTTAAGGGAGGAGCGACCAAGCGGCCTGATGATCGACTCGTTGTGCTAGCTACATGAATCCATACGGATTGGGTGGCAGCAAGCTTTTCGTTTGCATCAAGGGCCGTATATCCCTTAGTAGTTATCTGGCTAACCAAGTCTGAATTTGTAGCATAGACTTTAAATGATGAGCCATCAGCAACCCAGATGCTTTCGATGTTGCTGTTGGTTGCCATAATTTCCGCAGGAGTGTCACTCTTATTACCAGCGGCTAATAGGTGCCAGCCGCTACCAAGTGTTTGGCCGGTCAACTGGGTTTCAACGCTCAAGTTTTTCGCATCGGCCAATGTAATATTATCTGCGGCAGAACTGTAGATAAACATTCCAGTTCCCGGCTCAATGTTGCTGGTAAGGGCGGTGACCCCGGTGGTTCCACTCAATGAGCTTTGGACAGAACTGTCAGCGGAGTATGCCTGCCAACTGCTGGAACTGTTTGAATATGTCCATACTGAGTGTACGTCACTGAATTTGAGTTCCATTGATGCTGGAGTCAAGGTGTTCATCACTCCTACGCCAGAGTAGTTTGCGCCCTGAGCGATAGGTAAGACAACAGCGTCATTAGTGATTTGGAAAGGCGCGGCACCCATACTGGTACCCTTAAGGTTGCCGTAGTCAATGGTAGCACTACCTGAGGCAAGGCTAATCTCTGAAGTCGTCCCGGTTAGGTCTCTGCTGATGCTGAATGTAGCCCCTGTTGTTGAAGGATACACAAGTACTTCAGAACTGTCTGATGGATATCGGCCAACGAAGTTACCTGAGGTACTGCTTGAGCTAGTTCGGCTCGACGCAGAGCTTCCCAAACTGGTTGTTAAAGTGATTGTGGTGCCACTCACGCTGATACTGTCTCCTGGCTGAGCTGGCGGAAGCATAGCCGGTTTAGCATTGCCGATGGCTGGTATGCTAATTTCAGCGACTCCATCGCTTGATACATCGGTGTTCAATGTGACTGCTGTTCCACCAACACTCACCTCACTGGCGACGCTTACAGCCCCAGAGGCTTTAGTGCTCGCTGTTGAACCTGCAGGCAAAGTAGTGCTTGTCTTTTTGCCACCTACTTCATGTCCAGTACTGAGAGTTCCATTGGCATTTGCAGTCAATTCTATTGTTTTCCCACCTATGCTGCTGGAAGCCTTGACAGATCCATCTGCGGCAATTGTCGTAGTTGCACCTGCTTGAGGTTTTACAGTAGTGGTTTTGCCTCCGACAGTAACTTTGTTAGTTGGAGTTCCTTTTGCGTCCATGCTGGCGACAGCGGTGACACCGCCCACAGTAATCTCTGCTTCAACTGTCCCATCAGTTTTGACTTTGGTTTGAGTACCAGCTGGTCCACTCACTTCAAAGGTAGTACCGCTGGCTGTGGTTGCTGTAACCTTGCCACCGTCATTCTTAATGCTGACTTCTCCTGCTGAGGTAGTAATCTTGTTTTCTGTTCCGTCGGCAGCAACCGTTTGATCGGTCGTAATACCTGTACCTGTACCTGTACCTGTACCTGTACCTGTACCTGTACCTGTACCTGTACCTGACGTAGTAGTACTGAATTCAATGCTATCGGATATAGCATCGGATATGTTGCCAGCTACGTCCGTGAACCAAACATATACGGTTTGTGTTCCTACTGCAGACAGCAGATTCAGTGAAATATTGTCTGTGTATGTGTTTAGTGCTGCATCAGCCGATGCAACTGAAGTGAATGATCCAATATTTGGCTGTATTGAACTCTGCAAACCAATGTAGTAGCCAGTTACTCCAGAGTCATCGGTAGCGTTGATCACAACCGATGCTGCTTTCTTCGTTGCTGTTGCGGCACCATCGTTAATACTTGCACTCACACCGACTGGTTTAGCTAAATCTAAGATGATGCTGTCATTGTCTGCTGCAGAAATATTTCCAGCGTCGTCCTTGTAGAAGGCAAATACTGTTCGGTTGTCTGCTGTTCCAGTGGGGAATGTAAAATTGACAGTTGTTGAGAGTGTAAAAGCTGGGCTCAGTGAAGTGAAGCTTGATGCACTTGGTGCTGTCGAATTATCTACCTGAAGAGCGTAGCCGGTGACACCAAAAGCGTCAGTTGCAGAGAGAGATACGGTCACAGTACTGTCTGTAGAGAACTGGTTCCCACTGTCGAGGCTAATGCCACCATTCGCAGGTGCTGTTGTGTCTGGAATTAACAAGTTGGTCTTATTGACATTCAGCGTTCCACTTGCAGCCAAGGTCTGACTGGCATAGGAGCTGGTGTGGCTGGCGAAGAGCCCCGTGGTAGTTATCGAGCGCGCTGTCGAAGTCTTATTCGTCAGACTAATTGTTGAGTGGTCTGAATAAGCATGGATATTGCCGCTGCCACTTGCAGCTTGGAGACTTACTGCTCTTGAAACAGATGCAGTACCAATTGGGTATATGACAGCGGTAGTGCCTACCGTCTGCACCAAACCGTTGCTAGAACTTGTAGCGATAAAATTTTTGTCGTAGTCAGCCCCCGTAACGGATGTGGTTCCTGTTACTGTCAAATTATCAGTTGCCAGAGTGGCAACTGTGTTGCCGGCAGAATTTCCACCGAACAATGTTAGATTTTTTACAGTAGTGATGTTGTCTACGGATATTGTTCCTTGTAGCGAGAGTGTGCTGCCAGTTGCTGTTGCTACAAACGCAGTTGCATTATCCGTTGACAAAGTGCCTGATCCCGTACCAGTCTGGATGATCAGTGTCGCATTGTCTACTGTAACGCTATTAGATACTCCTGAACTTGCTAATGCTCCTTTGATGACAAGGCTTCCGGCCCACGCTGGAGTTGCCGCCATCAGAGCAGCTACGAAGGTAGCAATACCACGGTACATTCGCTTTCCATTCCGTGTTTTGATTCCTTTTTTGGTCCGGTTCATAGCGGTTCCCTTATGCATTGAAGGTGTCAACGAACAGCAGAGGCGCATTTCAATCAAGGTTTGCCCCTGCTTTACTCAGGTAATTGCTCAGCCAAATACTCCTTCCAGGAGAGGGAGTATTTGGTGAGGAATCAGAATTTAGGTGAACATTGGGTTATTGAGTACCACTGCCTCCTTGCGAAAGACATTGGTAAAAGTTTGCAGTAGCAGCGATACAGAGGGTTATTGTACTGTTGTCCAAACCAGTAGTGTTATCTGTCACTAATCCAGCCGTGGAATCATTATCGTGATATACTGTGGTGACTGATACTGTAGTTGCAGCTGTTTTCAGAGCCACACTGGTTGCATTGTCACTGGCTACTACGATTGTATACATAATGCCCGGCGTAGTATTTGCTGGCAAGATAGCCCCACCTGTTCCTCTGAGCAAGACCGTGCTATTGTCTACACCCAAAGTAACATCTGAATTTATTTCGCTGACGTCGGCTACGCGACTCCCTGCCAGTTTCTGAATGGTTACAGAACCACTGGTGCTGTTGTCGGAAACGGTACCGGTTACATATACATCATCGTTGATGAAAACTGCGCTATCGTTGTCGGAAACTGCTCCAGTGATTATCACATCATCGTCTAACGTTATGGCGCTATCGTTGTCGGAAACTGCTCCAGTGATTATCACATCATCGTCTAACGTTATGGCGCTATCGTTGTCGGTTATATCTCCAGTAACTTGGATGGCACCACCTACTGTTGCTGCACCACCTACTGTTGCTGCACCAGTTACACTTAGAGTGCTGCTCATTGTGGCAGCACCGGAAACTGAGAGAGTACCGTTAATCGCTGTTGTATTGTCAGCGTTCACAGTCAGAACCGCAGAGTCATTACTGTCCTTCACAAAGAATTGACTAGATGAAGTCTGGCTCCCCAGCTTCACAGTCACGTTATCAACGGCAGAAGCCATTTGAAATGTCCCGGCAACGAATCCGGTAGCTAGCAAAAGGGGAATCCAACTTTTCATCCTTCACCTCTGGTTAGGATTGTCATCAATCGCACAATTTGAGAAAAATTTGTGCGTTTCCATCAAGAAGAATCTGGCAAGAGTGTATCTTCTTTTTTCAACAACACAAGAACATTTTTACGAAAAAGAAATCCAGTAAAATTTAGCTTAGTTTCCTCCTTCGAGAACAAAATATGAAATGAAATTTACAACTGAAGTCACCCTACGAGTTGAAGTGTTTAATTATCAACTTTAGTTCAAAAACTGAACGATCGCTTTTTGTTTTCTTGTAGTTTTTAGAGAGAATTTTTCCAGTCTGGTCTTGGAGCTCAATTTACATTTAAGATTAGCAACAAAAGTGGACACGATGATTTATTGTTTGAATCTAGCTAAAACTGCTGCATTTCTAATTGGTTACTGACTAACCTCTACAGAGCAAGCATCATGAGCTTGGACGGAGAATCCTTGAGTGATTGAACAAAATCAAGATAGAAAGTGAATTGGAAGGAAAAAAATTCCTGAGGACCTTCATGAGGATGGCCGGGCAGTTCTAGAGATTCCATTCTCCGTATATTTAGACATTGTAAGTCCAGCAAAGATTGGGCCTTAGAGTGGGGAATTTGTGATTCTCCAGAAATTTTAAGAAGTAGAGGGGTATGTCTTGATCTGGCAGCACTTTATTTAGGCAAAGAAGCGTGGAATAAAATTGTTTGATTCTAAGAATTTTGTTCTGAATTGCTATCTGTTCATCCATATAGACTGCTTTAAAGCGAGCACCATTAAAAAACCAAACCATGAGCATCCGATCTCTTGGATACAAAGGTGGAACTTTTTGGGAATGGTTCAAGTCTCGAGTAGGTTTTAAGGCCTGTACCCACCAACCAGGAGTCAGAATGGGCAGAGTAGTGACCAAGGCGTTGCTGAGCAATGATGAGGGTCGGGGGTTGATCAAGAATGGTCAGTTGACCGAGGAGCACTTACGGCAGTTGGAGTGTGAGTTGAACGTTGATACGGGATCTCGTGCTGTAGGGTTACCCTTGTCAATTATTGAACAGCTGGGGCTGCCTCCCATGCGCAAGGTGACCGTGACGCTCTCCGATGGCAGCCGCCAAGAGCGTCAACTGTATGGAGAGTTGCGTGTCCAGGTGGGGGATCGGGATGATGTGTTCAGTTGTGTGGCCAAGCTGGAGGGGGCTCCATTGCTGTTGGGACAGATTGTCTTGGAAGCCTTGGACCTGGTGGTGGATTGCGGACGACAGCGACTGATTCCCAACCCAGAGGCTCCGGATGGCATGATGCTTTATGAGGACTACTAGCGAGTTGCTGAATCGCCCTTACCCACCACTGTCGTGGTCCCACCTCTCCCAAAAAATGGGCGAGGGTTTTAATTCAGGCTGGCCGAGAGGCAACTTTCAGAGATCAGGACCTACCGATAGCTCTCCACCAGTCTTAGCCAAGCCTCCCGCGAATTCTCAATGACCGCACCTGGGCAGCAATAGGAGAGCCGGAAGCAACCAGGCCAGCCAAAGCCGGAGCCAGGTACCAGAAGGATCTTTTCTTCCTGGGCTCGACGCACGAAGGCTACATCATTTTCCTCCAGCGCCTGTGGAAACAGGTAGAACGCTCCCTGGGGTCGTACACAAGAAATTCCTACCTCTTCCATCAAGCTACAGACCTGATCGCGCAGCTGCTGGTAGAAGCCAATATCGACCTGCACTCCACGTAGATGAGGCAGCGCCCGTTGCATCAGTGCCGGGGCATTGACGAAGCCAAGGATTCGATTGGTGAAGACCAGCGCTTCCTGCCAGAGAGCACGATCTGGAACTTCCGGATGCAGAGCGATGTAGCCAATCCGCTCTCCCGCCAGGCCAAGATCCTTGGAGTGCGAAGTGATCAGAATTGAGTGGGGGTGAGCCTTGAGTACGGAGCCATTGGTTACCTCATCAAAGAGCAGCTTGCGGTACGGTTCATCAGCGATCAGGTAAATCGGACGACCAAAACGCTGCTCCTGGGTACGTAGCCAACTGCCGAGCTCGTCGAGCACTTCCTGAGAGTAGACCACGCCAGTTGGGTTATTGGGCGAGTTGACGATGATTGCCTGGGTCTTCGGAGTCATCACTGCTTCCAGCGCTGCTAGATCCGGCAAAAAATCCTTTTGTCGAGTCTTGGCCACGGTCAACACTCCCCTGTGATTCTGAACATAGAAGCCGTACTCTACAAAGTAGGGCGCTAGCGCGACGACCTCATCTCCGGGTTCGAGCAAGGCCTTGGCGACTACGTTCAGTCCTCCCCCGGCTCCGACGCAGAGCACCACGTCTTCTTTTTCGAAGGGTAATCCTTGCTCTTCTCCCAGCTCATTGGCCAGGTACTCCCGTACCGCAGGGAAGCCGCCGTTGGGCATGTAGCGATGGTGTCCGGGCGCTGGGTCATCGAGCAGAGCGTGTAGGGTCTCGTGCACCTTGGCAGGAGGCTCGAGGATGGGATTGCCCAGTGAGAAGTCAAAGACCTGGTCGGCCCCATACTGCTGCTTGAGTCGGGCGCCGGCTTCGAACATCTGGCGGATCCAGGAGGCACGTTGGAGAGAGTTGGCAATTGGGGCGGCAATGGTCATGATTCCTGTTTGAGAGCAAGGACAAAGGATTGTTGAAGATCGTTCAGGGACTGCACGTTGGAGGCCTCGGGCCACTGTTGCCACTGTGCACAGCTGCGATAGGCATCCGCCGGTGTGTATCCCTGTTTTTTCAAGATATGTAAAGACAAGGCGCTATCCGACTTGGAAAATTTCCGGTTGCCTTCACCGGTCAACAGCGAGTGGTGCAGCACAGCTGGATAAGCTTGTTCTGGTTCCAGCAGTCGAATTAGATGAGACTGGGCAGCGGTGGAAGGCTGCAGATCAATCCCCCGGATCAGCAGGTTCATCTGCCAGTCGAGGTCATCCAAGCAAGACGCTAGCTGGTAGGCGACTTGTCCGTCACGACGTTGGATCACAAAATCACCCATCTTACTAGCGAGATCCAGTTCTTCCTGACCACTCGGCCATTTCTGCCAATGTGTCGTGGCTGTTTCGGGTAGTCGAATCCGCCAACTACCAGGTTGTTCAGCAGGGTGCTGCTGATGACGACAGGTTCTTGGATAGCGCCCTTCTTCGCCAACGAGAGCCTGCCACTGGCGGCGACTGCAGATGCAGCGATAGAGGTCTCCAGTATTTTTGAGTGTTGCCAAGGCGGACAGGTAGCGTTCTGTGCGTAGCTGCTGGGTCCAATTTTTTTGAAGTTCCCCAACACTCCGAGGGCCTTGGTCGGTATCGAGCCCAAGCCAGTCCAACTGCTGGAAGATGTCTTCGATGTATTCAAGACGCACTCGAGTTTGATCCAGATCATCGATCCGCAACCACAGTTCCCCATCGAGATGGCGAATCCAGAGCCAGGTCAGCAGGAAATTATAGGCGTTGCCGAGGTGCAAATAACCGCTGGGGGTTGGAGCCAGCCGGCTACGCCAATGGATTGGTTCAGAGCTGTTCGCAGAGAGCACGGATCTGACCCCGAGCTTCCTGTGGTAGGTTTTGGAGTTGCTCTGTAAAGTCCTTGCCTTCCAGGTTCTCGAGCGCTTCCAGTGGCAAGTACTCGCTCAGGAAATTGTCTTCACCCAGTGTCTGAGCACCCAGTCCGAAGGTAATCGCACCACCAGTCAGCAGTAGCACCCAGAAGAGCAGGCTGAAGCCCTGCAGCAGAATTCGATAGGCGGCAAAGAGTCCAATCAGGGAACCAGTCGCCAGCATCGTGTAGGAACCCCAGGCAATGTCAGGCATGGGTCAGTTTTTGTGAGGAGGTTGTGTCAGCGAGGGTAGATACAGGAAGCGGAAACTGGGCAGGCTTCCCGTGAAACCTGCCCAGTGAAAATTCAGACCTTACCTTGCAGAATGAAGGCGATCACGAGTGCGTAAATCACGAGGGATTCGATCAACGCCAAACCAATAATCATTGGGGTGAAGATCTTGCCGGAGGCGTTTGGGTTGCGGGCGATCCCTTCGAGAGCACCGCGCATACAAATGCCTTGACCGATTCCACCACCGAGGGCGGCGAAAGAGATCGCAACACCAGCACCCATGGCGAAGCCAAAGGTGGCCAGTTCGCCATACTCTTGGGCGTACAGTGGAGCTGCCAGCAGCATCAGAAACAGGACCAGCATGAGTCTTTTATTCATGGAACTTCCTTTTGGTTTAGAACTGTAAGAACGTGTACGGAACAGAACGAAGAGCCGATCAGTGGGCTTCACTCATGGCAACTTCAAAATAAATTGCAGACAACAGTACGAAGACAAAGGCCTGCAAAACACTGATGAGAATGCCCAAGCCCATGAAGGGAACGGGCAAGCCAAGCGCCAGAATCGAGGAGAAGATCAAGACCACTTTGTGGTCACCGGTCATATTCCCCAAGAGGCGGATGGAGAGGGACATCGGCCGCACGAGGTGGCTGATTAGTTCAACTGGAAACATCAAGGGAGCCATCAGGGGCATAGGGCCGATGAACTGCTTGATGTAGCCGGCGCCGTGCTGACGGATTCCAAGCGTATGGGTCAGCAGGAAGACGACGATCGCAAAGGCGAAGGTGATGTTGAACTGGTCGGTCGGTGGATTGAATCCAGGGACCAGTCCGGCGAGGTTCAGGAACAGGATGAAGAGTCCGTAAGTTCCCAGCAGGGGAAGCAAGGGTCGTGGTCCGATACCGTGCTGAATGATGCCTGAGAGAAAATTGAGGATACCCTCGACAACGGTGACAGCGAAATGATCTTTGTCTAGTCTTCCCGAGGGTTCCAGCATCTGGGTTTCACGGAAGGGTTTGCCAAGCCACCAAGCCAGACCGATCAGTACTGCGGCAACTATGATCATGTCGAGGATCGGGCGTGGGTCAATCCCGATGGAGGCCAGTGGTTCTGCCAATCCTCCGAACAGGAAGTTAGCCCAAGTGAAGCCACCCTCTGCAGCAAAAGCTGGGGATGTCAGGGTCAGCAGGAACAAGCCTGCCAAGTTCAGTCGTCGAAACATCAGTATCCCTAGGAAAGGACGTCGGAAGAATCAGAGGATCTTGGTCGCTGGATGAGTGCGTAAGCGGTGGCAGCCAACAGAATGTTAGAGAGACCTAGCATTATTCCGACGGCACTAATGTCCAGTTGGACGATCGCCACATATAGAACCATCATCGAGACAATGAACTTCGCACCATAGATCAACAAATACAGTGGCCGTAGTTTTCGCTCCTCCAACATGTTCAGAACGAAGCGCACGGTCCAATGGAAGTTTAAACTAACAATCGCTGAACCTAACAAGGATCCCAAGAGAAAGTCAAGACCGAACAAGAGCGAGACAATTGCCAGGACAACGGATGCCAGGATCAGCAAATTTCGGAATTCTGTTGCTTTGCGGAAGCCGATCTGTAGGGCCTCATCAGAGATTTCGGGGAAAGGTGAATTGGACATTCAGGTCTTGGAGTCAGGGTCATGAGTCAAGGGAGTCGCGGCGTCTTCCTGCTGCAGGCGTTTGAGCAGGCGGTAGACACTGCGGTAACCAGCGGCGATACCACTGGCCGTGAAAATAATCAGCATCCAGGGTCCCGTGCCGAAGAAACGATCCAGAGAGCTGCCAAGCAGGAGCCCAACGATCACAGAGAGGCCCAATTCCAGGCCCATCGAACTAAACATCACCAAGCGGGGATTGAAGCGCGGCATGTTCGTCAGTCCTCATCCTTGCGGAATTTGAAGAAATACCACCAGGCACCAATACCAGCGATCACGGCCAGCACCAGGAAGTTCATCAGCGAAAAGATCAGTTTGCCCCCAACGAGGATGGCGGCAACTCCGATCAGACCATACATGATGGGGTTGCCCTTCTTCTTTTTTTTCTTGGGCTGCTCCTGAGGAGGAAGTCGGGTCGTGGTGCCTGGTGGGGTCGGTTTTCCTCCAACCTGCTGGGTCAGGGTGTCGACTTCACGGCGAAGCTTTTCCAAGTCCAGTTCATCATCCTGTCGGGCCATGGTCTCTTACTCAATAGGGATCAAGGGAAAGACGCAGGCGTTCCTGGGCCAGGATCTTGGCCAGGGCTTGGGCCTGATTGGAAAAGAGATAGGTCACACCGCGGGAGAGTTCACGACAGAACGCTGGCCAGCTTCGAGGGTAGCCAGTGCCAACGATCTTTCCCTGCTCCAGGTGACGCTGCACCTCGGTGTTGGGCATCAACAAGTACTGTCCGCCAATTCCACCAAAATCCTGACTACTCACCGCCTCACTGATTTCTGCCACGTTGAAGCCACCAACCAGTAGTACAGAAGCTTTGGGGAACGCAGACAATTTTTCATAGGTTGCTGGATTCAGCAGCAGGAAATGGAAGTGCTCTCCTGGCACGAGTCCTGCCAGAGTTTCTTGCAAGATCTCAAGTTGATGCTCCGGTTCCGGACAGTGTTCTTCCTTGATTTCGATCATCAGGTGCTTACG